>JAABUU010000178.1_pt1 | contig 154081 bp, 150 predicted proteins | sample 5559301 | NCBI WGS metagenome assembly JAABUU01 (sample SAMN10711884, study PRJNA513360) | rock metagenome | isolation source: Antarctica rocks | place: Antarctica: Victoria Land, Richard Nunatak white
CATCAGCAGGAAGCTTCAAACGGTGGAGGCTTCTATGGGGTGTTTCAAATTTGATATGTAGTTTAAATCAGCTTCGAAGAACATATCGACCCCAAAGATACTTCATTTTTGGTGAGCCGTTCATATGAAATCAAGTATCTGTATGGTGTCTGTTTTTGAGCTGCTAGACCTAGTTGAGTGATCGCTAAACCTATCTGGGGGGGGCGTATATGTAGTAAAAAGGGGTGTATGTTTAGTGGTAACCTTAATTTATATCTTAGACCGCGCATTAGTACTAGTTATGTTACACTAACGCTTAATCTGTACTACGGTATTGTGAGATCTCTCACTAGCAATGTTTTTTGAAGTTCTTGCTGTAGACCCTGAATGTACATGAGTACAGCACCTTCGAAGATTTATCAGCCAAACTACCTATGCTTCACCATGGCAAGCGCAAACTTTCTAGGTCCAGAGATGCGTAAACCGTTGCAAGACTTGCAACGCAAAGAAATCACTGAGTTCTCGATGGAGATTGATCATGCAGCAGAGGAGAGATTGGTCAAAAACCTCGATTTACATATTATTCCCATCGTGATGCTGCTCTACCTATTTTCCTTTCTTGATCGGCAAGTATTTCTCGTTGACTGATACTTATCTTCGTGGAAATATCTAACCTCCTTTTCAGGGTGAACATTGGCAACGCTAGACTATATGGGATGGAAAAAGACCTAGGCCTAAAAGGAAACCAATATCAGACGGCCGTGTCTCTTCTATTTGTGACTTATATTTTGTCAGAGCTTCCTAGCAATCTTGTGCTCAAGAAATTCACCCCTTCACGTTGGATCTCGCTCATCACCATGTTAGTAACTGTATCTGAACATTCTCTTCTAGTGTCTGATAGCTATAGTTTGTGGGGCATCATCGCAACCTTAACGGGTATCACACAAAGCTATGGAGGACTTATCGTTTGTCGTATTCTGTTGGGGGCAGTAGAAGGCGGACTCTTCCCAGGTCAGCAGCCAGCTAAAGTGATAGCCGTGGTCAGGAGAAAACACCATCAATTTGACTATGATTTATAGGTCTCGCTGTATATCTTACGCTCTTCTATACGAAACGTGAGCTTGCTCTTCGCATTGGGTATCTTTTCGTAAGCTCTGCAATTGCCGGAGCCTTTGGCGGTCTCTTAGGGTATGCCATAGGTTTTATGGACGGTGTCGCTGGGCAAAGAGGCTGGCGCTGGATTCTTATTCTTGAAGGCCTTCCAACTTTCGTGCTAGGGATTGCAACATTCTTCGTCCTTGCGGATGATCCAGAACATGCGTATTACCTTTCCGCTGAAGATAAACGGTTGGTAAATTTGCGGCGAGAGAGGCAGGTCGGCCAAACAAAGTCAGCCCAGGAATTCCACAAGACAGACGTGTATCTGGGTTTGAGAGACTGGAAGATATACGCCTTTTGCGTTGGCCAATTTGGCGGTGACAGTATGCTGTATGGCTACAGTACATTCTTGCCTACCATCATCAAAGCCTTGGGCCACTGGACTTCAGCGCAGGCCCAGGCGCTGACTATACCATGCTATTGCGTTGGTGCAATTACATACCTTGTCGTGGCCCGGATATCGGACTCCCAGCAGAGGCGTGGTCTCTATACTATCATCTTCGGAATGATATCGATTATTGGTTATGGTGTTCTGATATCTAACTCGAGCGTGGGTATCCGATACTGTAAGTCTAGTTTCGCGGTCGACCAACCCTATCCTGAACCGAAACACGACTCCTAGACATCTAGATGCATAATCTCTGCAAAGTGTTTCTTAGCTCAAACCCTACTGTTGAAAGAAAATCGTTGAATCCCTAACGTTTCTAGTTGGTTGCTTCCTCGTGGCATTTGGGTTGTATGTTATTGTAGGGCTACCGCTGGCATGGCTTCCCTCTAATCAACCACGCTATGGGAAAAGAACTACCGCCACAGGACTACAACTGACGATTGGGAATACTAGCGGTATAATGGCGCCTTTCGTGAGTCAGATTTTTCCAATCGTGCCTCTACTGCTTCAGGGCGATATGGCTAATGTCTGGATCCAGCTTTACCCAACCGCCGAAGGTCCCAGATATGTAAAAGGCCATGCGGTGACTCTAGGCTTGGTCTCTATAGCTACATTCATATACGGATTCATGTGGTGGATCCTCGCTCGGAAGAATGCCGCCAGACGGGATGGCAAAGAAGACAACAAGATTATCAATATGTCAGATGAAGAGATTGCCGAATGGGGGGATGCGTCGCCAAGATTTATGTATACGGTGTAGAAGTATATACATGTTGGTACATTTTATATGTCACAGACAGCGGAACTCTATCGAAGCCGTAGGTATGCGAAGCTGGACTGTAGCAGCCACGGGAATGGGCTATCCCGAGCAATAACATGCTCAACTGTCTGTGCAAGGGGTGCGAAATGACTTTAATGAACGAGCAGCAATTACTTTCGCAATCGCGACTTGCCAACTTGCTCTACTGCACTACCGAGGAAAGAAGAAAAGCCCTAACCCCCGCTGCTCCCGAGGGTCCCTTTCTTACCTGCAGCAACAAGCGGTCTTCGCCAGATCTTTTAGAGGGAGGTCGCTAATTGCTAAATGGAGAATTAATGGTACATACCGACCCGTTGTAGGGCATAACCCGTAAAGTTCCTACCTACCTAAGTTAAGGTACGTTAGTACAAGCAGCATTGCCCCGAGTGAAGTGGCCGAGGCATAAATCTGTTATCGATAAAGGAAGCCTCAGTCAGTGGTGGAGTGCGGAGAAACTCGGGTCTCTCCTCAAAGATTCAAATATACAGTCAGACAGTTAATGAAATTTCATCATCCAGAATCACAACGAAAGTCTGTTAGATTGATCAGAGAGCGATAACTGTATAGTCTTAGATACTTGAGTCCACGGTATCTGTTGCTCCATAAGAGCTTCCCCGCAATCAAGACAATTTCTCGGTCTACTAGTAGATAATAACTTCCATTCTTCCGTCCTCACTCGTCCGTTTGATACCTTAAGGTACTTTATTGCCGCATGTGACCCGCGTTACTGATCAAGTAGACGGTAACCATGAACTCCTTACTATTCTCGTCATTGTCCCGGTCCTGTTCTGACGTATAAAGCTAGGTAGCCCGCTCACCTGCTTTCGATTCCACTACAACTCGTATCGTCCAACGTCTTAACGGAGTACTCGGAATAATCAAGTCAAGATGTCAAACATTGAAGCAATCATAGAAGGCGTATCCATTCATGGTCCTCTAAATGACCAGACCGGCAAGATCCTGAACAAAGAAGCCATTGCTTTCCTCGCCCTCCTTCATAGATCGTTCAATGCCGGCCGCAAAGAGTTACTACAACGTCGTGTGATACGGCAAGCCGAGCTTGATAAGGGTGTCCTCCCGGATTTCTTGCCAGAGACCAAGCGTATCCGTGAGAATGTTGCGTGGAAAGGAGCTGCTCCAGCACCAGGATTGGTAGATAGGAGGGTCGAAATTACAGGTCCTACGGATCGGAAGATGGTTGTGAATGCTCTAAACTCGAATGTGTGGACCTACATGGCCGATTTCGAGGGTAGTCTGCTTCGTTGACAGCATTGGTGTCGAAGCTTATGAGAGGTGTTAGATTCTAGTGCGCCAACATGGGATAACATGATCAATGGTCAGGTCAACCTGTATGATGCTATTCGAAAGCAGGTCGATTTCAAGCAAGGGGAAAAAGAATACAAGCTTCGCACTGATCGGGTGTTACCTACCCTCATTGCACGAGCTCGAGGGTGGCATCTCGAGGAGAAGCACTTCACCGTCGATGGCGAACCGATATCGGGAAGCCTTTTCGACTTCGGCCTGTACTTCTTCCACAACGCTCATGAGCTCGTTAATAGAGGTACTGGCCCATATTTTTACTTGCCTAAGATGGAATCACACCTTGAGGCTCGCCTTTGGAACGACGTTTTCAACCTGGCTCAGGACACCATAGCCATGCCACGCGGAACTATTCGTGGGACAGTATTGATTGAGACCATTCTCGCCGCCTTCGAAATGGAAGAGGTACGGCAATCCGCTTTAGCAGCGAGTCCTGGCTAATAGACATCAGATTATCTTTGAGCTCCGTGATCACAGTTCCGGTCTCAACTGCGGTAGGTGGGACTACATCTTTAGCGTCATCAAGAAATTCCGTCAAAACTCGAACTTCGTGCTACCGGACCGCTCTGCTGTGACAATGACGGTGCCGTTCATGGATGCTTACGTGAAGCTTCTAATTCAGACCTGCCACAAACGGGGTGTACATGCTATGGTGGGTGTACGGGCGAGGTTCCACCTTCCTTTGCTTCAGCTAACGGCATATAGGGGGGTATGGCAGCCCAAATCCCAATAAAGGACGACAAGAAAGCAAATGACGCAGCGATGGCAAACGTCTACGCCGATAAGCTCCGAGAGGCGCGCGCAGGTCATGATGGTACATGGGTTGCCCATCCTGCTCTAGCAGCCATTGCGTCAGAGGTCTTCAACAAACACATGCCCACCCCTAATCAAATGTTTGTACGAAGAGAAGATGTACATATCACTGGAAACGATCTGCTCAATATGAACATGCCGGGAACAATCACTGAGGAGGGTATCCGGAAAAACCTCAACATTGGTCTCGGGTACATGGAGGGTTGGTTGAGGGGAGTTGGCTGCGTTCCTATCAATTACCTCATGGTAAGGACTCCTAGAAGAAGTCATTATAACCGCGAAAGCTAATCAGGGGATCTGCGTCGTAGGAAGATGCCGCAACTGCAGAAGTTAGCCGAAGCCAGCTCTGGCAGTGGTGTCGCCATGGTGTGAAGACTGCGGAAGGGAAGACGGTTGACAAAGCCTATGCACAGAAGTTGCTCAAGGAACAAACGGATGAGCTGGCTTCAAAAGCACCCAAGGGAAACAAGTATCACCTCGCTGCGCAATATTTCGCAGGCCAGGTCACAGGGGAGTCGTACGCTGACTTCCTCACAAGGTAAGAACTTCTGGACCAACCAGCTTTCTACTCAATATTCCGTGCTAATGTATTTGCAGTTTGTTGTATAACGAAATAACCTCCGTTGGCCCCGCGGCGAAGTTATGATCAGGTGACTAGGCGTAAATACTGCAAGAATCTGAGGACCACCAAATGGGAAACTTATCAGGGTTCCAACATATTTTTGGGATCCTGGCCCCTATGCTTGCCCGTACCTTGGCTGTCTGGTGCCTTGATGGCTTGCACGCCGATCATTTCGAAGAGAAACAGATTGATGCACAACGGACAATCTCGTCCCGGTTTCATATGTAATATCAGCAGTGCTTGCCTCTTCTGTGGGTCGTGTTTGTACATACTACGGCTCAACATGTGAGCGAAGCCAAGTAGCAAATTCCGAAGATCGAGGAGTCAATATGTCTTCGATTAAAGTCGTTGTATCTGCCAGATATAGACATATAGAGATCGGCACAGGTGATCATCTTCTCCTAGTGGTGTGAACTGTCCTGCAATCGTTGTACATATGCCTGTTACAAGAACAAGCTATCCTGGAGGGAGAAAAAGGCAGCGCCTTGCAATGCTTTAACGCCTTTTGCGCACTGACTCAACACCAATTACGAAGCAAGCGCAAACCACAGTTCAGAGCTCTCTCTCGCCCTTATTCGGCCTTGATTGAGTGCCTCCTAATCTCTTCTCTTCGTTTCTGCATCTCTTCCGCCATCCGCAATTGCTCATCAGCGGTATTGGCCCTCGTCCGGGCCTCATCGATGGCGGCTGCCTCCCATACTATTAAAACCTTGTAAGCCTAGTAAATGCGCCTCATCGACCGACAGGCCATACTCGGCTTATCCGACTTTGAATACTCCTTCAATTTCCCCACAAAGTTATCAAAATCTTGCTGCTTCCCCTGCCTGTTCTCTAAAGATCTCTTCTGTAATTCCGGGTTGTACCGCTGCAGACCATAAGTACGAATCTTAAGGCTTCGGAATTGTGCAACGTGCCTTAAATAGCTCTTCCTCTGTAGGCGTGACGTAGTAGATTAAGGCAGGGCCTCCGATACACATCACCACACCTCTGGCCACATTATCAGAAAGCTGCTATTGATAGCGAATAGGTGGGCTATGAGTCCTACGCGGTAAGCATCTTGATATAAAGTCCAGCTTTGGACATGATGGCGAAAGCGGATTGCCAAGTTTGCTTCGTTGTGCAATGTGGCTCTCAAGGGACTCTAGGCTAGATGACAGCAGTACCCGCAGTGATACTATTACCTGGCATGGCGTTTGACATTCAGTGGTTGAATGATTTTTAATTGGCCGCCATTGCACCGCCATCGACTGAGCCACACTTCTCCACATACTAATTCCGCATGTGCCAAGGCACTCGAGGTTCGTAGTTGGCTCGACCGTCGCGGAACAGATCACGTCCGTTTATTACAGGAGTACTGTGGTAAGTCTGACGAAACCATCCAGCGGTCAAATACTGCCTGCGCTCCAGGTGCGGCGGTGGACTTTTGCCTTTTTCTTTTATAGACCTGTGGTTTCGACAAAGAGAGAGCCGAATAGAATACTGCATCTCGGTACTGGAGGCACGAGTCGCTCACTTCTCCAACAACTTGACTTTGCAGTCTAACCTATGCCCTTTTATTCTATGGATCTTCTTAGGCCCACATTCCCTTTTAACAGTCTCGGATACCTACGATTGGATACAGACATTATCACTCGCTACCAGCCCAGGAGACTTTAATATCAGCGCCGGGAGCAGGGGATATAAGCATACTGTTTGGAATATTTTAATGCAATACAATCTCTACCTCAAGCTTCAGAATGGTTGTCGAAATGCGTAGCTCGAAAAAGCCCGGTAAATGAGCTTTGGAGCGGAACACAAACGCAGCCTACTCTGGATATTGCCTGGGAAGGCCATTTGACATACGGTTAACATTCCCAACGGAACGGATGGCGTACGCTCGACCACGTTATGGGGATGTCCAAAGGCCCGCTTACGCCCATCCAGAACCCCTCGGTGAACCCCAGCAGGAACGAGATCCTGTGGTCTACGATCACGGCAATGTTTACCAGAATTATGACACTTATCATGAATCTACGTATGATTCCACCCAGTATCGGTCGGATAACCACTATGCTCCACAGGACGGACTTGTTGGGCGTGCTGGAGAGAATGGCCATTATGGAGGGACGGCACGAAATGGGGACACAAGACAAGGTGGAGGCTATGGGGGACCAACCACGCAGCAACCGCACTCTAGAACGGGCTATGATGAGAGGCATGCATATAGGGAACCTCGAGCCCACCCACCACCTCAACCGAATTTACATTCCCCTCAACATGGTAAAAACTCACCTCTGGTAAATCAAAATCAACAGAAAGGTCCATCTCGTGGGGCGCAAAGGACACAGGCTAAACAGAACGGGTACTACCAGGAACTAGCTTTGCATAGTGACTCAACGGATGCGGACAGAGGCTTTCATAGAAATGATCAATACTATGAACCTCGTGAGGATCAAAAGTATCGCACTCAGCGGCCGCCGATCACCAGTAGCAAGAGCGCGGATGTGGTCAACCAGCGTCCACCACCTGCTGGCCAGCATCAGTCGCAGGTATATACAGAGTCCCATGGAAATGGGGCGGTTCAGGGAGATCCTGGAAGTCACAAACCTGGTAGCGCTCCAAGACCACCGCCTGCACACGGGCAGCGACGGCCGACTCCGCCAAAGCTAGCGACTGCTCAGTTCCATCAGTGTTAGTCACCTAATCTGCTTAAATACGACGGAGCTCTCTTGAAATCACCAGCTGACGCATAGTAATTAGCCAAAGGAAGGATTCTGGGAGATCCCACTTCACCGGATACCCTTGCTTGGGACAACCCATTTCCGACTTTCCCAACCTCTAAGAAGAAGGCCAACCAGACTCACGGAGATAGTCTCAATGCTGCTGTTGCCGGGATGAATCTGCATAATGACACATACCGAGCCCACACGAAAGATCAGAAACCTTCCACGGCCAATAGCAAGGGCAGCAAGAGTTCTTCCTTCAGTAACGAGAGAAGGCCGAACGTGGAGCAAATGCAAGACGATCCGAATCAACAATATCAGGCTAATCGCAACGCCCATGATGAAAGTAATGGTATCCGGTACAACGACAACGAAAATCAGTACAACCCTAAGGCACACGGCAGTCAGGTTCAAGGTGTACCGTACAACGCACCGAAGCATCGACTGGATGTTCGCGAAGAATGGCCGATTCCGCACAACAGCCAAACCCCTGCTATAACTGGCAGACGTTCAGAGGACGCCAATGCCGCATCTTCATTCCGTCCACACAGACTAGATGTTGATCCTGGATCCCAACGAAGTCATACTATGCCTAACGCCGTCGCAAAGGCAGTCATGGTTTCGGGTCCAAATTATGCCGAACCTTCTTGGCAGGAACCTGGTCCCATTGCGGGATACTATGGTCCGAATGATAAAGAATATTTACCAAATAGTACTACACAGGCGATACCGCCTCGGCCAAGACCCACCAACGACTCGAGGGTACAGGCCGACGTGTATTCACCTATCCAGAGCAGCCCATATCAGACTCGAAGCAGTGCACATCCCACGCCGCATGGTGCGCAAGATAGCATTGGCGACTTGTTCGATTCTTATTACGACGCGTCGCATCATGATCAGGGGAACCACGGTCAGAGCAGGGGAACACAGCCTCAGTCTGAAATCGATGAAGACATGCCAGATTTCGATGCAATACCTGAGTCAGGTACAATCCACAGTCGTGGAATGACAATAGATGAGCATCTAGAGCCGCAACCTGCAGCGCCTGCAGTACCGCCAATGCTTACCCAATACCGTGGAGCTGATCCTGGATATTTGCGGACTGGTCGGTATTCTCCAGGACAGGTTCCTCGGAGTAGGTCATCACCAAATCTCAAAGAACCGCGTTCGCCCAAAAGTCCACATCATGGAGGTTTCAATTTTGATATGCCTGAAGTCATCCCTGCTGTACCTACCAAGCCTTTACCACGAGACTACGGTAGTTATAGGCCCCCAACTGTCAATGCACACCCAAACAGCAGCCAGCAGATTTACGGGCAACAAGCCAGATCGTATAACGATCAGCGGCCGGCCCCTCCAGCAGCGCGCTCGCCTGGCAATGGAGTAATAAGCGCTTATGGAGCACCGCCTAGAAGTTCTCAAGATAGAGTGCAATATGGCCAGCATCAACTGCCACACTCACAGAACGCACGCCCTAACACTGGCCAAGGTAGGATGCCGGATAACAGAATGGGTCCAACGTCTCCGATAGCTGCCGAGTCACGCCCAGCAAGCGCTCCATCTAATCCCGATGCGCTGCCGAGACATCCAGCCCCAGTTCGACCAGGTCTGATGCAAGGCTCTCCAGTGAACCAGGGCCCGAAACCGGCTCCTATTAGACTGTACAACACCGGTTCATCGTCTTTGCAACAGGATAATCCCATCCAACCACCGGACCCCTCACGTGCATCGACTGGGAAGCCATGGAACTCTGTGCAAATCACGGATGAAGAGCTTGAAAGGCTAAGACAAATCGTTGCGAGGAGTCCATCTGATCAGCAGACGCAGCTCGTCTTGGCTAAGAAAATGGTCGAAGCGGCGTCAGTACTTGTAGACCAGCGAGCTGATCATAGGACTAGAGCTAAAACGCGAGAGAAGTACATACTGGATGCCCACAAGATCGTAAAAAAGCTTGTCAACAACGGCTATCCTGATGCCTCATTCTACCTTGCAGACTGCTACAGTCGAGGGTTCCTTGGGTTGGAGACAGATCCAAAGGAGGCCTTTAATCTTTATCAGTCCGCAGCTAAAGCAGGGCACCCTCAAGCTGCTTACAGAGTCGCAGTGTGCTGTGAGATGGGGCAGGAAGAAGGTGGAGGGACGAAACGAGATCCATTAAAAGCTATGCAATGGTACAAGCGAGCTGCGACCCTTGGCGATACACCTGCCATGTACAAGATGGGCATCATTCAACTAAAAGGTCTCTTGGGACAATCAAAGAACCCCAATCAGGCAGTGACGTGGTTGAAGCGGGCGGCCGATCGAGCTGATGAGGAGAACCCCCATGCTTTGCATGAATTGGGCCTCCTCCACGAAAAGGACACCGGCAATGAAGGAGTAATAAAAGACGAAGTATACTCGAAACAGCTTTTCACGCAAGCAGCCAAGTTCGGCTATAAATTTTCCCAGTTTCGTTTAGGTTGCGCCTACGAATACGGCTTGATGGATTGCCCAGTCGACCCAAGGCAGAGTATCGCTTGGTACAGTAAAGCAGCAGTTCAAGAGGAGCATCAGAGCGAACTTGCCTTGAGTGGATGGTATCTCACAGGATCCGAGGGTGTGCTTCAGCAAAGTGATACAGAAGCTTATCTCTGGGCTCGCAAAGCTGCTCAGGCTGGCTTGGCCAAGGCGGAGTATGCTATGGGGTATTTTACTGAAGTTGGGATCGGTGCTCCAGCGAATCTGGAGGATGCGAAGAGGTGGTACTGGAGGGCGGCTTGTAAGTCTCTCGGCCCGAATGTCTGACGGGATAATGTACTGACATGTCGTTCTGAAGCACAAAATTTCCCCAAAGCGCGGGATCGACTCGAAGATTTGCGAAAGGGCGGGGCCAAGATGGAGAAGTCTCGAGTCTCGCGATCTGCGGTAAACAAGCAGTCAGAGGGCGACTGTGTCGTAATGTGAATATTTCGTTGGATATTCTTTTCTGGATTGTCCAATTCGGGACAACACAAAGAGGGATTACTGATGCGGTTTGGTCCACTCTTCAATCAGCGCCTAGGATCAACGGGTCGTTGATGATGAAGCCAATGGATTATGATTTACAGGGGCTTGCGGTTTGTTATCCTAGATGCAGGACATCTTGCCCACTAAACCCGCTTTAGACAATGTACAAGATGCTCAGAAGCAAACAGTATTATTATTAACATCGGCATTTCACCACCCGAGAAGCCGAGAATTGCGAACTTTGGTGGCCGGCTTATGATAGCAACGGTAAATGTTTTGTAAAGCACTTGTCTTCCATCTATGTTCATTTAGCCGAGAGACAATTCTGATGAAGAAGTGGTTATTTTATATAACAATGCATCTTTGTTTGACATTCTGAGAGATTTCTATTCGTCTCCATGACCTCGCAGCTTCCGCCCAAAATCCCATTACTCATCTTCTCTGGCCTCATTTTGCTTCTAGCGTATTTCCAGTCTTTTTTGCCGGAGAAGACTCGTCTTCGAGATTGTATTGGACCCCACTGTTCCTATTTCTCGAAGTTCCTTCCGACTGCTCAACCAGACTTCCGCCCTAAGAACAACACCATGCCCAAAACCCCAGTTTACTTTGTTTCCCATGGCGGAGTACGTTCTTCCCCAATCGAGTACCCAAATTACAGAACATCCATTAATGCCTACGAAAGCCGAATATCATATATGAGACTACCCATCCCGCCTATGCTAAACTCCAAGAAATCGGCCAGGAAATCACAATGCGAGTGAGACCAAAAGCTGTGGTGGTGTTCTCGGCACACTGGCAGGCGCAAGGAGATGGGGTTAACGTTAACGTAGGGGAAGGGGGTGGTTTAATATATGAGTGAGCAATGTTTTGTTTCCAGACGTTCCCGAGTGTTCCGTGCTATGACTGAAAGCAATCAGATAGGTACGTCATTGGACTGACCGAGCACATTTATATAGCTTTTACGGATTTCCAGGGCAGTACTACAAAGAAAAATACCCAACTTCGGAAGCAAAGCAATAGCCTCCCAAATCATTTCCCTCCTGCAATCAAACAGCGTCCCCGCCACTCCCATCTCGAGGGGACTCGACCACGGGATCTGGTTTCCCTTCAAGGTCCTTTTTAGCCCAAAAGATAATCCTTTGAATGCCCCAATCATCCAGGTCTCCCTGCTTGCGTCTGATGATCCTCATGCCCACTACGCACTCGGCCGCGCACTAGAAAGCTTACGATCTCAGGGGATACTGATACTTGTGTCGGGACAAAGTGTGCATAACCTCAGGGACTTAGGGAAGATGATGAGGGATCCGACACCCTTACCCTACACAATTTCCTTCGACGAAGCATTAAAGAACGCCATGCAAGGGCCATCAGAAGGAAGAGAGCAAAGGATGACTGAATTGCTAAACAGATCTGATGCGGGAAAGGCGCATCCGACAATTGAGCATTTGCTACCAATTTATGTCGGAGCTGGAGCGACGGGAGCGGATGAGGGGATAATGACGTGGACTTTGAGGGAAGGGTGTATGAGTTGGGGAATGTTTCGGTTTGGGGATGTTGTCAAGATGTGAGGGGTAGGGTTTCTGGAGGTCGGAGTGAATGATTTGCATTGAACAGGTGTAAGATTCAGAAGAAGCTGTTAGCGAAGCGATATGGAGAGCATGGCAAGTCGCCGTCAAACGTACTTGAGAGAGAGAGAGCGCAAATGGTCCTCTTACGTAGTAGAGCATTTTCGACTGTTGTCGTCTAGTAAAAATGGTTAAAATCGAAGATTTGGCCATCGACACCTAGGAAATGCCATCTCTCTCTCTCTCGCCACCAGGAGTTTCCTCTCTCGTCACCCATGTAAGTATAGACCTCACCTCTCCGTCCTCCTTCCACCCCCAGCTAAACCTTCTTCGCCCTCCTGGCCGCTCCCTCCGGGTCCTCCACAACCCCCTTCACCGTCTTCCTCCCATCTTTCGCGTCCGCCTCCGCAACCTGCGGTAGTGTTGAGTTATTAACACTCGACTCATACATCACAATCCTAGTAACCTGGGTAACGCCGACGCAGCAGAGGAGGAAATTCACTCCTGCTAATCTGTTTTCAATAAATCAGTCAGGGAGAGAACCTGAAGGGAGGTGGAGGACGTTGAGGGGGAGAGGGAGAGGGAGAACGTACAGCATATTCTTTGGTTTGATAATGAAACACCATCTTGTCCATATCGCGCCCGTAGCCGTCAAAGCAAGATTTTGAGAGAGAGAGAGGTCTTTGGCTGGTCGGGCAAAGTCTGAGACGCCGGCAAGAACGATCGCCCACTGTCCGGTTTCAATATCCCACATCCGACTTATTCTGGGTGAGGGAGAATCAGACCTTCATCACGGGCGCCCTGATTTCATTCGTTAGTGAGAGCATATGAGAGAAATTTGATCATGATGTGTGGTACCAGAAGTGCACCGTCTTCACCCCAACAGGGCTATTCCACATCCTCTGGAAAGCACCCTGTGCCGGCGGAACCGCTGCTGCATCGGTGGTTTGGACTCGTCGTCCAATGGATTTTCGCATCGATATTCTCGTAGCTCTCGAGGAGAACTGCGAAAAGCGGAGGCCAATGCGTGAGGCCATGCTGTTGGAAAGAGACGTGGAGGATTGGCTCACGTTGGTATGCCCAACGGGGAGGTAGAGAGTAAACGTCGGCAATGCGGCGATACCGGCGAATGGTGTTAAGAAGTTGCCGAACGTTGCATCCTAGGTAGTCACATCTCTCTAAGGTAAGGTAGAGCTTAGAACTTCATGCCCTAACGACCACGACCGCTATCCACTCGACAGCTCCCAACGTTGCAATGTCAGGCAAATACGCCTTCACCAAATCATTGAAGGAAGTCCGCTTCCTGTTCTGCCAAACTTCCGACCATAGCGCCGCTACCAGGTTTCATGGCCCCTTCATTATTCTCTACACAGTACTTTACTGACATACTTAAGGTCATTCCTTACGCGCGCCTATCCAACCATGAAGAAGAACAACCCACACACACCGATTATGATCCGAGAGGCATTGGGGACGGAGCCGAGGGTGTGGGCGAGATATGGTATGCTGCAATATTAGATACGAGGAGTTGTGGCTTATAATTGTTGTCTGTAGAGTACGGAAAGGAGAAGATGGAACCTTTAGATGGTAAGTGGATTCTGGCTTTGGTAATGACAGGGCAAAGCTTACTTGTGCATTGGATAAAGGTCTAAGTGACAAAGAGATTGAAGATAGGGTTACGGGTTTGGTTAAGACGGGGATATGATGATTGGCAATATACCGAGAGGCGATCACGAATGGAGGTATTGTATATATTCAAATTGTAACCTATGATCGGAGAAAACGTATTGTATGGGTCCAGGAATCTATCAGTCTTGCTTGCTCTAAAAGTCGGCCTCATGCTATGAATCTTTCAGTCGATAACGCCCTGCCGTTAATCCTCACTATGTAGGATTGAAACCGTTGATTGAGCTTGATATTTGAGCTCCTTCCTCTAATGCCTCTTGGTGCAGGTAGGTTCCTCGGTGTACTCGGGGAAATGGAATAGCAAACGCAAAATCCTGAAATGCCCAGCGTGTCTCAGGAGGAGTTGCAATTACTCGAAGCATCCTAGTGATTCGACACTTCAGGTGTCAAAGTACAAAAAACTGGCATCATTTCTTAGAGATCTCATCAGCTACGAAGCTCATCGTTTGTTGAATCATTTGGATCGGACTGCCTGCCTGTTAAAGGATTGTCGTTGATAAGTCTGTTCTTTGGGAAATCTCTAGGCCCGTAGGTTTGCAGACTGAAAGGATCTCTACATGGAACCGATCGTGACTTAATTAGAATTCATAGAAGATGGTACAAAACCATTCCTCGACTTCGCAAGGTCGTTAATTGGATATGTGTTATCACTTGGAGAGAAGCTGCAGAAAGGCGAAGTCACATATGTAAATAAAGGGGTATTTGCGTAGAAAATTGGAGTACATAATTGGAGAACCCCAAGGGCCCATCTATTGCAAAATCCGCTAATGGAAGTATTTCAAATGGCAGTCCACTAAGGCTATTGTGCTTATTCGATTGCAATTCTTCAATCGCGCGACAATAGAAGTGCTAGGAGCAGAGTTATAATTTTCCAGAATGACAATAGGAATAATGTTTCAAACCGACTATCAATAGTCAAAAACCAATCATAAGTGCAAATAGCCATGGTCAATTATGTTTGCCATGATAAACAGCACTTCGTCGAACTTAAGCAGACTTCAACTTCCTGAAAAATCTTTTTAACCAAACCAAATCGACTTTAATAGCACAGAGGTAGATATAATTAAAACGCCGAAACCGAAACCCCAACTCACAACATGGAAGGAGCAATCCTTCAATTGACCGCCTTTTCAGAAGGAAATCCAAGGCTTTGGGAGGTCCTGGTTGGTCTCTTCTTTCAAGAGACCAATATCAATCCCTCCACCATAGACACCCAATGCTGGGTAAAGGATGTTCGGCGGCAGGACCTCTTAGAGAAAGGCCAAGTGACGGTCGAGACGTGGAGTCTGCCGGCAGACTCCACCCTCCTCCGTCGCTTGGCCCGCCAAATCGACAGCGGGAGGCAGGAGGAATTCCTGGAGGCGGTACGCCGCTGGGCTCGGGGTCCCAATGGGGACTTCGAAGCAATCGCCCAGAAGGCTGGGTGGATACATGACGACATAACCGTCTACCCCCAAGAATGGCAAGCGATGTGGAGCATAAAGGCAATGAACGAAGGGGAGGAGAAGAAGAGGAAATTGGTGCAAGCCAAGGCGGATTCGCCTCGATTTTTCGAGCGATGCATGAAGAATGGCTTCTGCGGAATGCAAGTGATGAAGTTAAAACCTCCCGCGTGTTGTCCATTCTCGCTAATGGTATATATTACCAACAGACAAGTACTAAAGAAGCGAAAGTTTGACGAGACGACCCAAAAATACGTCTCGGACAAACACGATTATATCGTGGAACACCATAGCGGAGGACGTGTCGAAAAAAAGATCTGCAAAGAGAATTGTATGGTCTGCGATCCTGACTATCACAAGAGACAGAGGATGTCAGCACCGATTGGCGGACGACCAACGCAGTTCCACGCAGTTCCACTTGAAGAGAGAGCAGTTGATAGCCAAGGACGCACATTACCATGGGCTCTTGAATGGCATGAAGATCATCCCAATGCTCGCAACCAGAAGCGTCCACCGCCCGAAGAGAAAGGCCCGTTTGGTAAGTCCACTCGACGTAAAGGATCCTCGCGAGGAACGCGAACCACCACACCTGCGAAGAAAGAGAACCCGGTTCTAGATGGCTTCGAACGCGCGCTGAAGCATGATATGCAAAAGGCAGCCGAGGAGCAACGGATCAGTGACACGGCTAAAGCCTCAGCCGTTGACGACGGCTTGCTGCGTCGCTCACAACCGGAGAAGCAAGAGCCAACCCAGGTGTACCTCCATGGCTACGGAGAGAATACACAATGGGCTGCCATTGATTTTTACGAGAAGGTGTCTCTTGGCCTGATTTGCGAGGACTATGAACGTCAACCTCCCGCCGAACGACGAAAGTACCCAAATTTCTCGAGTGCTGCTGGTTACGTTCATCCTAGGCCGCTCACGAAGCCAGAGATCATGATGTCTCGGAAATATGCTGGAGGCAACTACTGGATCAAAGTCACCTTCGATTCGACGGCAGCAGCTGATAGAGCTATATCTCATTCACCACACCTTATCCAAGGGCACTGGGTCTACGCACAGCTCTACCAGGGCATTAGACCAGAAGTCGATGAGCCTATCTTGATTCACGCTGATGATAGGAACCAAGGGTTACTTGGCGCTCCTAAACCAACACATCCGTTTTCCCGTCCACAGACTTCATCTCCCCAGACCACCGATACTCAACCAAGAGTGGCGTCTACATTACCTCGAAACTTCGTCACCAATGCGATGCCACCGGCAGATGTACAAGGACAGGCTAATACTGCTTCTACCTCACCCTCCACCGCATCTTCGGCCACAGCCACAGGCCTAGATTACCCGGATCTCCGCAACCGTGCACCCTCTCAGCCCCAAGATATCAGGCCCGCTACATTCCCTCGTGCCACTGCACAAGCACTACAGCGTGGTCGTTACTTCCAACGCTTCCCGGATACACCGAGGAACATCATTCGTCCCCATACCGAAGCATTTTTACCTCAGCCCTCATGGAGCGAGAAGATGTTGCGGTCGCTCGCAGAGAAGGGTTGGATTCCTCACGATATCATTGGTCACGCAATACCTCGACTGGAGAATGGAGATTTTGACTGGGCGAATGCAAGCTTTTATTGGAAGATACTTTACTGGATTGACTGTCGATTTGGAACCGACCAATGTGGACTGAAGGACGACGATTGAATGATACATACCTCGATATGCTACGACCTGCTGATATAGCAAACCATCTGCCATGCACACCACTACCTACTACACCTCTACTACTACTTGTCTCAAAAATGTACCATAGGACCATGGTGGAGGAGCAACAAAATTTGTCATTTCTGGAGTTTGGGAAGCCTACATTTAGATTCCGCTTGGGAGATACCCGCGCGAGATATATGCGCATGGAAGCATGGAAGCATGGAAGCATGTACTGATGGATTGGTGGATACCTTGTTGCATGTACCTTGAGTTTTAGCTTAGAGATTGCTCAATGCCGGTTACTAAGCTCCCGTATCTCTTGTCTACCACAGTGTGACCATTGATACCACAATCCCAACTGCGCTTCCCCAAAATCCCTTCTCCAAACCCAGCGTCCCAGCCGCTGACTTTGTCGTAGCTGATGGGCTGGGGGTCCCATTTGCCCCAGAAACGGTGCTCGTACCGGGGTTTGTCCCGTTGGCGTTTTTGGTTGGGCCATTGTATGCTGTAATCGTGACACCGGTGCCGTTGCTGCACTGCAAGGGTGTTGTAGTGCCGGTAATGAAGGTGATGTCGGCGCAGTTGTAGAGACCACCGTTGGGATCGCCGCTCGTGACGACTTGAATGGTTGCGTTGGTCCCTTTTATGATGCCCAAGTTTGAGGGGACGACCTGTGTCAAAGACCGTCAATATTGGTAAGATTTAGTATTGCCGTGGCTACTGACAACATCACCCAAGCAAAATTTCCCCAGCCCTTCTTCCTGAATCGTTGGTATAAGCGTGATGTTGAAGTTGCTTCCGACATTATTGCCAATTCCGAGAAGCACTTGGACAGCGGCCTGGTCATGGCCCATGAGAAGTTGGACAGGACCGCCGCTCAGGGGCCATTCGGTACGGTTGAGTGAGGGGTTGTCCTGGCCGCCGCAGGGAAAGGTGCCGAGAACATCTTCGTTAAAACCGCGGGCGGCGGGGGAGAGGAGTTGGAAGTGGGCGGTGACAAGGGGCAGAAGGGAGAGGAAAAGGAAGGCAAAATGCATATTTGCGGGTACTGGAGAGTTGGTTTGGCTCCGAGGACGATTGGATCAAACTAGAATGTAGGTTGATTGATAAAAGGACACGGATCGGTGCGGATCGTTTACTTTACACTCAAAAGAACATCAAAGCAGTGAAAAGACAGGAGGAAAAAGCGAAGAGGAATTAGGAACTTGCTCAAAAACGCGCTCAAACCAGTGTTGTGCTACGACAATAAAAAAACCATCAAGGCCGATCTTTGACGGCAACCGATACGGTGTGTCTATAGACAGTAGTTCTTACGGTCTCACTTTGTCTCCCGTCATTTCGGACCTGGTGATTCGGGAAGAACAAAGAGGCTGATACGGAGGTACAGTCGTCAATGTGAAGTTCGGAAATTTGAGAAGCATTGAGCAAGTTTCATGCATCTTCCTCAATTGGCAGAACCTATCCCCTTCCCTGTTTCTCTCCTTTCCTCCGTTCAATCTGTCATTCATCTTACTATGTTTGTTCGATTTTGTTACAGACATCGCCGCCGTCACCTCAAACGTGAAGGTCGCAGACATTGCCCAGGTAGATACCATAACAGTCATACATTGGAGATTAGGTATTCGTCGGCACCGCTTCGACTGCTATTACTGTCAATGTATATACCATTGTTTATCCATGGTGATAATTGGAAAGATGGCCGAATATGTTGTGCATCCTTATAATAAGATAAACTGCTAGAAAGAGTCGGTGAACCTCCGAGAACTCACGATCTGGTCTTGGTGTATATCTTCATTCAACAGGCGGCAGACCGTTCTGACATGGCTGCACAAGCATAATGAATGTGATGCGGTGATCGAGGAGTGTTTGCTCTGAAGCAGATAGGAGCCGAGCTTCTCGTAGGCAAAAACGGCACAACGAAAGAGTTTTCGAGTGAGAGAAATGAATGGACACCACGAATTCTTTGTTGAAGAATGACCATGCGGTGGAAGAAGTAGGAATGTGTATAATAAGTGCAGCGAATAAATGTGATTGAATGTGCTGGAAAAGCTGTGAAATCGTTTGATATGGTAAAGAGGGTGGACAAAATTGATATAGAATTTTCTCACTCATGCACAGTAGTGCTACGGAGGCGGTTGGTTAAACTAACAGCTATTAGGTAGTATGGGGGACTCAACAGTAGAACATACGTACGAAGTGGGTACAAGGAGTGGCGTATAAATGATGCAGAAGTTGCGCCATCGAAGGTTTATCGTGGAGAACTCTTAGAAAACTTACTCACTCATTTCGAAAGCCAACTCTCAAGCATATGGTTCCACCCCATTGCCTTGGAAGAGGGATTAGCCGATCAGGGCCCGAAAAATATGGTCGTGCTAAGGCAGCATTACCAAGTCTTTCGTCGTGGGAGCATGACTTAAAGGCTATCTTGCGGACAGCTTTCAATCCATCTAGACCACGATGCTGCCATATGTATGCACCGTCGCTATCTCAAAATTTCAAAGTCCCATCATTAATGTTCATCAAGCGGTCCGTATCGACCGAGGGCGAGTTCTCCCACAAAAGTACCACCGAGTATTGAAAGAAAATAGCCAACGTTCATAGTCATAACAGCCAACATCCTGAGAATCAATCAAAGCTTGTTCGCCAGTTGCATGCATAAATGCACCACTTACAATAAGTACCCAACTCCAACCATTACCGTCACATAGACTGCTCGAGGCAAATCCACACTTAACCTCCAGGGCATAATAGTCCTTGTATGTCTCTTCACCACTTTAACATGCTCCTCCACTCCCCGCTCGGTGATCAGGAACCCGTTCTTGCTGCCATTATCCGCCTCTATTCGCTCGACCTCTTTTGGTACGCCTCGTACAGCAACATATCTCCGATTGAGGTCCTTATCCATCCACCGATGCTCGAGAATATGTTTGCCTGCAAACATAAATCGGAAAGCGATTGCGAGTATAATGAGGAAGATACAAGTGCCCGCATAGGATCCGGTACTTGCGGGTACCCATCCCATGGAATACAGTGGGGTAGACGAGGAGCCGTAGAATACATTGTTCATGGACGACATATCCATTCTGCCAGGGATTGAGGAGGAAGAGGACATGGTACTGCTCGAAGACATGTCCATCTTGTTCGAAGTGAGTATTTCTGGCTGGTTGGTGTAGAAAGGTAGATAGTTACGGTGGCTGTTGTATAATCATCTATTCACATACAAACGAGTAAATGAGAGTGGCGGGGCGGTAAAGACTGGTCGAGCCCATTTAAGCAAGGAAAGTAAGGTAGCCATGAATGCAAAAAGGAAATGGAATAACTTGCTCATTTTCCCTCAAAGAGAAAGCCGAAGATTGCTGCGGCTAAAACGAACACTGGCTAGAGCACGTTCTATTCGCAGTACAGTCCTTCACACTTTCTTTATCGTTGATACTCGTAATGCCGCTCTCGTATATTAACGAGTCGGTCTATTTCTGATTGCAAGAGCATCCAGATAACGTCAGCTACAGTAATGGAGAACATCTCATTCGTTCTCGGCGCTGAAGTTTTTTTTCCTGTCTGCATCTAAAGTATCTACCTTCTGTCGAACCTTTTATTTCTTCATTCCAATTGCCAACTCAGCAGTAAACTCTTTGCATCAGGTCACACCACTTGATAGTTTGGCGAGTACGAACTTTTGTGGTCTTTTCTTTCTCTTGTCGTGTCAGCGGCTTTGTCTCTATACTCTGTCACCAACCACTGGATCTTCGCTAGCGGAGGAGCAGAACAAGGCCTAAGGATCGTACTTGACCCACAAGAGATCCGAAGGCGTGGTATCGTTGAAATGTTGAGATAAACCAGGCCAGTCTTTGAGTAAAACAGGGTGCATTCGCGAAGATGGACATGTCTGGCATGAGCATGGGCGGCGGGGACGGCAACATGGGGAATACGTCTATGGGCAACGGTGTCCCTAGTCTATTCTACTTGCAGCAGATGTTTTGGGTAATTGTAGGGGCAGCCATAGCCTGTGCGACCGTTGTCAACGTCTACAATAAAATGCTCTTGAGACAAAGGTAAGCAAAAGATCTCCCCGAATACAGGATATATATCTTATCAAGGGCCCAGGTTAGCAGCAGCCAACCGGGGCAAGGGGACACCTGCGCGACCGACTGCATTCTTTCCCTCGAGCGTCGCGACCATGACTGCGATTTCGCGAGAAGTCACATATGCCACTTTTCCAATAACCTTAGCAACCAAGCTTCATTGGACCTCGCCCACTCTAGGCCGTCTTTGCCTCGTTCTCGGCGAGCTTATCGTCGTGATGGTGCTATGCTTTTACAAGCTCAACCCACGAGATCAATGGCAGTGGGAAAGTATAGGTTATCGTACTGGCTTCATTGCCACGGCTCAATTACCACTCATATTCCTGCTGGCAGGTAAAAATAATATCATTGGGTTACTTATTGGTTCCAGCTACGAAAAATTGAATTGGCTGCATCGGTGGGCTTCAAGGATACTATGGCTCACAGTCACCATCCACATGGGCTTTTGGTTCACGAGTTGGGCCAGGTATGACTATATCAAGATTAAATTGGCTACGGACAACATGACGCAAACCGGATTCGCCGCATGGTGTGTATTAACGTGGATCATTTCTAGCTCGTTCGCTCCTATTAGAAGATGGAAGTACGAGCTCTTCATTATTCAACATCTCTTCTCATTCGCTGGCTTTATTGCAGCAGTATACCTGCATGTCCCTGATGAAGTGAGGGTATGGGTATGGATACCGATTGCGCTTTATATTGTTGATCGTTGTGGCCGCGCATTAACACTTTGCTACGCAAATGTCACTATATTTCACCCAAACAGTAATACGAACGGCTTTTGGGCCTGTAAAGCTACATTTGAGCCGCTCGTTTTCGATACGACACGTATTGTCATCAGCAACCCTCCGATACGCTGGACAGTAGGGCAATATGTCCATTTATCTTGCCATGCTGTTGCGCCACTCCAGTCACATCCCTTCACCATCGCTTCGATACCCCAGGATGGAAAGATGGAGCTCCTAGTCAAATCAAAAGCAGGAGGGACGAAACGCTTCTTCAAGCATGCCGAAAAATACCACATACTCCCTTTGACCAGCGACGACCTTCGGACTTCACATAGGCAAACTGTGACTATCGAAGGACCCTATGGGCGTATGAGGCCATTGAGACAATTCGACAGCGTTATAATGTTTGCCGGAAGCAGTGGTGGTACTTTCACGGTACCACTGATGAGAGACATAGTTTCTACGTGGAAATTGCCTCGATCGAACGGAAGCTCGCTTTCGTTCACACCAACAGGTGCAGTCACTCGTTACATTCGCTTCATCTGGGTGATTAAGTCAAGACAGCAATACAGCTGGTTTGCTACACAGCTTGCAGCAGTAGCGCAGGATATCGCGCATTTGAAAAGGGAAGGACACGAAATTGAGGTTGAGATGAGCATTTATATCACCTGTGACGAACAGCTTGAAGTTGAAGGAGGTCAGGTCTCGCAACCAAAGCCCACTAATCTCGTGCACGGTGAAGCTGAAGCGATACCCCTTGCGAAGGTCCCAATGTCAGCAGATGAGAAAGGTGAGTATAAGGAGGAAGGAGACACTGTGACAGTTCGTTCCACTTCATCGCGTTCTGAAACCCAGCAACTGGCTCGTACAAGATGTGGCCCGAACCAGACGTGTTGTTGCAAGAACACCATCGAAGACGAAGACACAATCTCCAACACAGCCGAGCCTTGCCAATGCAACTGCAGCACTGAGAAAGCTGACACCACCCAAGAAGGCTCCCTGCCATCCCAGTCTTCAAATGGAAGCGTCCAATCCACGTTCCCCCTATCTCCCGAGAAACCCACCCCCAACCTAATCCCCTCTGAAATATGCATCCTTTCCGGGCGCCCTCAGCCCCGAAACATTATCCGAAAAACACTCGAGCAGGCACTGGGAGAAAGTGCGGTCGTGGTTTGTGGGCCACAGGGCCTGGTGGATGATGTTCGGCAAAGTGTTGTAGCGCTTAGTGATGAGAGGGCGGTGCACAAGGGAACTGGAGCACAGGGCATCTACTTGCATACTGAGGCGTTCGAATATTGATGAGGGTTTTACGGGCTGCTTGACATTTCAGGAGTGGCTGGATTGCATTCGAGGCAGGCGTTTGCGGGAATGAGATCTTTCGGTTTAGTCATCGATAGCTTGATGCCGTGGGGCCGCTTTGGATTACAGTTCCGAGTACACCGTTACAGAGCGTGGATACAGATGTGGCATAGCATTGGACTCTGGTAACATATACTCTCTGCAGGTGAGAAATTTCTGCACAATCAAATTCTATTATGCCATGCATATCATTCTTCTACGCCAACCAATTATCAATGCTCTGCAACCCTCTTTAAATTCTTACTTGTGAACTTTACTTTCTCAACTTCCGGCGCTGAAGAAGTCTTCTTACCATTGGAAGGCTTAAGTCGGCTTGCTTTGACAGCATACATGGACGAATTCCAACCTCCAGCCGGTACAACATGCAATTACCTTCACGGCCATCTTTCCACTCGATCTCCGATTGACGTAGAAAACTCACCAAACCGCCAATCAACGAGATGTCGTTCACTAACACAGAAACATGGTGTATGCGAAATGAGAATGATGACCTGATAGAGAAAAAGAACATGAGCTGAAGGACAAAACCGCACTGGAATGGGCCTTGACAGCAATTCGCTGTATGATATCGCCAAGACGACGGGAAGATCTCGGGAAGATCTCGGCGGTGATGGAAGACAATCGAGCCAAATGTCCTTTGCGAGTGGCGCCAGAGGAGGTGCATATGCATATAAGGCTATGATTCCACTCACCGCCAAAAACGAGACCATAGCGCAAACTCGATGCCCTTCCAGGGGCCTTCCAGGAAAGATGCTTACAGGTGTCGAGGCACTCAACCCTTTGATCTTCTGGCACACACCCGGTCCAATACCATAACCCTCTGGAAAACTCATCCAGTCAGCAGGTGCCACGTATTCTCGCTGCTACGTGCATCCTTCCTTCCTTTCATCTAAAGCCGTGCAAAATGGGTTCTAAAGGTCGGAGAAGAGTAGCGTGGCATAATGGCGGCCTCAGCCAGATATCCTTGACAGCCAACCGCAGTAGGATGCACCCAGTAGTACACGAACATTTTGAACTGAACCAACGACCTAAAGAACCAATTTGCCCTGTCCCAGCCTTGTAGAATGCCAGATCTGAGAATTAGGGTTGTCAGATTGGGTTTACCACGCTAAGCTGTTTTGGGGGAGCGGAAGGGGGGGGAGGACCAAGAGCAGTGGCAAGAGGGGCGAGCGACTCGGCAAGTGCCACTAGTGTACGTACCAGTAGTAATTCGTCCCTTAGTGTCTCCAGTCCGTCGTCGATTGGCAGTCTCGTTCACCACATCATCATCATCATCATCATCATCATCATCATCATCATCATCATCATTTCAAGCCTTCAAGGGTCTTTCGATGACAACCCAACACGCGGGAAGCGGTGGCCATCTCTCACCAATCCTGATTTGGTGTGATGTGAATATACTACGATTTAGTATTATTATCCTATTTCACAGCAATTGTACCGGGATTTAGGATGCCCCGCAAAGGAATCATGTGTAAGGCTACCTCAAGGCGGTATGTGGCCCATCACCTATGTATCATGGCCCATGGGTTGACTTAGATGCCTCTCAGTGGCATGGCAGTCAATCGGTGTTCATCCGTCATGCGCCAGTCGATGTTTTGCATGCAAGCCTGCAACTTGCTACTGACGTGGTACTTTAGTCTTCCCAGTACATCAGTCTGAAACTCGGGCGGCACTCTCCCTCTGAATGTCGCCGACTTCCTCTGCGTGTTCCTGCTCGTTTATATCCTGCTTGACCATCTCCCCTCCTTGCTCATCGGCCCTTTAAGTTTGCTTGGTAGGTTCAATTTACTATCCATGTCCCGCCAACTACCTACTTGCTTCGAGACCACCTAACAATTTCCTGTTCATTGTTATAATCCGAGCAGCCTGTCGCCCGGCCCCCGTCGATCACCCAGAATGTCCGTCCCTCGAGTTTTGATCTACCTCCTAAGGCGAGACCTCCGCATGGCAGACAACCCTATCCTTCACGAAATCTCTAAAACCTTCCAGCAATCCCCACACCCATATACCCATTTGCTACCCGTCTACGTCTTTGCAGCACAGCAAATCGAAGTCTCAGGCTTTCTCTCCTCCGACTCAGATCGTTCGCCCTTCCCTGAAGCTCGGTCTAATGTTGCCGGTTTCTGGAGATGTGGGCCTCATAGAGCAAAATTCCTTGCGGAGAGTGTATGGGATTTGAAAAAATCCTTAGGACATGTAGGAAGCGGATTGGAGATAAGGGTGGGGATGGTGGGACAAGTGGTGAAGGAAATGCTGGATGCGTTCCAGAAAGAGAGCACAGAGGTTGTGGGGGTGTGGATGACGAGCGAGGAAGGTGTGGAGGAGAAGAGAGAAGAACAAGATGTGAGAAGAGCTGCGGAGGGCGGCAAGGCGGAATTCAAGCTGTGGACTGATGAGAAATATTACGTTGACGAGTGGGACTCCCAAGCACACTTCCCATCAAGAAAGCTAACACTCCCCAAGCCGAGATCTGCCGTTCAAAAGTTCGGAACTCCTCCCCGATGTCTTCACAACCTACCGCAAACAAGTGGAACCCCTCCGAGAAGCACCCCGCCGCGTCCTTCCCGCCCCCTCTGAGCTCCCTCCCCTTCCCCCGTCAATACCAACTCAACACGGCCCTTTCAGCATTCCTAATACGCTCGACGCCACAATCTCATCCCTCCATAAACCTCTTTCACCCTCCCTCGGCCTTTCGCACCCCCCGGAATACCCCCCGAAAGCCACCTCTGCCCACCCATTCAACGGCGGCGAGACCACGGGTCACGAACGCCTGAAACACCTTATCACAAGCGGCAGCATGACCGCCTACAAAGATACCCGCAATGGCACCCTCGGTGAGGATTTTAGCACTAAACTCAGCGCCTGGCTCGCCTTGGGCTGCATCACCGCGAGGCAAACTCATGAGTACCTGCTCGATTTCGAAGATGGCAAGACCGACTTGGGGAAAGGAGTCCCGGGCTACGGCAAAGGTGAGAGTAAAGGGACTGCTGCCGTGAGGTTTGAACTGCTTTGGCGGGATTACTTCAGGCTTGCAACCTGCAAATTCGGCCCCCGTCTCTTTCGCGTTGGGGGTTTCAAAAACGATACTTCATATTCGTGGAAGTCCCCTTCCAAAGACCCGGCAATTCAGCAAAAGGTTACGCGTTTCTTGGAAGGAACCACCGGAACCGGTTTCATCGATGCCTCGATGAGAGAACTCTTTCTTACAGGCTACACTAGCAACCGGTTACGCCAAAATGTCGCTTCGTTTCTCGCGAAGCACCTTGGGATAGATTGGCGGATTGGTGCCGAATGGTACGAGAGTCTCCTGGCCGACTACGACCTGAGCAACAATTGGGGAAATTGGCAGTACAATGCCGGCGTTGGGAACGATCCACGCGAAGCCCGAGTGTTCAATCCTGTAAAACAGGTATGTACTGTTTCTTTCTGAAAAACCCAAGAAGGATGAAAGCAGCGACGAAAGGACCGAAGAACCCAACTAAGCTCTTTGACCATACCCAACAGGCTCACGACTACGATCCCCAAGCACTCTACGTCAAAAACTGGCTCCCAGAACTCCGCCCTCTCGAGGACCCCCAAGTAATCTTCCAGCCGTGGAAGCTGCCCGAAGATAAAAAGTTCGAGCTCAAGCTTGCAGGGAACGAATGGGTGGAGCAGCCGCTGAAGAAGATCGAGTTTCATGTTGCGAGGAACGGCGGAAGAGGTAGAGGAGGCGGCGCTGGTGGTGAGGGAGGGAGGGGGCAGAGTAGGGGAAGAGGTCGAGGTGGTGGCGGAGGGGGAGGAGGTTTTCATGGGAGGGGCAGAGGAGATAAACCCCGAGGACAAAGGAGACTGGGAGGAATGGATAAGGTGCAGGCTATGGATGGGACGACTGCTGTTAGCTAGCGCGGTACTGTATGTGTATGTAGCATGTCTTAGCCCAGCCGAAAATTGAGGCCTCGTGCATCCGTTGCTCATAAGATCAAAATTGCCTGTACATATGGCTGGTCGACTCTTCATTTACTTCGATTAATGTTGAGATTCAATGTTCGAGACCAATCCGAGAACTTTAACCTTCCAACCCCTTCGCAGCCTCGTTCATGCCATTTTCTTCCTTGCCTCCCTTGAGCGACAGTGTTGCGCGTCTGTAGCCAATAGTGTCTGTTCTTTGGATTTTTTCCTGCTTGTATCGATGTGGACGCGTGGATGGGGATAGCGAGGAGAGGGGAGCGAAAAAAGGGGGATGTGGGTGGGGGGGGGAGGGGCAGCGGGGAAGAGAAGATGGAAAAAGGATGGAGAATGGGGAAGCTGGAGAGATGGCAGGGAAGTGCATGGAGGGAGGGACGAAGGAGAGGGAGAAGGGGGGTTTTTCCAAACAGAACGTTTATTAACCCAAAAACGGGATCCTACGGGGCGAAAATGTACAGGTAAAAACAAAAGACGTCCCCCGACGAAAGTGCAAATACCTCATGCTCGGTTTTTTGTGAGATTTCGCTGATGGCTGGTGGCTGGGTAAGTAAAGAGGGCACGGAACAGGAAGTGAACAGGTCTCGTTGAGCTGTTTGTTGGGAGAGCGTGAAAAGATTCGGGTAGGAAATTTTTAAGGTTGAAGTTGTGGATGATTGGGAGGGTTTGATTGGAGACGCACGTCCTTACCGTTTTATATCTTTTGGTGGTGGTGGTGGTGGTGGAAGCAGTTCAGAACCTGACTGTGTTGTTGATTTGTTCTCCTCTCCGAAGCCAGGTTTATGCGATAAGGCTATTCTCTGTTGGTGGCTTGTTATTCGAGGATGTTTCGCCCCTTTTCAAGACAGTATAGAGATTGGCAATCACGACAACGTTGGCCTTGTAGCAGCCACGAGGCATCTGTTATGTGAGTTTGAGGCGGGGCGGACAGGCGAAAAAGAAAGGAAGTTGTGTTTTCCCAAGAGTAGCGACGATGATGCGAATGTCCCTCAAAGCAAGCATCCTGACCTGTTTGTTGTAGAGCATTTGACATTTCACAAGGCTCGATTTCAGATATTTTTTCTCTTTCCGCACGAAGCTAAGCTGTACAACGCTTCCCACAAAGATCACTCAATCGGCCCTGCTCTTGATAACCCTAGCTCTCATTCGCTCACTCGACCTTGCTCTCGAAATTCTCCCCCTCCACCAAATCCGGGATATCGTCGTCATCCTCTTCCTCTCCCTTGCCCCCTTCTCCGCCTCCCTCCTTCTTCTGCAAACTCTGGTAGCTCTCTGCGAGTTTCCGAAGGCTAGCGAGGCTGTCGGGGCCAAGCTGGTTCAGGATACCGGGGACTAGCTCGGTGAGTTCTTTGTCTTCGCCGGCACCGTAGATGGCAAAGGTGTTGGAGGGTACGGATGCGTGGACTACCGAGCGGTGTTAGCCATGAGAATTGCAAAGGGTTGGATCAGAGCAATGGTAATGAGGGAAATAGAATGGAGCGAGGAGGTACAGGTTCTGAAAAAGCGAGGAACGGGGATGGTGGAAACATTTACCCTTAGGAGCAGCGAAGTGAATGACGTTGCCGTCTTCTTTAAACATGTTGACCTCTTCAATTGCTTGGATGGGTTGGACGTTGAGTTTCTTTAGGGATGTTTGGAGCTTCTTGTCGTCCGTGCCCGAGGTCTTATGGACTTTCTTCATCTTCCGTCGGGGGGTTCCTTTGCCGCTGTGGGTGAAGTCTAGGTCAGCTGGAAAGCCGGCAAGATGAACGAAGGTTGCTTTTGGGATGCAGATTGCAGTATTGGGAGGGGGAGCGCCATTGGGAGGCTGGATTTAGCTGGGGAGGGTGTGGATGTTGGCTTACCCTAAATGCGGATTGTGGTGTTAGCGGTGTACCTGGACAGAAAATCTATAGCGATTGCTTCGGAAAGGGCAAAGAGAAGGAGCTTAGACTGTAGCTCACCAATTCGCACTGACTGCTGCATCTTTGCTAGCTTTGCTTGATCCATGATTGCGCGGGATTGATAGGAAGTTTTAGGTGAGGATTGAACGTTCTGGAGGATGGACGGTGGGGATTCGGGGCTTTTATGCCTGCCGCGGAACTTTAATTACTTATTTTGGAGGATAAGAATGCAGTAACATAAGGATTTCGATCCTGATTGAAGCTGTCGACTTTCTGAAGCAAATACGGTCTCTCAGTCATGCGGTACTTTAGGGAATTTGTATCTACGAGGCTAAGCGAGGTCCGTAGGCCTGCGGCTTTCGACTGACAATTCCACGTTTGACTCTTCACTATCACTCTTGGGCACGATATCGACAACATGCCGAAACGAAGTTTTCTTAGCTTGCATCCCACAGAGGCCATATCTTTGGTCAAGATGATTCGGCTTCTGTGGCCCATCTCTCAAAGCGATATTGATGCTATCTGTAAAAGCTTGCAATCCCAACCCAAGATATGTGCAAGTAAACCGCCCTCGATATGTATTCTCGATATGTATCAACACTGTGAGCAGTATTGCATAAGTAGCAAGACCTCCTTCGATTGCATTCGCGCCCCTTTTCTACAAATACCGTCCAACCCAACCCAACCTTTCCCATGTTCGTAGTGCGAGGCGTTTCTGATTGTCGTCTCTTACTCCTTCTCCTGTTTAACAATACCAGCCCTCAGTCTTGCTCTCTTCGCTTCCAAAGCTAGTACATCGTTACTGTTGGCGCCAAGGTCCAAGGCCACCCTTTTCCGAGATGCAGGAGGTGCCATTGCTGAACCGAGGGCAGCGTTGTCCCCAAACGTAGGGGTTACAGGCGAGGGTTCCGAAGTAATCCGAGGGACCGAGACGGTATTGTCCCGCGATACCGCACGCCCCACATCGTCTACACTGGTATTTGTAGTGCTGAGAGGTTGATGTAAAGGCCCTTTAGAGAGCGCTTCCAGTTGGTCACGGCTGTCGGCCACTAGCTCGCGCCCTGTTCCTCGATGTTGAAGACCGTCGCGGAATATGTCTTGAGTGGCCTGCTCTAATTCATTAGGCGATGTTCCCTCAGAATACCTTCCGTCTGGATGGATAACCAAAGAATCGATCCGCGCACTCTGGCCGGTTCTATCTACCATTCTCCATCGAGACGTTGATGACCGGAGAGGGTTAGTATTCGCATGACGAGAGCTATCCTGTAGTACGCCGTCACTAGTCCGCGGGTTGCTCAAGGAACTGGAGCGGTGGCTGGAGCTTGCCGCTCGGATTTGCGTCGTTCGAGGCTGACGAGGCCTGCCCACCGTCTTCCAAGTGCTCTTCTCAACGGTAGACCCGTCAACCGCCCCCCTCAGCCCCTCCAGCCCCTCGATAAAGCTCCAAACACTCGCCCAACTCTGCTTGTTAATCCTCAGATCACTGTAGATCTCCCTCAAGTATGCTCTCATAGCCAATATATCGCCCCTTAGCAATCCAATGGGCCGCTCCGTCTTCTGCGATAACAAGCAACACACGCCGACTAATTCGATTGGCGAGAACGTCTTGGTTCGCGTATAGCCGTTGTTTTCGAAGATAGTTCGGTCCATGTCTACCAGATCTTGGAACTTCTCGAAGACGGAGCGGAGGTGCGACTTGGTCAGAGTGTCCAGGGACTCCGGATTTGAGCATAGGACTTCGAGAGATTTCATGCTGTTCCTCAGTCTTGGAACGCCGTCTTCGAGGCTGGGATCAAGACATTCGTAGATCTGGGAGAAGCAGGTGAGGATTCCTCGGAAGCCGGAGGCGCGTTGTTGCTTGACCAGATTAACCACATCCGCAAAGTCCTTCTCGTACAGCTTGGCGAACTCCTGCCAGCTCCCCTGAGTAGCACGAAAAGCCTCTGCTTGAGTAAGTGGTTTCCCTAGCTGAACCCTCTGGAAGAGCTCTATTTCTTGTGTCTGGGTAAGGCCTTTGTACTCGGTGCAGAGAACCTCTATCTTCATGAAGTTTTCTCGCGCCGTATCGGGCAATACCTTTTTTCGGCTTCCTTTCAGGGGTGTGCCATTTTCGTCACGGAAATACCTATGGTGCCAATTTAGTATATTACAGTTCTCCTTTTGAAGACTTTAGGATGATCGCAGATCTTACCAAAATTTCTTACCAATCTTACAAGGAAATTTCCCATTCAGGAAATCCCTTATTGACGTCAACCTCTACCCTCTGCTAATTAGGCCCATTCCCTCAAAAATTACACCACACAAACAGCTCACCTGTTTTCCGTCTACACAAGTTCGCTTGAACCTCATAGTCCCATATTGATCCGTCATCTCCGTCACATTGAAAATAACCTTCCGAAAATCAGTGCCCCAATCCAATTCCCTGTCTCAGCCCACAGATACATTGAACATACCGGAGGAATGTAATAACCATTCCGCATTGAATCAATTAGCAACCTCATCGCTTTCCTGGACCATACTACATCTCGCTGGTAATGAGGCGCAAGATCGAGATAGGGACCATTCATCAACTCTGTCAAGATTCAGCTTTACAACCACAAGACGAGTCTTTTGAAGGATTAGGTATGGTACCGATAAGTTGGGAGAGTTTCCGCTTGGCGAAGTCATAGGGCGGCATGCGAGGGGGTTGAGTGAAAGGCCTGAGTGGATCATCTTCGTTGTCATCGTACTCATCTTCCTCGGATATGTCCGAGTCAACTTCATTCATTGGCGATTCATTGGCCCCATTGGCATCTTGTTGCACGTTAGGGTTCGCGCAATTTGTGCCACCTGAGCTTGGCTGTTTTGGTTGGGCTTTTTGAGCGGCAGGCATCCTGGGATCTGTGATTGTTTTGAGGTTAGTTCGCGAGCTCTCTTGAAAATAGAAGTCCTAGCATCTCTTTATGACAAGAGCTTTTCAATCAGATATCAAGTAAGAAGCAGACCGAGATGAAACCTGTAATAAGTAGAATTCTTCAAACGTTCTGTAACTTCTGTTCAAAAAACTTTTCTTTATTGTTGTTTCAACTTTAGTACAGACTGTACAGTTAAAAAACATTTGTATGAATGAAGTATTGAATATAAATTAACGTGAATAACTTTTAAAATCTTACATTGTGTAGTTATATAATCGCTTTCAATATCTTTTTTCCCACACGTTCGAAAGACTTTAAATATTATTTTGAAATAAAAACCCCGTAAGTTTATATTTTTAAAGAATTTAAGATTACTTACGGCTTTTATATGACGATAGAGGGATAGACAATATACCATGTAGACTCGTAGTAGTATGTTAACGAAACAAAGATGAAAAGGTTTTGAATTTCTAGCTCGCATTTTCTTAGTCTTTGAATCACATGATCGTAAGATTCAATAATAGCTTGTACTAGTATGTAATGTAGTGTAACCACATCTAGTTTCTGACTGGCTGACTGAAAGCGGGGTACTGCACATATGTACAAGGGTAACAAGGCAGACGCTTTCATAGAACCATGACCGAGTCTTCTCTGCTTCGTATTTCGAATCAATTCAAGAACAATCAAACAGCTTTCTCAGATTTAAACATCAACGCATAACCGAATGCCTGCAGAAGCGCAATTATAGCATCAAAAAAGGTAGATATATAACATAGTTAATTGCTGAAGTTGAGAGCGTTTGATGCTTTTACGCTCACTCTTCTACTTCTTGTCTAATTGTCTTTCTATTTTACGAGAATTTCAATGAATGAAATGTAATAAGTTTATTCACTAATGATTGTATTAGCTTCGTTCTAAGCTTTCTTGACTTCTCAAGATTTATCTATTAAGCACGATGTCAAATATAATATTGGAAAACATAGTTGTTTTTACTTGTTAGTTTTATAAAACATATTATCTTACTCTAACTCAAAAACATCGGTCCTTTATAAGGTTTTATTGAATCTTCAGATTACAAAAATTGACTTCAACGAAAGTTCGAAAAACCACTGAACAACATTCAATCAGGTCGGGGATAAATATTTCCAAATAATTGTATTCTTAGCATTGAGTCTGTCACGGTATTCCCCAGGGTCATAGGGCTAGCCTTACTGTAGGGCTCGGCACCCGAGATTCCCTCATACATTCACATAGACCAATTCATTCTTTTTACCCACTAATTATACATACATTCATAGTATTCCCGTGACAGAGTCAGAGGCCTCGGTGCTCACACGCATAGCAGGGATAGGTACTGTGCGATCTTAAAACGTAGAAGCCGCTTAAATATACGAAGTACCGAGCGATAATTCTTCTCAGATCCGATATACCCCTAATTCCTAAGGTACATGTACATTTCTGATTTCCTACATATAAACTCCTCCCAATCGAGCATGCCAAACCCCCACAATGTACAACAGACAATGAATAGCGACTGTCAAGTTCGTCGGTCAAACATCGCACATTCCCTTATGCACTTCGCATCCTAGATCTATGCTTCGTTGTCTCAATATTCCTGCTAAAGCTCGAAAGAGTCACACTCACAACATCTCTCTGAACAATCTAGTTCTTCGGCAGCGTTATTTTTAGACTGTTTCTCGAAGATGATCAGAATCTTTACCCTTTTACGCGAATACAACCTTTTCCATAGAATCTTGTTATCTGCACTCATACGAATAAATTTGTGAACCAGAGGATGATTCCTTCGCCTATTAGCGCGTCAGCATCAGCCAACCAGACTGCACCAAAGCGTTATTGGCACGCTCGCGCTGAGTTATCGAAAGTAAAATATCGCCGGAAGTCCGGCAGACAGATTGAGAATAATATCAGAGCTCACGATAGTGCGATATAGATCCGGCTTGCTCTGTGATTTGAAGCAGATTCGAAACTGTATCTGTACCGTTGACAAGAAACGGCCTTCACTGTCTGCGATATGGCGAAGGAGAAGACAAGCCCGACACCCTTTCAGGCTGACATAAATCCGGAGACAGCAAGATTTGAAGATCGAGGTGGTAGCGGTCTAGTGTATCCTTTAATTTGAGAGATACCAAAAGCCTTCAATGCACGACGGATAGTAAGCCCTGAATGAAGGGTCTGAGAAGATACTGCAGCTTTCTTTTGATAGTCTTTTTTGTGAGCGACCATAGCAAGTGGTTCATGCTGTCGGGAATATACAGGATCGTCCTGTTATCGGAGAACCCCGGAGGAGGCTACAGACCCTTTCAAAGAAACTCTTGAGATGTACCAATCGAGCATAGGAGTGGAAGTTTGAAATCTCATTCAGAGCTTCACAGTCAGTGTGATAGTGAACTATGCCTGTAGCTCGGTATGAATGAAACTTTCCAGACTCGGCAAATGTGTACGATGCTGCACCATTCTAAAGCGACAAGGAATGTTTGATATGAGACGAAGTTGTACTTGGAACCGTGTTTGGCGGAGAAGAGAACAAGAAGCATTGAAGTGTGATTAATCCTCGGCCCGAAGGCACCATCAGTGCACCAAGCCTGGAGCGAAATAGAGGGCCTTTGAACTGTGACTCTTCCTTCTGCCCGAGGGCACCGCCAAAGGGAACAGACGATCGTCGGCTTGACTTTTTATTGAATTTCCCCCTACACTGAACCGAACGTTAGTAACTATCACCACACTTTGGAAAATGAATGACTGGCGTTCTGGAGGGAAGAGGGGAGGTGATATATCATCGTTTGTCTACTAGTTAGAAGCTAGTAGGGTGGTTAGACCTACATTTAGGTTAAAGTATTCACAATTTCAGCCAGGAAAAGCTGCTGAAAATCGCAGACTCAACGATCTCGAGATTTGCAGAGCTGCGGACGCTGTAAACTCCCTTTGTGCATGACTTTGAGCCCATCATTTTGTATGGATTCGAAGTTGGTGAAGAGACCGGTCGAGGAAGAGGAGCAAGGTAGTTCGAATGTCTTTTCGGTGCCTGGTGGAGGATCCTCCAGTCAGGTCTGATTGTTCATCTCCCCTCTGATCGCTTTCACTGTTCTCTCAACCCTTCTGTCTCACCTCATCTGAGATACACATCTGTTTCGTCCGATACCAATATCTCACAGGTCTTCATCCTCCACCTCCTCCATTTGCACGCCCCTCAGCTCCCTTTCAAATCTTTCTTCCTCCGCTTCCAAACTCGCATCCCTCGCACTTCCGTCAACAGCCGGTGCGGCATCAACCATCATAACCCTCCCTTGCGTCTCTCCCGCTTTTGTAGCTCCTACACCATATCCCTCCTCCTCTAGCCTTTCTACCTCTTCCTCTTCTAGTAGACGACCTTGGCCCTTTGTAGCTGCTATCTTCTGCGCCACAACCGCCGGCACAAACCTGCTCACTGCCTCTCTCCTCAAGTCCCTCACCACAGGTTTAGATTCGTACACCGTCTTCGGCTGGGGTTTGGCTTCCGGCTTAGCAGGCAACTCGTGCTCTGAGGCTCCACCCCGTTCGCCACCTCCTCTTCCTTCACCCAGAGGTTCTAGATTCGCGTTGCCAAGTTTCTTGCGGGGCCGTGACTGGAAAGGGATCGGAGGCGGTGTGTCGCGCGGCATTGGAATCCGCCTTACATCCTCGTCCGTCTCACTGCTCCGCTCGTTCGCCTCCCATTCCCTCTTCCGCTTGCCCCCTACGCCTGCCCCATCCTTCCCATGCTCTCTCCTCTTGTCAATAAAGGAAGGCGCTTTGTCCCCCAATACTTCCCTTGCTTTCTTAACCCGCTGGACATCGTTCTCCAGATCATCCAACTGCTTCTGATCTCTAGCATTCAGCTTCCCTTGACGAGTTTCTAAGGCTTTTAATTCGGCGATCTGGCGCTCTAGACGCGAGGGGTTCCGGGATGCGAGGCGATTGGTGCGTTGGGCCAAGACAGCCGCTTTGCCTGTTTGACGAGTAAGTTTTAGAGATTTGGGATAGACCTCTAACCAAGAGCGAGTCGCTAACGGTGTAGAAAGGAGGAAGGATTGGGAATGGGAAAACAAAGGAGGATGACAAACCTTTTTTGAGAGCTTTTTGCTTTTCAGATTTCAGGTGGGCAGCGGCGGGATTGAGGGATCCTTTCTCTTTAGCCATTGTAGAGGTGCGCGTAAAGGTCTAGTAGAACAATAAGCTAGGCCCTCTATCGCAGTGGTACAGGCTCGCTGAGTCCAGGTTGTGAGGGGAGTGAGATCGAGGGACAATGAATGCCTGGCTGCATTGGTGAGATCCAGGGGGGGTGGCCAGGTGGGTCATGATTTTAAGCTTCAAAAAGCTGCACGTCAACGGGTAGCCCTTGTTGTGGCTTTACTGTGGCGGCAACATAATCTCATATCGACTTCATTCCCTGAGGCATTGCGCATCATGACTGACGTAGCAGTCTTATCAACACCAGTATTATACTACGAAGTAAAACCCGTCTACCAGGGTTATGAGAGATGACATCTTGGCCTTTGGAATATCACACGGTGATTTGTGGTGTCACATGTGAAAGCACCCATGGGAAAAGAATCAGTCAGGCATTGCCCGTAGGCTTGGATTGTCTAAAAGCTAAAAGGTAAAGAAAGTACCACAAAGCAAATTCCATGCCGGTTGCTGATCAACATCATTCATACTTAAGCGTACACCACCAATGATCCAGGCCCAGCAACCTGATATCCTCATCGCCATAACAACGAGGTCCTCACCAGGAAAGGATCCGCTCGCGTACGCTCCGAAAGACACAAAGCAATCGGCCGTTTAAGGTATCATGGTAGCAACTCTACTTCTTGCCTTGACCCGAAATAGAGTTAGCCATGCCTATTAGGCGGTGAGTAACAGTAAAGACAGGATGGTAAAAGAAAATGAGTATGAACCTTGGAGGGTGTCCGACACGGAACCGGCAGCACCGGCGACGGTGTCCTGGGCAGATTGGAGGTAGCTCTTGCTTGAGTCTTCCGCGTCATCTTTACCAGAACGAGTGGAGTCGGACATCTTCTGGGTTGTGGACTTCTCGGAATCTAGTGGTATAAGTTAGTATGTTACAATACATGAGCATGTTGATTACGGGGTTCGATAAGACTGACTTGGCTGAACGGCACCAGCGACCTTGTCACCAGTCTGAGATACAGACTCTGAGGCCTTGTCCATGGTCGACTTTTGGGAGTCGGGAGTCATCTTCTCGCCCATCTGGTCGGTAACACCTTTACGTCTGGAAGAGATAAATTGTTAGTCCATGCTCACTGCTGCCACCAACTGCTCTGTGACCTAGTAGGCTGCAACATGATATGGCACATACCCGGAGTCAGTCATGGTGATGGTTGTGTGAGGACGAAGTTACTGAATTTGGGTTTGCTTGGTTCTGAGTGTTGATATGCTTGTGGGGATTCTGTTGATTGTGGTTGTAGGAAAGAAGAAAGAAGAAAGAAGAAAATTTTAGTTGAGGGGCAAGGTATTTGTAGGCACCGATGCAATGCCCCGCTATGGCACTGACGTAGCCGCGGAAAGTGAAGGCCAAGGCTGTCACGCGAGGGGTTGCTCCTCCCTTACCTACAGTACTGCAGTACGCGAAGGGTTTAACAGCCAAGGCATTATTACCTTACAGTACCTACCATATCACTGTTATTATTGTTGTGACGGGAGGTAGTAGCGAGCCTGACCAATGGCCTCACTCCTGGAATGATGGTTGTCGTCTTCTTAATTGGAAGAATTGCCGATAACATGATAATCAAGGGTGAAGTTTGGAAGGTTGGAAGGGCATGCATGCTTGGGGTATCCCAATGACAACATTGGCCCTTTGCAGAACATGGAGATCTCCCGATTGCCACATCGAAGTGCATCAATGATGATAGCTAAGGTAAAGGTAGGTGATACTCTAGCTCATGACCACGGATCATCGAAGCCCCGAAGCAAATCCTTTTCATTGCAACATCTGGCTGGAGGGGTTCTAGTACCAACCTCGAAAGGTGGAAGTCACGCGCTTTCTCAGAGTCTTCTCTTAAATCCTCCAGTTGACAAGCGACGGGCAATGATGCTTAGATTTGGCACCATTCGGCACAAAGTTTGGACAGTTTGAGTGAACAACACAAGTACCGCAATAGATATATGGCATACATGCAACTTGATAGCTACTTCATTAATACTGTTAGGGACATAGATCAGACTGCACATCGAACATATTATCGCACACATTGCTACGTTCCTCGTGTGAGAATTCTTCGCTTCTGAGATTGCATCGTATCCAACGCTTAACCAGTAAGAACTGGGCTGCGGCAACTGAATGATGGCGGTGCCCCTGCACCGTATGCTTCCTTCATGCCTTTGGCAGCAGAATAGATACCCAAGATTGCCGTCACGCATGATCCCAAGAAGAAGATAAGATTGAAGGTATTGAACAAGAACTTCTTCATGTATCCCCGCCTGTATCGGGCGAAGCCAGAATCATGATGGGTTGTCCGGCCACTCCTAGGGTCAAATCCTTCTCCGGCTTGAAGCGCATCCTTCTTGATTTGGAACCCGAGCATGATCATTGGTGGGAATGTGTACGAGAATTGCAGAATACAGGCCGCCGCGATGAGACCTGACAGGTTGCTGACCTGTGGAATAGCAGCAGCGACAACAAAGGCGACACCCCAGTAGATTGGTACGACAGCGACCCACACCAGTTTTCCTGCCTTGGTACTCAAACTCGGGAATTTCAGTAATTCCAAGAGGACGTTGTTGTAAACAACTTTAATCCCGATATTGCCGTAAAGCACACCGGCAATGAGCGAAGAGACGATGTAGAAGACGTTCGAAACCGTCTGCCAAGCGTAGCTGGAGATTCCCTGGAACGCAGGATTAATGGTGAACTGGCCCTGGTAAGAGTAGCAGAAAAGGCCATAAAACAGGTAGCAGAAGAAGATAAAGGTCTGTGCACACAGCATCCCCTTCCAGAAATCGAAAGGTCGCTTCATTTCGGACATGAACTCAACGAAAAGCATAGCTCCTCCGTAAGAAAAGACGGCTTGCATGAGGCCGACAACCTGTCCGTCAAATGCCACTCCTGGTGGTGGACCTGCCGTTTTGAATATCGGTCCAGGCTCCACCATGTTGTTGGCTTTCGCTGCAGTAAAATTAGGCTCAGAGTGGGCAATCACTGCCATTGATGAGATGATAATAAAGACATTCATCCAGATAGCTGCGTTTGCTATCCATCCGAGTCTCTGCAATGTTCGAATTTGGCCGAGAAGTGCTCCGGCAATAGCCCAGACAAAGCAGAGGATGATGAAACATGCGCCATCTTGAGTTTTATTTGGCCCTTTCGCGGCTATCTGTGAGAGGCCCTGGCCATTGGTAACAATGATTATGCCGACGTTTAAGAACAGCTGAACCGACTGAAAAAGACTGACAGTGTATCGTGCGAATGAGCCATAGACACGATACGCGAGGTCACCGAAGGTCTTTAAGGGATAGCGGTCTGAGTCCAATTGCAAGAACATTTTCCATAGCAGAGCACCACCACTGTTGATATGTCAGCCACACTCAGTAACGTATCGCTTGTAACCTACTATGCAGCAAGTATACCAAAGATCGTGTAAAGCACAACAGCAGGTCCGTAGCCCATCTGCTTGAACGCCCATCTAAAAGCCAAGACTGTAAGTATATTGGATACACACATTCGGCAATGGGCGACGTACGCAGTACTAAAAGGCCCCAGGATGTCGGTGGTGATTAGATAGAATACTGCTCCCCAGGTAGCTGTTCGGACCGCTCGTGACGCCTGTATGTATTCTTCGTCCGCAATAGCAAAGGTTGATATGGGAGGGGAGGTGCTCGCCGCACCCGCAGCTCCGCCGGACTTCTCGTCAACTACATGGGGCTCGCTGGTGACCGGTGCAGAGGAGCTACCCTTCTTGTTGAGAAAGCTTGGTTTCCCGAAGGCGAAGGTATTTTCGCCGTGAGCAGCTTCGTGCTGTGTATCGGCGCGCGTAATGGAGGCGTAGTGCATATATTCATCCATGGTGATACTTGGATCATGCAATTTGCGGGCAACGGATCGACTGATCTCGGCTTCTGGGCCGATTCCTACACCAGCAGTTGAACCCATTCGCACATCCCCGCCATCAAGAGCGAGAGTCCCCAACTGACCGGCCATCGTTCAACTGAGTCTGGCAAAATCTGAAATACAGAGCAAGGAGGCGTGGAAAGAGACAAGCAGAGCTATAGCGATCGGGAGCAAGATACTTTATATTCGGAGCGGCACGCCATGCTTATCGAGATCATCGGTGACATGATGGTGCTCAACGAAGGAGACAACGCGCTAAGGTAGGTAGGTAGCTTGAAATAGGAAGGTGATGGAACACAATCATGATGCTGTTTGCTCAGTCCATGCCTGTCTCACACTAGATCTTGCATGTATGCAATAACCCAGCTTGACTTGGATTAGCAGATCATATGCAGATAAGGTGAGCTACGTATGACCTGATGGTGGGGCAGACGAGGGATTGCCTGATCAACCGTTTCCCCGCAACCCAAGGAATGTTGTACTGTAGTACTGGTACGTACTACCTTACCTACCTAGGGACCCAGGACTAAGGTACGTACGGAGGTGGTGTGCGATGATAAGCTTCATAGCTCGAGTGCACGTCGGCGTGTGGAGACTTAGCCCGATGGAGCCATGGCGGTACCAATCACTTCTAGGCTTAATAGAAAGTAATTGCCAGAACGATCTGAGAACTGCGTACCTCGTACATACTTCTATCTTTGATAAGATAAGATATCTTCCCAGATTCAGATTTGGATCAATGCAGTCAGTATTTCGTACCTACAGTACCTACCTTCAGGCACGAAACCATCATGAACCGTCAGCAGTAAGGTAGCCAACCGCATCCGAAGAGATAAGGTATCTACCTAAGGTAGTTACGTTGCGTGTAATTCACCTCGGCGTGATAGAGTTAAAGTACCTTGGACTTGTCTTGGTAGCTTGCACGGCGTGCCAACAAGCTGTCATATATAACCTTGGAGATCGCCTCTGCTAATCTGATTAGAGAACTGGCCGCACCCGAAAGATTATCAAGAAGTAACCTCTTGCATACCTATCTTGGTATGTATCGAATCCCAAGGTTGTCAAAACATCTTGGATTTGAAAGATTGCCTTGATATACATAGTCTTCCCTTCTCCATTAGGAATTCTCCCTATACAAAAGCAGAGAAATCAAGGAAAGCAAGCTGGAGGACGGTCAAGGGTTCGAAGAATCAGAGTAAGAGGTCGGAGGATTATAATACAGATCCCCATAAGAAGTTCCTATTCCTTCAATCGGTTGTTTCTGCCCTGTTCGTTTTTCCGTCCTTTGGAATAGCTCTCAAACTATAAACAGGTCTTGCAACTTGGCTGAATGTAATTCCCGACTTGAATGCTCTGATTTGTTTGTTCTGCTACTGGCAGTCTTGCTTGACAACCCTACGGCGCAAAGCAGCCCCTGCGACCATTGCTGCGTTCCCCGAGAGTCTGACTGATTACATATAACAACCAGCAACTTTACCCATGGTGTGATCCTTACGGTCAAATCCTTCATGTCTCACCATGCACTGAGAGTGAACTCGAATACATCGTGACGCGCTTTCCAGAAGTAAAAGAAGCTGATCGGTTAGCTATGTACGTCGACTTGTCGCGGTACGATCTAGGCGACGGACATAACTCATATAACAAGGTTCCTTTTTATTTGTTGTTCAGTCTTGGGTCCTAAAGCTGGATGTCCCGTGTCAACCTCGAGCTGCGAGCGCTTCAAGGGGCATCTTCTCGATGCCCTCGTAGTAGTGGACTATTACCCACTGCATCCTAAGCGATAGTAGACCTGAGAACCTTGACGATGGCTTTTTGTCAGTCTTCCGTTTGCTTTCCCCTCTCAAGTCGGACCGCCGATGTACTATCAGTAGAAGGCATTCAACGTTGAAGTATTAGTAGCGGAGATAATCATCAACATGAACTGTTTAAATGAAAGACCGACGCGCCTGTCATTCTCCAGGATGAAGTTGATATAGCTCTGGGGGCAAAAGAAGATTGAAGAAGCGTCCACGGTAGTAGATCGAGGCACAGTGGAAGAGGTTTCGGAAGATGCTCGGAAATGATAATCACTAGTTATGAACCGTACAATGAAGGTTGGGAAACCAAGGTAAGTAAAACTGTTTCATTTGCTCACAAAATCTTAAAGTGTGATGTACCATTATAGTCGGACCAGGGAAATAAATCTCAAAGCATATCTCACCGACGGTTAGGATCCCAAGAATGTAATTGACTCGCAGTTGAGGAGAGAGAGGAGACGAAGCAAACATAAGTGAATTGCAGGAAAATAGACGACTCGAGGCATTTTTAGGCAGCCATCGATCACTATACGCATATGGTGCTAACCAAACGGAGTTTGTCGATTGTGGTTGGGGTGAGTTTCATACAAAAGTCCGAGAAAAAGTTGTTCTATCTAATGTCTGGGACGCCGCTATTGCCTCTATCGCACAACTTCTGTTCTGGGGTATAACGCAATCGTATCTGGAAAAGCAGAGGGAATGGGACTAAGTGAAATCCTGGGTCAAGGCTCCATACGCCAAATTGATGCTGGGCTCATGCTCGCTGCCCGATAACAATCAGTCTCTCTTGTATTACGATAGCTCATGACGGCGCATCATGGATTACCACAAGGAGGAATTTTGCATCTAATAAACAGCGTTAGCATAGATTGAATTATTCTAAAATTTTCAGGCTATGACCGAAAAGAACTGACCTGGAACGATGACTATCTCGTTCTTGCGAGTTCTCAGTCGTAGAAGTTTCACCTCGTCTTCGTCGTCCATCCCTTCCGCAAATTCTCGAGCGCCCGAAACGAATGAGAACACCATCCTCGCCACTTCTTCAGCGTTTCTACCCTCGTTACTTCTGTTGGTAATACCGTCATAGCTAGCCTCGACATTCGATGGCTCAACTGGTTTCCCGACATCGCCGTCTTGAGCCCCATTCCCTAATTTTGGGGGCGCAGAGGCTGCCAGGAGGCCACTGCTGTGAATGATCGATCCATCAGCTTTCGAAAGGACTAGTGTTGACTGGACACCAGGTTTGGAAGCTAGACGTGACAGGTTGTCTAAAGTCGAGGCAGGCTGAGTCTAGTTTAGCATTAAACAATGCCTGGCGGAAACTTATAGACCCACTGTAGCATGTGCCATCTCTACTGCTTTCTCTTAGGGAACACCATGCAGTACTATGTGAATGCAAAGAAACAGGAGGCCTTTTCCACTCTGCAGGAAGGGCGAAGCGTGACCTCCTTCGAAAAGCGCGTAAATACAAAGGCCCTCAATGACGGTGAAAGCTGTGATAGAGCCTAGAAGAAAGTACCAGAATAATTCGTTTTGTTCCCTAGCCAGGAACCGGAGCCAGAGGGACTTCAGAAGATGGACAATGGTCACGTAAGACAGGATAAGAGGGAACGGATCGGACTCAGAGTACGTAAAGGCGTCTTGAGCCGCGCTGTGTAGGAGGCTAGGAGTAGTTAGGAACCGATCCCGAGTTGTATAGCTGATGTTGAGGAAGTGTTTGTCTCCATAGAAATTCATCGCTCTCGCTACTTTGTGTCCGCAGATCCTTGTAGGCTCGTCTACCTTCCCATCTTCCTGACTTATTGACGAGCAAACCCCACGATGGGTTCAAGCGTGAAGAAAAAGAAGGACAAGAAGAAGGACTTCCAGGTATGTCGTCAGCAGTGGTGGTTCGTTCACCCAGCCATTAACCGAATTGTCTCAGAAACCAAAGCTCAGAGTTGGGAAAGCGCGGCCAAAACCGACCAATTTTACAGACACCAATTTCAAGTCTAAGGGTTAGGTTCTCAGACGGGGATCTGTTGAGTATGTAGCTAAGTTTTTGCACCAGGCATCGTTCTCAATCAGCAATCCCTCAGCACCACCGCCCCCTCCACTACTGCCCAATTCTCGCACCACTTGTCATTATTGTCATCTCGCTCAGACAGTCAACGCAGGGATTCCCTCAGTTATCTTGCAACTGCAATCGCGACACGGCCTGTAAACGCACCGTTGCAGCAGCCCGCGAGCGTTATCCTACCAAAGCTCCTACCGCTCATCCTTGACGGCAGCAACAGCGTCCGAGCACAATTATTGAAATTGCTTCGCACACTTCCCTCCCACGATGTCGAGGAACATGTTGACCAGCTACTGCTTTACCTCCGTGCAGGCACTACGCACTTGGCAGCCGACATACGAAGTTCCGCTTTGGATATACTAGGATGGGCGTTGGAGAGCGCTGGTCAAGAGCTTGTCTCATGCGCTGGTGGCTGGGTGAAGACGCTGAAATGCCTGCTGGCAATGCTTGGCTGGCAAAATGAAGCTTCAGCCGCGGCTTGGTCATCGAGCAAAGCATCCTTTGGAAAGGCGGGCACAGAGGGCAAGACACTTGTGAAGGGCCTCAATACCCTTGCAGCAATACTTACGGCCGGCCTTTTATCTCCAAAAGAAGATGATTTGAAGAGCTTGGAGGTTGTGGGATTTCCCCTGTGGCATGTCGAACAACATCTACTATCTAAAAGATCGAGCTGTCTAGCACATCTCAATTTATTCGGGGCACCGAGGGACGAAGAAAGCGAGGTCTACGAGGATAGAGAAGACAGACAAGGGATCTTCCATCTAAGGTTCCAGCAGGCGGTTGGAAAAGGACTTGAGAACGCCAAGGGAGAAGGAGGTGAAGTTGGTCGAGCCGCTGCTGGTGTTAGAAAGGTAATGGTGGAAGGTATGAAAGATTACGAGACGGGTTGAGCTTTGCTTTCTGAAGGAGTTCATCTAAGACACCCGACAGAGTCGCTGCTATCGTTTCATCTATACCGCTGATTCGATACATATTGGAAAGAAATAAGCATGCGTTCAAAAGGAGCTGGCCCCAGTTCTAGCCGAGAGAACGAGGTGAGAAAGAGAGGAAGGTGGAAGGATTTTAGCGCAGTGGGATACAGTTGTATAGACGACGGGCGGGAGAGTATGACCCTGGATGGGCGATATGAGGAGAGACTATCAGTTGAGAGCATGAGGTAAATCAAGACCGCAAGGTGTAACAGATTCGCCGCAAAACCTAGTTCATGCTGCATTGCAAAGATCTGTCTAGTACATCGATTGTGTATCCGCTCCTTGAAGAACATCCTCCTCGTGAATGTGAATCCCCCATTGAAATATCCCACAATCTTCAAAAACGACTTTTGCAGCCCGGAGAGAGGATAGAGCACAGATGACAGGCTGAGGAAATGGCTGCAGACAACGCATGGAGAGGCTCACTATGCCATGTAGGTGCTCGGATCCACTCCACCCTCTGGAAATTCTGGCAGCGCCACCTCAAATCTCTTCTCAATCGACTTCAGGACCTCCTGGTCCGCCTCACTGCTCACAAACGTAATACTCACCCCTCTCCCTCCGAAGCGTCCTGCACGACCAACGCGATGTAGGTAGGAGTCGGCATCGGAGGGGAGGTCGTAGTTGATGGCGAGGTTGATGCGCTCAATATCGATGCCACGACCGAAGACGTCGGTGGCGACGCAGATGCGCTTGTTGAATTCTTTGAATTCCTTGTAGCGTTTGATACTAGACAGTTTTAATGAGGCTGGTCTCACCTTTAGTGTGATCGAGAAGGACTTACCGCTCTTCCTGGCTGACACCGGAGTGAACTGCAATACTAGGGAAATTGCACTCTCGAAGCAGTTTGTCCAGTTCTGTTGCTCGGAGGGTGCTCTTAACGAAGATGATGACTTGGTTGAATTGCATTTCGTCCAGCAGCTCGTTTAGCTTCCGGTTCTTCTCTGATTCGCTGAGCTTAATGTAATATTGTTGCAGACCTTGAAGAGTGAGCTTAGTGTCGGCGAGTTCAATGTCAATATAGATTTCCAGAGGGTTCTGCATAAATTTCTTGCAGATTGGACGAATCTCTTCGGAGAGCGTAGCGCTAAACATCATGACTTGCTTCTGGGTAGGCGTGGCTCGGAAGATATCCTGGACGTCGCGGCGCATGTCTATCATATTGGCTCAGCTAGAACCCGGGGGCAGTATGGTGGAAGTGTCATACCTATCTGGTCCAGCATCTTGTCGCATTCATCAAGGACAAACATCTTAACATTACCGAGGCGGAGCTTCTTCTCTCGTACAAGAGCGTTCATTCGACCTGGGGTCGCAACGATGACGTGGGGATGGGTGTCCTTGTTCGATAGGATCTCGAGATCCTTCTGCATGGGAGTTCCACCGTAAAAGACCGCCGTCTTCACTTCTGGCATGTACTTGGTGAACCGAGCATATTCGTTCTTGATCTGGTATGCAAGTTCTCGGGTGTGACACATGACGAGGACAGAGCATTCGCCTTGCACAGGCTCGATTTGCTGGAGTGTTGCTACCACGAAGATCGCAGTCTTTCCCATACCAGATCTAGCCTGGCAGAGGACATCGCTTCCGAGGATCGCTTGAGGAAGGGCAACTTGTTGGACTGTAATGAGACGATGCCGAGGTTAGATTTGTTTCGCCAAAAGAGGTAGAAAGATGCCCAATCCATCTCAAGTCCGTCCATCTTGCAGTGATACAATAGTGGATAGAAGGCTCGCAAAACTCTGTCGAAACCAAGCAAACATATCGTGCAGCTTAAAAGGAATATGAGGTAATCTTTTAAGACAAGCTGGACGCACGCGCAGGCGGCCTCGGAAGTCTCTGGTATTGCGTCCTTGAAAACCTCAATCATTGTGATCATTAAAAACGATGACAAGAACGACGAGATCTTCTCGATGCGCCATCGATTCGATGATACTACCTGCAGGCGAAATACAGCGTAGCTAGATCCAAAGAGACTTCCTCGAGCCGCCTGCAAACCCGACGGCGTAGCGGAGCGAGCTTTTTCTGCAAAGATGGACGGACGGATGGACGTGGCAGGCACTGGGAGGAGCTTGGGGGAAAAGTTATGACTGACCCTCCGATGGATGCTCGAAACCGCAGTCGGTGATGGCCCGGGAAAGCTCTGGCTTCAACAAGAAATCTCGGAACCCAGCCGTGTTGAGACCCACATGGCCTTTACCTCCAGACACCTTCATATCGCCCGCATTCACGGTGCCATTGGTAGCTGCGATTGCTGGCTCAGTAGCCGCTGCCTCATTTGTTTGGAGCTCCTCGTCCGAATAATCGATAAGGTCTTCTTCTGCCGACATTTTATTGAGATAGCACCGCTCAGGCTGTATTCAAGTGATGGTCAGGTAAAAATATGTTCAGGTTAGGCGGCAGTAGTTTGGTAGCGGCAAGATTAAGGTACAGCTTGCGGACTCTGGTAAACCAGATATTTGGCGAAAGTACGACAGAGATTGGTTGCAGAATACGGACGGACGAGCTTCGGATAGAGAAGAATATGACCGCAAACAGATGAGATGTGATGGTGGCTGAGGAGGTGAGGAAGCATGGAGAGATTCGAAAGAAAGGTGAACAGCTGAAACTCGACAAGCACTAGTCCTGTTGCGGCGTGCCCGCGTCCCTGGGCAGTTGTGAATTGTAACACGGTCTTCACCTTCCAGACACCAAATCCTTCACACGAAATTACCGTTGTTCAGTTCCGTCATCGACCAGCTTGATGGACTCTATGAATGGTGTTCCATGACGAAGTTCACGGGAAAGGCCTCGACAGGCGATTTGAGTGCTCCCCAGAAACATATAAACTCAAGGATATCCTATCTTTATCAAGCTGCTACATATTTGATCAACAATTCGATCGGTCAACAGAGGATCCAACCCGTATGCGCGAATATTAGGAAAGGTTCTACTGGGCTAAACGATGGCCACCGGCAAGGCAAATCAGTAGCAATGTATGGCTCTGAGTCCCCAGAAACCAATGTGACCAGTGGAGAGGTGTCCACCCTTCCTATGTCCGACACGGTCGGATTACCTCGTCACCTTTTATCACATGTCCGCGCCGTGTCTAGGAAAAGCCAAATTCGGCTCTCCCCTACCATAAAACAATCCATTTGCAAGCGGTGTGATGTCCTGCTCGTGCCGGGCTCTACATCAACGGTGCGAACGGAGAACAGAAGCCGTGGTGGCAGAAAGCCTTGGGCCGATGTCCTTGTGGTAACCTGCAACCTTTGTGGGACTACCAAACGCTTTCCTGTTGGAGCAAAACGACTTCCCCAGCGATTGCAGAGATCCAATGAAGCTGGTGGACGACTTATGCAAGACCAAGTTGCTCATGTGGACAATCATGGCCAAGCGCAGGCCACGGCTGAGGAGCTGCCGGGAACTACACCCTAAGTCTTATCACGCTTAAGAATGCCGGCCCTGCTATAGCAAAGCCCTATCTGGCATCAGAGCCATATCAGATCCCATCATCTCGTAGCAGACTAGATGAACTTTGTGGAGCTTGATGACCCACAGGTACTCAGTAGGTGCATGTACCTGAAGACGAACGCTAACCCGACCTATAGAATGCATGAATACAACCTCCAACCTCCAACATCATATAACTCATTGCTTCGGGAATTTGGAAGTGGTGGTGTCGCTTGGGCCACGGTATAGGCTGCGGAAGGTGCATTCCATACCTTCAGGTAGTCTAGCTAGCTACAGCTACGGGAAGATGAATTCAATCCAACTTCGCTGGCCTGATCATGACATAATGGGAGTGGATCCCTTCAAGTCCATATTCCGACATATCCATATCGAGGGTCTCCACGTCCTTAAAACCCATGCTGAGGTACAACCGATGACCCGCGGGAGAGCCCTCCAAATAACAGAGCAACCCAGCTTCATCTGCAATATTAATACCCTGCTGCACCAGCATCTTTCCTGCTCCTCTGCGGTGGTGTTTCGGGTGAGTCATCAGCATGTTCAGCACTACAAAGAATGCATTAGAGCATCTCTGAATGTGAACTTGCTCACTCGTACTCACAGCAATGCGCCTTTCCGCCCATAACCCTCTGCCTTTTCTCGATGATACCGAACATGAATGCATTCGCCGCTTTCACATTTGTCCCTTCATCCCATTCTCTTGTCTCCTGCTTCTTCCACTCGCTCTCCGGTCTCTCGGACTTATACATGTCCCATCTTGCAAAAGCGATGATCTCATCGAGGTCGGTGTCGACAACCTTCATGATCAATGATGAGGTGTTCGTGAGCATTTCTTTAGTCCAGCGTTCGACCGAATTGGTTCTCTCCTTCGGTCCAGGGGTTTTTGGGATCATAATCCGATCCCATGGATCCTCGGACAAAGCAGCATACATCACTTCGATCATCCGGTCTATGTCCGTCTCAACAGCTTTATCGAGAACTAAAGGCATGACCTGGCCGCTCTGAGTTAACTTCTTCTGAATACTTAATAACTTGTATGAGACAAGAACGTTTCTACAGATCTTAGAAAGCTTCTACGACGCGCTTCGGTGTGAGTCATAGAAGGCATCCTCATGAGGTGCAACGTGTCAACGCGAAACAGTCCCTTATCTACCTACCCTGCCGCGCCTCTCGCTTACCGCATTCTTCCGTAAGTAACCCTGGGAATGGAAGTGATCAAAACACCTCCGTCAGGGAGAAGTTGCTGCGCTACCGCTACTTCACCGCAATCGATGTGTTCGAGCTGGTACATAACATCCACTCTTATATCTCCGCTAAGGTAGGTGGCTGATACCACAACCCGATGCATAGCTCTATCTTCGCTGTATCAGCCTGCGCTTGCATATTTCTATATTTGCCTTGGCTTTACAAGTTCTATTCAGGTACTATACGTGTCTTCGCAGATGTTGGGTCCTGGGATACCTGTAGCTAAACAGTTTGGTATTGCCCACTTAGTGGCACAATGGAAGAAACTGGAATGGATATACGTCTGGGTGGATACAGTGTATGGGTTCAAAAGCAGGTGGAGTAGTGAAAGGAGGCATCGGGGTATCGCCGGGAGCCGTGTTGACACAGTCTACATGGCTAATAGTACGATGGGTGCCTAATATGCGGAGATGCTGATCTTGACTGAGATCTCAGATGGCATGACATGCACAATATCGTAGGTCAGCCTGCTGTTTGAATGTCTCTGACGCGCTCCCCACGTTCTTTGCGACTCAGCTTCTAATAACGTTAGGCATGCTTGCTCTACTTCTCAAATGTGACCTTGAGCTCGTCAAGTAGTGGAAATGTTTTAGTGAGGGCGTGCTGCTGCAAAGAGAGCATCCGTTTCACAATCATTGACGACAAATTCAGGACCATCCACACATCATATGGAGCTCACAACAACTGGATCTTATGCCAACCCATACTCTACATTTACAATAGGTACCAGCTGCGCACTTGCCGCTGTCATCCTTTGCCTCCGCGCTCCAGCCCGTTGAAGGCAAATTTCTGGGTTACGCAGATCCATTCTCAAGTACACTGAACATTCTCACATTGACCGCTTTCATTCCAGTGTTCACGATGGCGACATGACTCCCATGCTCACTACCCTCTCTCTCTTCTCTTCCCCACGCCCCCTCACCCTCGCATACTCCCCCCGCTACGCACCTGGCGAACGTTCCAGATCGTTCCCATGAGCGGCTGCACAATTTTCGAACGTCTCAACCGCCCTATAAATGCTCCGCACCAACCTACCAAAGACTACCAGCGAACAAACCCAGATCTACCCCACCAGATGACCCCAAACCCGAAACGAGCCGCCATGACTGCTTTACAGCAGCCTACTACTTCTGACGCATGAAATGTCAGCAGCGGTATTGTTGTGCCGAGTTGTACCCCAGCGCCCGGTTTTAGCCGTTTGTGGGAGGAAAATCCAGCATTGGTTAAGAGAAGGGGAAAATTGGGGATTCCAGAGGAGTCTGCGGTCTCAGTGAGGCGCGGTCGACAAGATCAAGTTTTTGTATCAGCGAGCTAGGCTCCCGGGCTTTGTGGTGCGAGCTTTTGAGAAGATAAGTGGTTTGGAGTTGTGGTGGTAGATACCCAAACCGTCTAAACAATCCCAATCTGCTTTATGGCTTTATTCTGATCCCTGTGCGCCATTACTTCCATCTTAGAAGAGAGTGTGAATTGGATATTCTTGGTCAGTCTTAAGCTGAACAGTTCCTCCATTTTCCCTCGTGCTTATCATCACCAACGCTGACCCATATCACACCCCCAACCTTCCTGTTTTGTATTCCATACTTTACCTACCCAAAGCAGATTACTACACGCTCCTGGACTTGCACTACAAAATTCCTATCCACCACCGCTTACTTCGCCTCCAAAATCCCACCCCTCCCTATCAATGGATTTCTTTTTCCTTTCCGCTTCAAACCGTCCTAAGAAAGTTGTCACTAATTTGGAAGCCCCCTTTGCTCGAATCTCTTTTGTTTGGCTCCCCGCTTACCAAATTACTGCAACGAATAAACCCTTCCATCTTCCTAAGATACATGAGTCAATGAGGAGAAATTGCTGGGATGGTACATGCATGGTGGTGACTATAGCTTGAGGACAGTCGCAAGAATGGAGGAGAGCAGGAGTTCTTGGAGAGGGAAGGGTTCTTTAAACTTTGGATGCTCGAAACGGGCATTCTATCGGAGCTAAGGTGAAGGGGTATGCTGCCTTCGGATATTGATGTTGGCGGTCACTCATGAGGCTAGTGGGAGGCCATAATGGATGGCGGAATGGCGAGGGTGTTGGGGGGAGTGACTTCATTGACTGCGGTAAGAACATGTTTATGGATGAAGTTATTAGGGGTTGGGGAGTGGGGAGTGAAGAGAGAGGCAAGAATATCACATCTTTCTTCCTTGTTAATGATGCGTTTTTGCCTATTTCTCGTTTTCTAATGATGGCGGAACGGAGACATTGTCGAAAAGACTCTCACATCTTTCAATCAACTACTACCAATCTCCTCATCGTCCCCTCGCACCAAGGCCAATTCCATCTCTGAACCTCCCGCCTATTCATCTAAACCAAACAAAGAGAAAGCGGAGCGTACCCCGGTAATTGGCCCGGGAGGCAATTAATAGGTCATGGGAGCATGTTTTGGCAGTGGAGGGTTGGCAATTTTAGCGAGGTGGGAGGATGGAAGGGGAAGAGAACAAGGGGCAAGGGGGGCAGGCATGTGTGCTAGAGGTATAAAGCTCGAGGCTTCAACGGGTTTGTCGGAAGGGGTGGTGGGCAGTACCCGTGGAGGGGGGCCGAGGGGGTTGGCGATTCGGAAGGATTTGTTGCTTGGTTTGGGAGATAGAGAGGGGTCGTGGTGATTGCTGAAGGGAGTATGTTTAAGAGACAATACCCGGGGAGAAGATGCTTGAAAGGAGAGGGAGGAAGCAGGCAGCGATGTTGGATGGGTTGGGAATAAGGCGGTTGCGGATAGATGCTAAGCTTGATGAACCGAGAGATTTTTGGTACGGGAAGAGATATGGTGAGTAGGCGTTAAATCTGTTGGTTAGCACTTTGGGGATGGACTACCTATAACCGACCTTAATGGTAAGGTGTGTGTAAAATCGTATCATATTCCACCCAACTACCATAGCAAATAAACAAACCTGCACCTCAACTCAGCTGCAGAAATAAAACTCGGAGCTGCGACATCAACGACAGATCAAGAAGAGGAGATCGCATCAACAACAATATCCACACGAACCGTCTATCTTATCCAACCAAACGGCTCCACGCCAGCAAGACCTACCCAAGCTCTCAACCTTATCGGAACCAACTCTCGTCTGGCATCGCCCTTTCCTCGTTCGTCATCAGGCAGCGTGTCAACACGCACCTATTGTTCAAAGCACAACGACCCGAGTAGAGATGAAGTGCAGATAATTATTGGTGTGGTGGAGCTTAGGATGATGATTGAGATAATTTGTTAGGATGGACTTGGCTGGTACAAGTTCTCAAGGGGGAATAGTAAGATAAAGCTCGAAGGTAGTAGTGACGGAGAGAAGAGGAAGAGGAAGAGGAAGAGCATTTTTTGGGGGTAGGAGATAGATTACATCTGACCGAGAGAGACAAGCGACTGCTGCTCTTGGTTCGCGCTGGGGGTGCGTAGGTAGTAGGGAGATTAGAGGGGGGAGGGTTTAGAGGACTACCTAGCAAACAGTGGGATGTTTGCAAGCCATGTTATGGGTTTTCAATCGGTAATAAGGGATTGGTGAACGCATCGTCGATGAGGTTTTAGAAGGACGCTGAAAATTATGGGTTCGGAGGCGAGAAGTAGGGGTACACCTGTGGTTGTAGATAGGGAGGTGCTATTGGTCTTGCGTTGAGGAATTTGAAGAGGGGGGGTGGTTGTACGTTGTGAGATCTTGGAGGTGGCCATGGCTTTGTGGAGATAGTATGTCGGAAACATTCTATGGTCCAGGCTCGTCAACAAAAGATCGACGTGGAAGGCCTTGCAGGTTTGTGAGTTATTATAGCTTGTTGGAGATTCACGTTCAAACGCGTGGTGCAGCTGACCGTGCTGTTCACTGATCAATGGCGAGCAGAAAGAGACGCTGCGTGGCAAGTCGCACAGCTAAGTGACCGAGAAGCTATTGCTGTAGATATGGTATGTTCCACGCTTGATCTATTGGCATGGCTTGTAGGAGAAGACGCGAGGGAGAGCGAGCGCTGATGCTCGAAGGGTTTGGCTTGCAGGACAGACATTGGATGGCTTGAATGCGAAACATTTCGAGGAAGTAGCGTAGATCTGGGTCCACGACGCTTAGCAGTAACTGCGCTGTACAAGTGTGTGCGATGAGTTGAGATGTATGATTTGATATGGGCGAAAGAAGAAAGAGTTGGATGGTGATGAAAAGTGTCCTCCAATCGTACGGGATCGAGTTGACGACAGGAGTCGTAGAAGACAAAGTCTTTCTAGATGCCTGCATAGTTTATGTGATGTTGAGAGGGAGGAGATAGCGATTCTGTGATGTTGTAGAGTAATTTGGGGTGGTAAATCCATTTGAAAAAATCTCCAACTATTACGGAAGCAGAAAAACGAAAAGACCGCAAAGGCAGATGACAAACCCAGGAGAGAATGTGGTCTGCGGTGGAGCTCTTAATGTCCAGTACCCTCTTGCGAGGTGCTGTCATATAATCTTATATTATCTCCTAATGTCCTTCCATTGTAGTCATACAGTTTCAGTAAAAGGGAGCCATCATGCTTCAGTGCTGTCATATAGTCTTATATTATCTCCTAATGTCCTTCCATTGCAGTCATACAGTTTCAGTAGAAGGGAGCCATCATGCTTCAGTGCTTCCAGTGCGTGGTTCGACTCTGGAAAGGTCTGCCATTTATTAGTAGCTATTTCTAGGAGATCTCGGTAGGACTTAACGGCTGTCATGATAATGAAGGCGTCTCTCAAAGCTTCGGTGTTTTGTATAGTGGTGTTGATATCCAAGCTCAGTAGATAGTAAAAGGCACGCTGAGGTCCCCTCTCTTTTTCTTAGCTAGTAGAATCTGAGATGGACTGCTGTGCTTCTCGCTAGGCAGATAGAGAAGCTGACCGTTGTGTGGAGGTTACGATAAGGGTAACTAGAAACCTTTGGACTGGACACTTTCGGGTTGGCCTTTGTTGTGCTCAAATTGTCCTTCGCGGCTTCAACTAGGCCTCCTAAGGCCCAGGTCTCTACAATCATTCCAGTGTGTTGCGTGACAGGGCTCGGTCCTTCGCTTTGCATCATCGTTACCAACCTGAATGTGCAAGCGATTATGACAGCACGTCGTAATAGTTGATATGAGACAAATCCGCTATATGAAATCATGTTGGGATACGCCGGATCCGCAAACTGAATGCTGGCTCAATCCACGAGGGCCTCAAGTCCTTGTAATGTCCGGAACTCCTAGTCTTCTGTGATGACAGATGCTTTGGTCTTTTTTGGGCAATTGCTACTTTTTCGGTCTTTTCGACCCACCGTGATCTTGACATCAAGATATTAGAGCTGGGAGTGAGACTGCTCCGTTGACTAAAAAGTGCTGCCACAGCCCAACTTCTTGCGTGGACAACGAGATGGCGTAGGAAATTGTGAGACGCTACTTTTTATTCTGATAATCCTGGTCGATGGACAAATTAGCAAAGAGGCCGCTGCTGCTGCGGTTCAATTCCACATCATCCAGCTTGTATGATTGTGGGGAAGTCACCAATTGAATTGGCATTGAAGTTGACGACAAGGGCGTTGCACGGCCGACTTAGCTATAGGCACCAAGATTGCGTCAACATTGCTGACAGAGAGACTCGCTACGCGGTGGCGTAACGGAGTCTTGTGGAAAGCGGCTGGAACACTCCATTACTCGTCACTGCATGTACCTGCGGAAACTCTTCCAATTCTCCAGACACTTGAAGCTTCAGTGGATCTCGATCTGGCGTAAGAAGCCAGGAGGCTTTCTTTGGGGGCTGCATAGGACCAATCACATGCAAGACCTTGTCTTTCGACTTTGCTGCTCTAACAGCCCCCCTGGGAAACTTGGCCCATCAAACAAGGGAGCAAGGAGCTACCTTCACGGCCCACTTTCCGATAAGGTAGGGAACGGAACGACCTTGAGAAGTGTTGATGATCGCTTCGGCTCCGTCGTTGCAGCTCAACGTTCTATGGAATATAACTTGTCGATTAGGGCAAGATCACATAATGGTACATACATCCGCAACTGGCCCATGTGAGTGGCGATCTTCAAGCCTATGCTTGTTAGGTGGGTGGACACCGCCATGCTATATATATGACGCCTTTAGTAATGGGGCCATTCTATCACTTGTAGGAACGGTGAATGCTTCAATTCGACCTACTCTGCCGTCGTCGAGTCATTCGAATATAATATCCTCGCCTCCATGGTATGATAGACCTTGCGGTCCCTTGTTGTTGTAGCTGCACGAATCGTCAGTGTAGCACACTCGGATCGTGATTGGCCCTTCTGGAGAACCCAAATCGACCAAAAGTCCGAGAGGAACGGCACCATCTGCCGCTTTCACTTTTGAGCCAATGGACGATATAAGATTAGTTGAAAGCATTTTTGTCTATGATACACCTCTAAACCGATTGCTGAGGGCTCGTGTTATGCACATCATTCGAAACCACGTATGCTGGATGAGCGACGGTCTGAGCGCCTCCGATACTAGTTCTCAAGGGATTTCTCGGATTCCTAGCTCGCACCTGAAGAAGACTGGGGCTCTCCTAGGTCTACCTGAGAAGCGGTCTAGATAATTTCAGATTATGATGAAACGAAAGAGCAAAGCTGGTCATTCCACACTAAATCAACTATGATCGCATTTAGTCCGTTCCACCCTTCAAGATTGATAGACTGCTATGACACTAGGTAGTACTTAGGCGATCCAGAACCGGAGCACGGTTATATCGAACACAATATCAAATTTATCCCAATCCCAATCCGAAGCAAAAGTACAGTGGGACAACTTCACCAGAAAATAAGTTTTTGACAAAAACTGACTAGGAAGAAGTGAAAACGATGACGGAAACACTGCGGGTCACAGACGCTCCATGGAACACCTTGATGCATACTGATGTTCATGCTGGACGACGATCGAAAGGTCACAAATTTGGAGGCCCATGTACATCACGGGGCTGGCCAGAAGCTCACTGGCAGAGTTGAGACTGGTACTGACGCATTCCGGAGACACAATGCGTCTGCACTGCACAGAGTCGTGCTCATGGTCAAAAGATTGTGAACCGAATACGATGCCGGGTTTCAAGTGAAGTGCCTGGTGTATTCCTGGATGTTTAAAGGAAGCAAAGGTATAAGCGACATGCGCCGGTAGAGCAGTTTAGGAAGGTCGCAGGACGGATGATGATTATACTTCGTAGTAGGTACATGAGACAGGCTGGGCGTGGCGGTGCAAGCAGAGCGGATGAGACACCGGACAACCTAATCATAACCACGAAACCTCCTTGGTGGTGTCAATAGACTACTCAACACCCTGTGGGGGTTCACTTTCCCACCAGCTGGAATTGAGGGTCAACAACGTGTCAGGTGCGTATGCGATCGGATACATCCGCCAACGCCACACTCTGTATAATCCGTACATGGAGAATATGGGGAATTTATATGCGCAGGAATGAAGACAGTCGTGCTTGCAGCCTGAAACAAAATGGTTTCTGGGAACAGGTATCGTGACCACTCACCTACATATGGGCGATCAACCTGTAAAGTAAGGACACGACATCTGAGTGTTCGCAATTGCTCCAGATTCGACCTTTTAATTGCCACGAAGATATCTGGGCAAACCTCGTACATGATTACGTCCGGAATATACCTATCTAACAAAGTTACCTTAGTGGTTATCGGAGAATTGCTCGCACGTGGTACATTCGCATCCGAGAGATCGGACGGATACCTTAGTCTATGCTTACTTTACCTACCTTACCACGCTCCCCTACTGTATGTATCATGGTACGGAGTATTTAACTAGTTGTGTATTGGTTGATATTCGCGATACGCTTGGCAGCACTCCGTACAGTGGAGTACATATACTTTGTAGCAATCATTACTGTTTCAGGACTGCTTAATTCGTCTATTCGCATGGCAATGATAACGATGACGTATTGTGGCATGACCGACATCAGATATAGACAAGAGGATGCACAACGGTCATTTTGATGGTGGGGATCGCGAGGCCACGATTGACCGCCGAATCCTTTGTGCTCCTTGGGAAGAACCCTCTCCCAGCGAATTTGGTAGCGAAAGCCGGGGGACGTACGGACCACAAAGCAGTCAGTCCCAAAACGTGGGACATCCCAAGGAGTCGCCGCAAAAGAAACACTTAGAATATTGATGGCGCAACAGGAAGCAAGCCGTTGGGCTGTGGATCTGCAAGGTACCGAAGCTTGAACCCACAGATAAGGAGTGTGGGAGCTTGTTGCGATGAGTGCGCGTGGTACGGCACCGAATCAACTGGGTGGTGATACTCTCGTATGATTCTGGTTCAACTAACAAATGGTCATAATTGTACCTTAAGTGCTCTTGCTTCTATGGAAATCATACCAATTCCTTCTGGCGCATATCCTTTCCTTCCAGATCTGCAATGCTAAAATTCTCTAGGCTGTGTTTTTACTTTACGGATGTATGATCATTACGCTGACGCTGATCCATCCACGTGCGAATTGTCCTCGTGGGCACCAGGGATCTATAGCAGGCCTTATCGTGATCGAAGCTTAAGATACCTCCAAGGCCGATTATAGGTCGGTGCTTTTGGGGTACTCAGAGCATAAGGACTGAGCTTATACAGTAATACTTGTCGCCGTGTAAAAGCTTTGGAGGTCCAATGGCGTCAAAGACAAGGACGGTGAGAAAGCCTGGAAAAGGGCTGAAAGGAAGTTGGAGAAATAATGGAACGACTAAGGTAGTAACAATATTAGGGATTCCAAACCTCTCGTTTAAATATTCAATGGCGCACGAATCAGAGTAATATGCGTAACTTTCGAAATCCCAATAAGCTGCAGCCTTGTCAGTAGTACACTAGTAGTTCTGCGATCAGCACGAAAACGTCGCATTCTGCTGCATCGGCGTTAGTTTTGGCCCTCGCTAAACGATCCTTCGACTCCACCTCGTGGGTTGCGTGGTTGCTTACTTGTACTACAGTAGAGTACTACTACAGTACTAAGGTAAGGTATTTAGTTACATACCTTAACTAGCAAGCTGCTTGGCCCACCGCAACTTTCGGACGCTTCCATGTTTGTCTTACCGAGACCTTCTTTAGCCGCCCCATCCTCCAACAGACTGCACCGCTACACCGTAATCTTCCTGTTTACCAAGTTACCATACCTGACCGTGCCTCCTCTGCCTAGTGTATGTATTATTGATGCCCTATCTCTTCCTGTTCACGTGGCAATGGAAAATCCCTGGGAACGCAAGGACCACGCGGAGAACCCTAGAGGCCCAGGGTAAAATGCTCTACCCTATTGGTGCTCGCACCACCTTGTCCATCGAGGGTACTGGTAGACCTTCTATATTGGCATCAGGATCCGATGATGCATGATGAAGTGACCAGAGGTATCAGCACAGGCAAGCGATCCAGCTTCTGCTTGCCAATCATCCATTGAGGACACGAGGTGAAAATCCCCGACGAATTCCATGAAGCAAGCGGCCAATCATTGCAATATCCATACAAGAAAGGCTGGACTTCATCGTCACACCAACTCGAGATGGTGTCGACGGCAGTGGCTTACTTCGGACAGCTAAGGCCGACAGCTTTGGTGCGATTGGCTGAAAGACCAGGTCCTTAGGCACCCTTGTTCAACCAAGTCCTGCGTGCAAGAGGCGTATGTTGTCTTTCAATCGAAAGGTCCACCCCCGAAGTGTGTGCCTCGGTAGCAATGGACAAGCATGACCATCTCGCTCACATTCAGGAACTGAAGAACAGATTCATCCAAAAATCTCCGCTGCGGACAGGGCTAGCCTGATCAGTCAGGTCTAAAGAGCCGACGGGGGAGCACCGCTGTATTACTTATTTGCAGGAAAGGGCGCATGTAAGAACAGGAAGCAAGGATTTGGGTGAACGATAGCGAACTATCCAACTAAGTACCCCAACTTACTAAAGTACGTGTACGTTGGTGATCCTTCTAGGACTTGCTGTTAAGCCTGTTACATACCTATGCCGCCAGTGCAACCCACTAGTTAAATCAGGTACTCACGTACCGTACCGTACTTTTGTACTTGTACTTTTACGAACCGAGCAGTCAGTCAGCCTTCTACCGAAGAGCACGAGTGAATATCAAACAAACGGTCGTGGTGCAAACGAAGGGATTAATGGACTTCTTTTTCTTTTGCCGACAGCGGTTGATTTGCTGATCCGGACTATCGTTTGTTTCGAACTCGAGTCAGTGCTCACTATGCCACGTTGTCGTCCATGATTCCACCCATTATTCACGCATCTGGTTCCGACGCTTCCCATCATTGGCCCAGCTACCAATCCATCTTTCTGCTCACTTTCTATCCTCCGATCCCTCGGAACATCCCCTCCTTGCATTTGCGCCAGGCTGTAAATGGCCGGATGAGCAGCCCTGACATCTCCCCCCCTCCACCAGCTATCTTAGTACGCATTTAAACGACGTTACGCAAGATTTCCCTATAAACGTTGACTTGCCTCAAACTATTACGATCCCCATGAGCCTTGCTACGTCTATTGTTTTGTTTCCAGCCGTGCCACCCTTGAAGACGACACAAATAGATACTAAGAAGCACGTCTCACCCGTGGCTTGGGGTAAGGCAACAGACCTGAAACTTGGCCTGCAGATGATCTTGGGGCGCATCCTTGGCCGAACCTTTTCTAAATCTATCTTGACTGCGGGGAAAGAGATATTAGACTGAAACGGCATTCCGATACTCGGTTCGACTTGTCTGATCGACTGTCGAAAGGAGTAAGAAATATATAGCAGGTACCCATGGTGTCGGCGCAAGGCCAAAATTCCCACTCGCCTATGGATAACGGCCCCGGGTTTTTGTCTCCACCGTTCGGGAGCCAAATCAACATACCTCTGCCAGGTGCACCCCACTCGACACTGCCTTTGACTACACAGCGGCGGCGGAGATCATCCAAAGGATCCATAACGTCCACCAAGCTCAAGCGGTCCGTATCGACACCCAACGTTAGGGGACTTGGAATCGCGGATGCAGGCATGTCTCTGGCCGACAAGAGACGCAACAAGTTGGGCTATCACCGAACATCGGTTGCTTGTGGTATATGGTGTCTTTACAAGGTCAATGTACAACCGCTAATCCTTCGGATCCTAGGACACTGCAGACGGCGGAAGATACGATGTCTCCTTGCGCCTGATGACGCTCAAAATCGCTGCTCGAACTGTATCCGGCTGAAAAAGGAGTGCAATTTCTTCCCAGTGGACCAGCAACCCCAAATAGAACGAAGGCCCCGCACAGCTTCTAAAGCAGAGGCCAGATCTGGCGATGCGTCGGCTTCTTCTTCATCATCACCCGCTCTAGGTGCTGGTCAGAATGTTGAACAAGTAGACACCTATAACCACTACCCCCCACTTCCACTACCAAGTCAGGAATTTTCTGCGTCTTCATCTTCAATGAGTGCGAATCCATTATCTCCCGCAAGAAGAGGTTTGTCAAGTTTCTGCGACATGTCACCGAAGACTGACAGCTGACGTCCACATAGCTTCTATCAATTCCCGCGCATATGAATTCCCTAATCACCATGAACGTCAGCACTGGGATTCCCCGTTCTTCGATCACGGCCCTGTATCGACAGGACAATCGACTCCCGAAGATGCTTCCCAAGCCTACTGGAAGTTTGCCGAGTCTCCAATGACACCAGTGTTTCCCTCTCAATTTCAAGGCCCACCCAGTTCAACGGCCCATCATCCTCGAGAGTCTGTGGGAAGTTTCACGACCTTTGCTCCGCCAAGAGAAGACCATGGGTGGCCGATACCCACTCGGTCGATGTCTTTTGGAGGTTATGTCGAGGATGTGGCTGGACATTACCCCAACCATTATCACCATGGCTTCCAAATGGACTTCCGCCGCCGAGCATCAGAGATGAACCCACCATCCTTAGTCACCAGCTCAAATTCTTCGAATACCTCGATACCTGAAGCACACGTAGCACCACATTCTGCCCCCGTTTCGAGTCAACCACCGCATCATTTCGTCTCTCCAAGTTGGAATCATCTTCCTGGGCACTCGCACGTGGGCAAGGCGCCAGACTATAGTACGTGGTACTCAGAGCCGGCCATACTAGCACAGGTTCAGGAGGAGGATGTGGCGCCTCCCTTTGGTGGAGATCCTGCTATCTTGTATTCAAGCCCCGGACTCCACTGAAGCTTCTTATTCCGCCAGCCTATATCCGAATCACCCGCAAGGCTTAGTACCAAGCAGAATCACAAAGTTCTACGTCATAACCCGTTTCAAGTCAGCGAGCTTAGAACATAGTTATTAATTAAGGCATAAGATGAAGGAAGAACATGTCGAACTGGTGAAAGGAGTAGGAGTGTTGGCGTTTGGGTCATTATACTCCAACTTGGTGATGGATACAGTGCTGCATACCATGGAAGGTAGATTCCCCCAAGACTGAAGTCAGCTTCAGCACGATTCAGATTATTTTCGTATCACCTGATCTTTTTTTATCCTTTACGAGTACTCCTATTATTTCTCGGACGAATTTCTTTACAGACGACAAGTGGCATTGGTGAAAAGCAGCTGGGGACAGCGTAATGTACAGCAGTGACTGCACGGGATGCAGGAAGGATAGAGATTGGCGAGCCAAAATTGGCCCTATTGATACCAACATCATGATTATTGTCGAGCGCTAGATGTTTAATGTGTTGGATGCCCACCATTTATTCGAACTATTACTGGCTTTAATCTAACTTGTGCTTTTGCATCCGGCTCATCCTTCTTCACGCAATGAGTGCCATCCTGAACCGCATTGACGGTCTGTATTGAGTATGTGAGAGTCGCACTGCTTCTATTTCAAGGAAAGAGTACTACGTTTACAGAAACCCATCAACAGCGCAATCATCTCGATCAAAGATTGCAGAGCCTCGTGAAGCCTCCTCCACTGGGGCGGCACTCTTTTCCTGATCCTCGCATCTCTCGTTTGGTCAAGACTACAAACATGCCAAACCCAGTTCACTGCGCCGCATTACGAAGCTTCCAATGCCTCTTACCATTGGGCTATATGCATTAGCTCCATACGCATACGGTGGCTGCCTTTGTATTGACACGTTGAATTCTGGCTATTGTTGTTCATGAGACAAGCTATTCATAACTCTATGAGGCGGACTCTTCTTATTAGGCACGTTTCCATACTGGAGACAAGAATGGGATTCCGAGGAGATCAACTAACTGAAAATACAACAGGATGAGGAGGACGGCAGGTACGTGTTGCTTTTCGATTGCCCTATATTGCCATTGATATAAATATAAATGCCACCGTGGATACCTTTGCCAGCTCTACAGTGGAACATTGCTCCTAGGCATGAAAAGCACACATATTTTGCAAGAAGACGTTGATAGCTTTGAGCAGATGAGACCACCGCGATGATTACAATTTGACAGAAGAAGGGTTCGCTTCATTGTGTGCTTCAGAACAAGCCCCCGAAGAAGCAACCGGCTGTTTTCATTGAGATGGCTAATCATGAAGAAGAGTCGTGCCAAAACCGAACTGGACCGAGAAACAACATCGTTACACTAAATTGGTCACCGTAGAAGTAACTCTGCCGAGCTTAGCCGTTGAACCCAGTCACGTGCCCATCTCGAAAAAGCTCCTCGCCTTACTGCTGCCCAAGCCCTCCTACACCTATGGTCTGACCACTCGTAATCCTCTTAATAAACCCTCTTCTTCCCTCATCGCGATGCGATTCCCCCACATCTGCTCTCCCTCACCGAACATGTGAGGAGGTCTACACCCATGACCTCCCTTCCTGCTTCCATCCCTGACTCCCAGCTCGGTCTCTCCCAGTCCGAAGTCCACATCCTCCGTCAGCATCAGCAAATCGCCTTAGTCAACCAGAATTATGCACACTCCACCTCAACCCGAGGCCGCGGCCATTCGCGCACATCAGCTTCCACGTCGCGCGCAGCCAGCGCGGCTTCCTCTGGCCAGGGCAGGCTGGTGCTTGACCCGGGGAGTCTGGCACTCTTGGGGCAGCATTTTGAGCGCTTGATGGGGGCGATACAGAATAGGGTTGAGAGTGTACGTTCACTGCTATATGAAAGTTCAAAATTAAGAGCTGCATAAGGAAACTAGACTACCTTGTCCGCCCTTTTGCTTTCCCTCACCTCTCCAACTCTCGCTGCCCATTTCAGTCTATCCGTCAGCAACATTATACTAAACAGCTATTCTCTTCAGCTTACCGCGCAAACCCAAATCTCAACCTCTACTCAGTCCTCCCGGGCCGGCAACGCAATGGCGGCAGCCGACGCTGAAATAGCACGTTTTCGCGAGATACTACGACAGATAGACGAGCTGGAGGTCGAGTTTGACAAAGTGCGACACATCCGGGACATCGTTAAGGGTTTTAGAGCCCGAGTCGAGGGGCTAGAGAGGAGGGTTGATGGGAGAAGAAGGTGAGAGAGGTAATGTTGGCGCGAGGAACAACAGAACTTTCGATTTTTTTGTGCTACGACTTGAGCGAGGGTGTCTGGATTATGTGACTGCTAGGATGGTTGGACTGCAATGGGTATACCCGAAAAGCGTTGTTTTTCTTTAGATCGTGTCGCCTCACGGCATACCCTTATAATTTGTACATGCGGGTCATCTATTACTTTTCTGGCATCTTTGCATTTTCTCTGCTTCGTTGGTCTTTTCCTCAATCCTTATCATATGAGATCTGTATCAGTTAATTTTTCGTCTCATGGCTGGAGCTCAGCTTCAAGGAGGATTCATCGAGGCATTAGCGTCTTCTTCACTGGTGCTCCTCTGGTGTTCTTCCCCTGCAAATTCCCATCAAGATTCACATCCTACCGTCTGAACAATACCTTTATCACCATCGACGAGTGAGTTCATATCTATACGATTGCTATTCAATCCTCGTACTGATCCTCTTTGCTATTACTTGCTCTCTATTCCTCCAGAAATTCGCAAAGCAAACCTCAGCTACCAGAAACGAGAACAGGTATTCATTGCACTCAGTCTATTCATCCTTCAACTACCAGGAGCCAAACGAGCACTAAATAGCCTCCAGTCCTCTACCATTCAAAATTCATGAGGAACTTCAAAGATCAATACCCGCCTGCACAGACCCGCATTTGTTATACCTTTGAATAAACTTATCTCTATATAGCCCCGAGTTATTTGCATCATCAATATCACAGAAGTTAGTATCGTTGTTCGTAGGCATGTAGACCTAAGTGCTGAAGAGGCCTACCTTTCTACAATCTAGTCCGTCTGGTTGAGCACCTGCCCTCCGTCAGTAGGTTTCTACCGTCAAAACTCCGTCAATGGAGCTTCTTACTTCGATATTCGCCCCGGCTACTAATCTAGTCGCTCTTTTCATGACCTTCGGTTACAAATCATCGCTCAAGGCAGCGCAGGGATAGCTACCTATGGCCTGTGGTGTGTTTGCGGTTTCGCCTCAAGAACAATATTCTGGTTTGTAATAAAACTCGGTGTCGTCCCACGCCGTACCATCCTCTACTAATATCTTACTATTGCGGAGACACATTATACCTCCGATGTGGCCGTAGTGCTAAGAAGATATCGCGGGACATGTCAATAACGAAAAAGCGAACGGTTTAGACCTGAGACGAATGGGGTTCTGATAGTACCCCAGGATTATTACATCTGGGCTTCTGTTGTTTGAATACTATAAAGATTGGCTTTCGACAACAAACGGTATTGCGAACATTATCGTCATCAACATTGTTCCCAGCAAAAGATAAAAGTGAGCCGTCACTGGAATTCAAAGCTGGTCAAAGACTGGTCCCATCTCGAAATAAACTCGAGTCATCGGGGCGAAAATCTTCGAGAGTAGAGATCCCATAGGTCTTGAAGAATCCCGTATTTCACACGATCCCGAGTCCACGAATGCAGTGCTTGGCGGACAGGAAGTCTCAATTCTGTGAAACACTAAGGCGCCGTGTCAATTACTCTCTCGAATCTCTTTCACGGGTTCAGTGTGTTGCAGATGACGCTTCAGGGAGTGCCTTCGTGTTTGTACATGCGTTGCAGATCCTTTCACCAGACTCTAGAGTGGACTGCCCATTCAATTTCTACAGTCAACGATAATGTGGTCACGCATCGCCTCACAAAAGCCTTCACTAGAGAGCAACATCTCGTGGTTGCCTACTTAACTAGACCTGGCGTCATGCTAGGCTCAGGCCATGAATACAACTGCCCAATTTTCGCAAAAATGCTTATCTGAGCCCAAGGTACGATAGGAGGATTAGTACTCAGGAGTCTTACTCTGCACTGGAGGAATAAAATACGACCTAGAATCCTGAGATGAGAGACTGGAAAGTACGCCACCAACTTTCTCAGCGGGAATGAGGCTTATATCTTGCCGCGGCTACTACTACTGTTACATATTGTCACCGCCGCCGCCACCACTCGCGCAATGCCAGACATTGGCCCCAGCCAAAAGGTCGCCCGGTCAGAGGCTTACGCTACAACCTTCTTGCTGCTATCGTTCTCTCTACGTGCCGAGTTCCTCGTTATTGACAGTGCCTCGCTCGTCATCCTCGGCAGCAAACGCAAGACCGAAGATGTTGATTTTGCCGTCACCGCCGCCGCCCTATTTGCATTCGAGGAGGGCACCCAACGTGAATTGTCTCATAAAGGAATTGGCACAAGCTCTGAGCTATATTTAACATAAATGTTAGTTCATCGTTCTGATGTCGGAACTGAGAGAAGGACAATAGGCTGGTATATAGACATGTTTGCACCCTTCTTAGTTGGGCTCGCTGGAAATGGCTAAACGTTTCCTACAGAAGTCGCAGACCCTCAAAGACATTGACTCGACCGCTCACAAGCAGTCTGGGGCCTACAAACAAGCTACCAAATCTTTAACGACTAAGAAGCTTAAGAATTATGATAAGGATATAGAATTGTTGATTTCAGGCCCGAAAGCACTTCTCAGAGTAATAACCAGGATGACGGCCTCGGACTGGGGCCAAATGTCGAATTCTTTATCAGATTGTCTTATTGCTGTGGCAGAACAGTTTCGGCAGAAAGTCCTGGTTCTCGTCCGGGTACATTGGCAGAAGACATATCTGACGAGGAAAATCAAACACCATCTCTTACGAGATACATATATAGAATATACTTAACAAGAAAATATCATTGTGGCCGAACACTATTCTCTACCGGACGCGGTCAAGCTCTATCTCTCGGGCTATTATATGAAATTATAATGAATATATTAAGCAAGTAACGAACACGTCCGATAAGGGTCGCCGTGAGTCTTCTCCCCGGATTTATTTTAATACCCCAAGGCAATTCTGAACTATCACCCATCAATCTAAGGGCGAGCAACCAGGGAGACCTAATACCACACTATCAAAGAAGAAGCTGGAGAATTGGAGCAACAAACCACTCAATAGGTACGATTCGAAAAAATCTAGCAACATAGAAGATCTATGGTGTTCATTTACCACACTGGATACCTCTCACATCATCTTTACATCCATTGCGTGTGCTTCGCCGTCTTCTAATGGGTGAGGCGGTCAGTGGAAAAGCACACGAAGCCAAAGAAACTCAGTGTAGATAAAAAAGATAACTCAATGGAACCGACTATTTTTTTTAACGCCAAAGCCTCTATACATTGGCCTCAACCCGTCAACTTTGGTCTGACCATTGGTCTTGTCGTCCCATCACCTTTCATAAGATAAGGTGACGGGTAACTGTCTAGTACTGAAATACTAGTCAAGGGAGGTGTGATTATAGATACTTGAAGATGATTCTGTGGAAGGAATGGCTCGCTGAAGGCAAAGTCAAGGCTCAAAGCAGGAGGACCTCAAAGTCTGCACCTTGTGCGTGTACGACCTTATAGGGACAGTTACATGAGAACCACATTATTGAGAGAAGGGGCCCGCAGCTGGGACGTCCCAATACATAAGATCATCTCGCTGCTTCTGTGTCCCCCCTTGCAATTTTGCATTGGCGAACATTACCAGAGCTTGCTGGGGAGAGGGCCTTGATCCAAGAATGTTATTTTGCTACTTTGCTTGAAGGTTACGTTACTTGAGTTAACTACATGCGTTCCAACCCACAGCTATCATCTACCTTGTCTTGCACGGGCTGGAGTGTTTGTGTTTGAACGTCGAGGGTTGGCGACACATGCAAGACACCTTCCCGGAAATGACATTTGTCGTCGTCATACGAGAGACATGATCAAGACTGATTTGAGATACAGAGCTTCAGAATGTCGATAACCTCGGATACTGGAGAACGTTGACATTGCACATCTACACACGGTTCCGCTTAAAGTCGATGCTGGATCCTGCTACGACGGACGTAGACTTGCTGTACATTCGAATGTTTGTGGAAGGAGGCCATGAAATCTCATCTTTGTTTGGGACCTCACGATCTTACAGAGATTCGCGCACAAGAGCATTCGCATATTGGGATCGCTTTGTTTCACAATGTCACTTCCCCCCCAATCATTATAAGATGGTCGATCAACTGAATAATCGAAGCATGAAAACCGATAAGATAGGTGGACCTAGATATGATGCCTGATGCCGATACACCCAAAACTGTCCTAAAATCACCAATTCCAAGACTACGACGGTCGCGCTCAGTTCAAGTAGCTAGTGGCTCTCACATAATCTACTACTATTAGAGGCCTTGAACGAGCGAATGTCTGCATACTGAAAATTTACGAAGAGCTTAGACTTTTGCAATGGCCATGGCTTTGAGACATGTTTGTGTGGTACGAAACGCTTGATTGCCATCTCACGACGAAAATGTTCTTGACGTTCAAGGAAGTGAACAGTTTCGCAGTACTGAATTGACACATCGAAGACAAGTGCATGCGGTTAATTGGCCGTTGATCAAAACGAATGCTGCTTCACATCAACAGTTACCTATTATTCTCAAATTTCGCCATAGGAACACTCAGCAAAGAACACCACCAACTATTCATCTGGCCTTCTCTTGAAACAGCCTGTAAAGCTCAACTCTTTGTATACTTATTCATATGCATGGGTACAGACTCACGAGAACGAACAACACAAAGCCGCCCCTTATGCAGTTGATTATTCAAGGGCGTTTATACAACAATATTGAGTATTCAGCATGAGCTTGGTGCAGTAAGGAGGCAGACAGGTATCCCACTTAGGGTATGTCTATGTCACCAGGCCCATGATTTGCACATAGGAAATAGTAAAGGCAAGCCTTTGAACAACAAAGCACAGTTGAAACTCTTCAAGCGGAAGCTCGAATAGCCCTTCAGTGTCAACCGGTGTACTTGAGGAGTCGTTGCCACAGGGGAAGTCAGCTCGCTATTGTCATCTACTCCGGTTTACTCGGATTGTCGCCCGCGGCTAATGCTGAGTGTGCATACAGAGAAACAGACGAACAAGAAATATCGAAATTACGTGCAATTGAATACGACGCATATGCATCTGGCACTTAGGAATTACCGTTTCACCATCTGATTTAATCATATCTCGACCATAACACTAGAAATCTGCGGGTTTGACTGAGGATAGATATGTCACGTGTAAGAGGCCTAGAAGGTTCGGGAACATGCAACTTTGGAGTGACGGCCGGAAGACTCGTGGAGCTTACTGAACTTATAGATGGACATGGGACTCACGCAACCCCAAGGAGGTCTCTACACCCGTCTATCTCGTCATCAGAATCGTCTTAAGGTCACGGCCTAGAAACTTACCTTGCTTGTACGTCTCAAGCATTTTCTAGATGTTGCCAAGTGGAAGTTGAAATAAGGGCTTATTCACTACGGGGGGCATACTTGCGAACAAAGATTTGCTTTTAGGGTCAACGCTACCCAGAAAAGGATTAAGATCAAAAAAAGAAAAGATATAAGCGAAGAAGAAAATAGACAAGAATTTCGCTGCCGCACAGAGAATCTGGAGCCGCCTCGAGAAAAAGAAAAAGCCTGTTCAATTAGATGTGACGAAGTCGATCCATCAGGGTTCCTTTGTTGCTACGAAGGTTGCTACGAAGATGCTTACACTAAGAGCTAAGAGCTTTCTGGCCATCATAGTAGCCTCTTTACGAAGATTTCACATGCGCGGAGCGTAGTGCAACATGAATCATATGAGGTACTCAGACTGACAGTACTTCTGGATAAGTGCAACGGGATTACACCTATGATGGGCTTCCATCTACAACTGAAACGATTGGTACGAACAATGATTCTGATACTACTAATACAGGTATTGGTTCGTTGGGATGTGACAATCATATCGGTTGGGGGATTTCCACCGGCTTGGTTCTTGCCAATAGCATGGGATTTAGCAAGGTCATTACCGCTAGATCCAGTCAGATTTGGTCAGGCTAACCATGTTCGTTAGAAAACAGCTTTTGCATGGATGATAACGAACCGATGAAACCAGCCATCTGTCAGAATATCAAAAAAGTACAAACGGAAGGAGATACTCCTCGTTATCTGAGAAAAGATACGAGCGATCAATCGCAACAACCCAGAGCAAAATGTCCTTCCCAAGCAAGTAATCACTGGCGTGCTCATGCGTAACAACAAGTCCCACCTCGAGTTACAACATCATACAAGGCCTGACGGTTGAGAAGCGAGGCGACGACAGTTCTACAATCAACGAAAGCAACGTGGAAGATCTCAAGAAGGTCATTAGCAGTGCGAAGAAAACATCTAAGCAATAGATATCGACATCATCATTCACTACTGCACACAGTTATTCGTGACTGCACCTACGTCACACTCTGTGGGAGATCTCCAAGAGAATTGGTATCTGTGATGATTGTATCGGAATGAGGTAGCTAAGAGAAGGCATGTGCTTAGAATTGTACGTGAACCAGTCTTGCAATGTGATGTACATTGACTTTGATTATTCACTAACGATGTCTTCATAGACAAAGCTTATCCGGTTATCCGAAAAAGGCCTCCTTTCACGCCAGAGACACTCGTATCGTATGTGACGATACCATTTGAATTCGATGTCAGAAGCTCGTACGAACGGATCCGCATCATTTAGGGCCGCAATTACTGCGAGAGCAGACAACTGCTCAGAGCGGTAATTGCTTCTGAGCCTATGACTCTTCGTTTCCTCGAATCACCTTCAACGGTTCGATCGAAAGTTCTCATGATAATATGCTTCAGTAAGTAACAGTCGTGCACTGCCGCAGGGTCATGATACTTTCAAAACCACCTACTCGAAGATCAATACAGTTCACTCGCGTCTACCTAAGTTATATTGTGACCATATTTAGTTTACAAATTTATCAAAAGGTTTTTTCGAACTATACCGCAGTGGCATATCAAAGAAGGAGCTTTTGTCGACTTTTTGCCAGGTGATAAAATTATGAACCAGTGTTCAAAGTAGTGGCTAAGTTTATCAAAAGAGTCGCTGTAGGACCAGACAAGAACAAGCTCTTCTCGAGATCAGAAGAGAAATTATTCTGATAGTGCTAGCTGATTTGGACACAGTCAAAGCAGCTATCTTCGACAGATCTCGATGAACTGAGAGAATACTCTCGCTTTTCTCAAATTCTTCAAGTTTTTCAGTTGGCTATTGCAAATGCTCATTATATGTATGCAAGAGAAAGATCTCTCTAGATCCGACTCGACAATAGCAACATTCTTTCTCTAGAAAAAAAAAGTATAAGATGCTCTGACAGAATCTTGCATTTTTCAAAACATTGAACGCTTGAATCGAGATCTCAGCAGATCATCAAGAGAAACAGCTATCATCTTTCATCTCAAGACAGCTCTTTCAAGATTCAGAAGAATTCGATCTTTTCTCTAGTCTCAAAACATCGACTGATTCAACGAGACTATTGAAACACCTATCAAGATCAACATCTCAAGATCGAATTTCATCATCGACTTCGTTCTCTTCTTCTCGAAAATCGAAGCTTTCATACCGTCACTCTAATTTCAGTTGAATTTCATCTTTCATCTTCAGACAACTCTTTCGAGATCAAGAAGAACACGATCTTTTCTCAAGTCTCAAAATGTCGACTGACTCGACAAGATTATTCAAACTCGTATCAAGATCGACATTCTAGAATCAGATTTCACCATCGACTTCGTTCTCTTCTTCTCGAAAATCGAAGCTTTCATATCGTCATCATAATCTCAGTCGAATTTCATCTTTTCTCTCGAGACAGCTCTTTTGAAATCAAGAAGAACACGATCTTTTCTCTATTCACAAATTTGAAATCGTTGACTGACTCGACATGATTATTTCAACATCTATCAAGATCGACATTCTAAGATAGAATTTCGTCATCGACTTTGTCATCTTCTTCTCGAAAATCGAAGCTTTCACATCATTCTTTCAAGATAAGATTTTGTCATCTACTTCGTCATCTTCTTCTCAGAAATCGAAGCTTTCATATCGTCGTTCTAAGAGCAGATTTCATCATGATCAATATTCTCGTCAAGAGCTTCATCATCATCTTCATCATGCAAAGCGTGAAGACATGACTCATCAATCTGCGATCTCGAATCACGAGCGACGTGAAGATTCATGATCATGTGACGTCTTTTCAAAAGACGTCGCAGAAGATCGACTATCTGAACTCTGTTGTCAGCGTCGTTGATCGAGCAGATCAGACTTGTTGCATCATCATCTTCATCATCATTCAAGACTTGTCGATGTGTCTCATTAACTTGAGAGGGATGTCCCGATAACGCTTCTAAGAGGAAGGACGATCTGCATCTCACAACAGATTCAACGTTGCATAAATTTCTAACGACTCGTCTTTCTGATTGAGAAGCAGCTGAGTTACACAGTTGTAGAAACGAGAAAAGCGTCCGTTGCAAAATCTTTGCGCGCAAAGACGTCGAGCTTTATTGATATCATAAGCCTGGGGCTTCATATCTGCTAATGCTGTTGATTAAGACGACCCTCTACCGCTTACAGCATCACACGCAATCGCCCAAAGTACAGCGTGCACTAGAATCTACAAGGAGATGCGACTAGAATCTGAGTGAATCAAATCAACGAATGTGGTGTTGAACATACTCCTAGAGAAAATGCGAGTAAATCTGATCTGATCTTCCTTCGTATATCTGATAGGCGACTCCAGAGGCCCCATTGGTGGTTTCGAGCTTTATTGATATACGTCATAGTAGCGACATCAACGTTCGGGGAACGGCTCTTCATTAAGTCTCAAGGGTGATATTCGCCAAAAAATGCGTAGAGACAAACAAGGATATTTCCATCCTTATAGTGAAGGACGAGATTCAAAGAGTCTTCAATGGCAGCTTTTCGCAGAAACGAAATCTGCCGGTATCTTTAACCTTCAAGTATCAGGTGTAGTTCTTGAAGATAACATCCACCCAGAAATCGGATATCAAAAATTCACGAAGCGTATCGATGATCTGGGAGTTCCTCAGTCAACAAGATGCCCATGAATCCGAGATGACGAATTTAAATCATGTTGTATCGAATACCCATTTTCCAGTGCTGCTCGAAAGCTGACCAGTCTTCGCTCGTAGAGACTGATGTGCACCGACCAGGACTATCACTACTAAATGAGCATGAGCTGGAAACTAAAAGACAAGACGAAGCCGAAATGATTTCCAGCAAAGCGGTCTGAATGACTGACTTCTTTAACTAGATGGCATCTGGGTCCTCTATTTTACGGCGGCCATAAAAATTCGAGATACATCGAGTAATTTACTTTCTGTCATTCTAATCATTGCTGCAAAATTTCAAGAAAATATGAACATCGAATTTCAAAAAACTACGCAATCAGTACAATAGAAAGATGAAGAGCTTTTCTGCAACTTACTCGATTGCATTAGAACGCTTATCAGATCAGAATTGAATCAACATCTAATTTGTTTCATCAAGCTCATGCATACGAGTTGAATTCAGACGCGTCGACTGTGAAGGCGACAAATCCTTCGAGCGAGAGGCTGCAGTTATACCATGTTCAACGGCAAGAGCTTCGAAATTCAAATCTTGGGTGACCTTATTTCGAATCACATCAGCGTTCGTTAGCCTTCGAAACGCCTGCAGTCACCTAATATTCGTGAATGTCCCAGGCAATTTATACTGCTCTTCAGATCATCGGCCCTCTCTCTGATCTTGAGAGCCAGAGCCACAGGAGGTTTGGTTGCCATGTGTCGACGGCAACTACGATCAGAGTATACTCTGGCTGTGTCATCAAGGAACAACATATTCGACACATTCAATTACGAAATGATTACTTGTTATACTTCTCACTAAAGATGAATGGAAAGGAGAACAAACGGTATTTACCAGACATATGTACAATAATTTTATATATCAATCTCCGCTTTCAAGTTTGGCTAATGCCGGGATTGGTTAGAAACTCAGAGTTTCTTCTAACGTTATGAACGTTCTTGGCTGTCCGAAATACTTCTGTCGCATCTAATTTTCAGAACGCACATTATGATCATCAGCTATTCAAGGTTTGAGACGAAACATCAATAAAACAGACTCGAAGGGTACCTACTTTGACAGCACTTAAGAAAACACAAGAGCAATAATACCCTGCGCATACTATAGCATGAAAGGAGCAATCCTTCAACTAACCATCTTTGCAAAAGTAAATTCAGGGCTATGGGGACTTCTGATTCGTCTTAATTGAAAGAGACCAATATCAATCCCACTATCATAGACACCCAACGCTGGGTAGACAATGTCCGGCGACGGGACGTACTCTGAGGATGGCTTAAGGCAGGAAGACCAGCAGGAGGCCGCGTTCATAACATCGATATTAACAACGAGATGAGACTTGCTCCAAGACTATTCAGATCCGTCTTATGCGGAAGAGACGAGCTTCACGACTATGAATGGGCTGTAGCATGCATATAAATCATAGCTGACGGCGAATAAATAGCATCAGCGATATTCAAAGCTGTTGTCTAGAGTGATTAGGCTAAGCGTTAAACCGACATCTATAGCGTTGCAAGAGCGAAGCTGAGATCAGTCGAGGATGGTCTAGTCTTGCTGCTTGCTGCTGTCTCATAGCAATCTGGCAGGGAGATACTGTAGTCAGCACTGAAACGAGTCTGCCTTAATCGAGATGTGCGGCTTCTCTATATTCTCAGAAGTTTAGACTTAATCTAATTCTCTACTTGTAATAACGCAACGCGCAGATAACTTCCACATGATTTTGATTAGAATTTTCATTGAGGATCTTGGTCAGAGATCATGGCAAAATCAGGCCTCGGCTTTCGCTTGGTCCAGATATCTTCCGAGACTTCCTCAGCTTCGATGGCTGTACAGCAGAAAAACTTAGGCGACGGCTCTTGGTCATACAGTACTTCCCCCTTGAAGACTATATTGATTGGCTTAGAAAGCTGATGCCACCAACCACAGATATCAAGTCCGGGCTCTGATTTTTGCGGTTAGTGATAAACATGAGCACCTCAAGATACCTGGGACAATTAGGCTTTCTTTAGCTTGCAGATACGAGAGAGCGCACACCATATGAGGTTTGGTCCTCCATGAACTGTCAGGGTCGATTGCACCGCCCGTTGCGTCAAAGCAGCGGCTTTCTTGAAGTTTTGATAGAGACTGTTATAGAGCGGAACGACTGATAGTGATAAAGCTTTACTGTCTTAAGAATGCAGAAACCACAGACTCTGACAAGAGATTTACGCGTTGATCAGAAGAACCTGATTAATCTCAATTTTGAATGCTTGTACAGCATCTTAAAAGTGCTGCAGATCAACGCGCGTTACTAAGAAATGTATCAGCCGTGAACAATGCTCAAATGTTTTTACAAAACAGCTAACATGTTAAGCCAGTCGTAATCAAGCGCTTCACGCCTATTCGAGGTATCGAGCTATGTAATTCAGGCGAAGGACATTCCGTGATCTTCTCTGGTTGAAAGCACCACTGAGATGGAGTTCTCAGCGCCGGACTCGGACCGGCGCCGTTGACGAGCCACACGCATTAACGCCAGCCTGCCTGTTTCTCATGTGGCCCTGGCTTCCCTGACTTCCATGGCTTCTTGTTCTTGAGTCGAGGGATTACTTCTACCTCGAGCATATCGCCATTTGTCAGCAATGGCGAGGACTCGTGCCTTTCCGTTCAAGACCAGAGGACACAGCTACCAAAACCCCCATAAGAATGCTGTTTATACATTCTTCTCTTTGTGATAATCGAGTTTCACTGACAGATCTGATGTACTCACGATGTGTCATTTTTCCTACTTATCCAGGAGAGAATCGGTCAGAAACGTGAGCATTGCTACCATTTGTGATTATTACTCATGAAGCACATATTTGAAATGAGACAATTACGACAATCTTGCCAAGAACGTCGTAAACAGCTATTAGAAAGTAACGATTTCTTCAATAACAAACCAAAACTCGCTACGCTCACCTCATATTTTCAGAACACCTTCTTCGAACAAAGAGCGTTCGAAAGACTCAAGGTAAATTAGAAAAGATCAGTGCCTGATGTTCTTCTTAGTCTTTCCATACCTCAAAACATAAAACAGTTAAAATCGTATGCAGTAATCAGCAACCAGCTTCACCAGTCGATAGATGAGTACAGGAAACTTCTAGTATGATTGTCTCTCGTTCGCGTCCGAAGCTACGTCCTTTCATGTTTATGTCTTGAGATATTGTTCTTTACTTCGACATGCCTGAGGATTCTCGTCCCGTGATCAAGATGGCCAAAGAGCGGAAAGCCCTCGAAAGGTCAATACATCATCATCAGTGCTTTCTTCATCTCAACTTCTCATCTTTCATGATTCAGATCGAGGAGATGGTTCTTCAATCATCATGCTCATCATAGAGATGAACATCGTAGATTCTGCAATAAATAAAAGCGCGTCACTACATCGATGATTCAATCTTCAGATGTTCAGATCTATACTGATGAACACTGAAGTGATTCTAAATCAGAGCGACAAGTTACTTCATGATAGTGAATCTAACATGATCTTTATCGTGAGTCAATCTGTATTCAAAGATGCTGTTCATATGAGCAAAGTGCCAGAATATGCAAATAACGTTCTATAGTTCAACATTGTAGATCTAGAAGAAAAGTCGTGAGCGCAGTATCGAGTCTTAAAGCATTCTGATTCAGACATCTAAACCAAAAATATTGTTATCATGTGAAAAACCTTTTACACCAGCATTTGAAATGTTGCACATATTGACCGGTCTTGATTGTGTTCGACTATTCCGAGTTATATCAATGGACCCCAACTATGTCAAATGCGAGGATATTCAAGCAATATTCCGAATCCGCCGCATGTCTCAGCAGAGATCATACACGTACTTCCTCAGGCTGTTGAATCGACGATCGCGAATCGAAAACAGTTTTGCCGTGGTCCAGGTCAAAGAGGGAGGATTTGCAGAAATAAACAACAATGAGTACTCGATCTTGCTTACTTACGTGCTTTAAGAGCTCGACGAGTTGGTTTGTAACGGCTCTTTAATGTTCATCCGTCGTAAGGTATGTTAAAGTATTACTGATTAAGCATTCAACGGCTAGTTGAATCGATTAACGCCTTTGAAGCTGGAAAGCGGTGTCAAAGTTGTTTGATGGTGTTGAGGAGGATGCCTCAGATGTAACCGATTATGTAAACACTTAAATGAGTGAGCTAGGGGTGGAATCGTTTGGTTAGGGTACGTGTCGTGGTGATGGGTTTAGAACTAGGAGAGGAGATGGCTGAAGATGGAGTCGAATATAGAACGAAGGGTCCAGAATTGAGGGTTGGAAGGTCATGATAATTCTCATAGACAATACTAGATTGCAAAGCAATAAATAGAAAGGCGTTGGGAGCAGCCTGGGTTTTGTATTCGGGTTCCGCAAAGGCAAAGAGCGAAAGCAGTTCGTGATGTCGATGAGTAGGCTAGTGAGCATGAGAGCAACATTTGAAATGCATAAGGCCCTGATCCCTCTTGAAGAGGTCATTATTCATCATCCTAAAGTTTCCGATTGTTTCAATACATCCTGATCAGAAATCTGCAGAAACTAAGAGAAAGAAATAGGCAGAAGTGCTCTCTTAAACCTAGAGCGATTCTCAATGCAATAAATCTTCATCTCTTCCGTTTGAGCTTACTAACTCTGTATGCATTCGATGATTCCAGATGAGTCTTGCTGGGTATGAAAATCAAGGTTAGAATGGGCTAGACTGTGCTAGTATGTTGTTTGTCACAGACTGAGCTGAAAGAGATGTTAACCTTTCATAAGATGTGATGAACTTTTACAAGGGTCGTTATTCCTGCTTTCAAATTTGTAACGTCTTAGAAATCAGTGCATGCTTTCTATAGGATTCGATCCTTATAAAAAATGATGAGGAAGTAAAGCCTCAAAGTTTGTTGAACGGCTTACACGTCGGGTATAGCTTTCTAATATTGGCATTTCAAATAGAACTAATGTTGAGGTAATGTATGGGCTGAGTCTTCAATGGCGTATGCGCTTTATCATGAGTTGCATCGCATCTTTGTTCTTGGCAAAAAAGGTTCGAAGGAAAAAAAGAGGCATAATGTTGATATTACAAACCCAATAAACAAAAAGGAATGATGGTTTATCAGAAGCATAACGCAGGCATCTCTTACCTTCAGTATAGACGCGTCACTCTGTACGCTTGCGCAAACATCCTAATTCTGTCGAATGTTTGAAAGTATTGAGTGACTTTCGTGACTGACATAAGTCACACAAGATGCCTTCAACTCGATTTTGTTAGCTCGTCATATATCAGCGCTTCGATCAGCTCAATGCAGAGTACTCTCTATGACTTATTGCGGTTAGATTATGCGAGGTGCTGTACAGCTGCTGTACAGCTGCTGCTGCTACCTGTTTGCTCAGCACACACTCCTTCGACACATATGTATCCTGCTCAGCACTAAATTGCGAGGTCAATCTTTAGATTTCATTACAGTTTTGCACACAAATAGGGAATTGACCTGGATAACATGGTAAATGTTAGAAGATTCACGGGTTGCGTTACTTGTAAGAAGAGGAAAGTCAAATGAGGTAATTGTAGCACCAGATCATGCCATATTGGGTTTCAAACTGAAATTTGGCAGATGAAGCAAAACCGTTATGTGATCGATGCAAACGCGCCTACATGATTTGCGAAGGATATCAGCAAATCACACTCTTTGTGAACGAAGATATGCCGAAAGTTGTGTAGACAGATCTTCTGTCTGACACGGTGCTAGGAAAACGCTTCCAGGGCCCACCAGGCCATATCGAGAGCAAGGAGCCGCTGGGAAGGAAACAAGCTGTTATTGTTGGTTCACGCGACTTCAGTCTGTCAGGAGCGGCCCATCATGAGCCTCAGTTGACACCCCGTCTTCAAAATGGCTTAGACTTGCGAGGCTTTCAGTCTGTTCGTTGATCATCCCCATGGTAGACGTTGATGCTAACCCTCTCTATGGAACGTCTGCATCTCCCACTTGGAACAAATACTATTCTCACCCTTCATGCGAATGAAGGTGTGTCAGCCTGTCGCATCGTAATCGCAAGTTTCGAATGCTGATGTTGGGAATAGTCAGCTGTAAATAGGCGTTGGTGGATAATCGATGTAATTGAGACAGACTCAACATCAGTTGTCTTCGATGCAACTGACTGCTAACTGCTTAGCAAGGGCGATTTTTATGTTGAAAATAGGGAAGATGGTAATCTCCGCCTACATAGAGCTGATAGGGCTGAGGCCCGCTAGTAGAGTTTTACCTGCTCGCTCCTAGATAGACTCCTATCCAGCTTCAACCTCATACACTAAATGCTCTATATGACCTTGTCTTCCAACATTTTAGGCGTATATTTTGTAAATCTGTGGCTCTTTTCGACTGCTGATAGAACGTAGGTATGCACCGGCTCGAACCCAATACCGGAGATGTTGAAGCGATCTTTTATGGAAAAGCTTTATGCCGTCTCGGCCGCAATCTTCAAGGCCGACTGCTCTCTCGGGATCCTGCTAACGTTGTTGCGGCGCTCATGCTGAGCTGGTATCAAGTCAGTAGGCCACTATTCCCCATCAACATAAGCTCACACTTCCAAAGCTCATGATCCTCAACAATCATGATGGGTATGTTCACCATACTGGTGGAATGGCGAAGATGATTGAATGGTGTGGAGTAGAGGCTCACCGAGAGTCGCCGGCAAGCGAGTAAGTGGAGTGTTTCCAGAGAGGACTCAGCTATCTCATTCAGGCTTTTTAGTTGTTTTGAGTTATGTCGTCTACAACTAGTAAGTGTTTTAATAGGCTACTGTTCGGGCTGACTGACTCGCTCCTACAGACTGTTGGTGCTTGGGGTCGTCGCCAACGTACATATCTCGAGCAAAAGCGATGGAAATCCATTCTTGACACAGACGCACCAACGTCTCAAGCATCTTTGAATCGCATTCTAGGTATAATAGCCAGCTTGTCAGGACTTCTAGAGGATAGTGATCGAATCCGAGCTGACCAAGCGGCAACACCTTCTGCCAACCAAGATGAGGCTATCTCATTCCGCAATCACCTAGTCGAATTTGTTGGTGAGTTATTCATCTGGCGGTGGGATTGGGAACGTATCCACCCACAAGGTGCTTCTGAGATTACCGTTGATCCTACAGTTAGTTTAAGCGTGGATGAGAATGGCATATCACTTTATCGAACAGTCTTTTTCTACAGTGGAATCCATCAAGGCAAGCAGTTGTTGATCTACAACTCGGCATTGCTTGTGGCACTCGAGCTTGCCAATGGCTGGAACGTCGAAGACGCACCGCGTCTTGCTCTATCCAATGTACGGAACCAAGGTCAACCATCACGCTCAAACCCACTCGTGCTACCACATCACGCTCTCTCTTCTTTAGAGGTTTATTCTGAAATATGCCGATCGATAGAATATTTTCTACAAGAGCCTCATGATACAGTTGGCGCAATGTTCCTCCTGTACCTACTGCGCCTACTTTTGAACCCCCCGCGGGTGAGTATGCATAGAGGTTGGCTGTCTCGTATCACGAAAACAGTTGCAGATGTGTGCGGTGCTGATTTGTCCGAAGAATCGAATGCTCCGTGGCTCCCGGCGGAAGATGTGAGAAATGTAGGAGCCCCCTCAGCACCGCCCTCTACTTCTGCCTGGCAGAACATAACACAGGTCCCCTAATGCTTGCTCTCGACATCGGTGACGAAATTGTGGCCTAGGATGGGATTAGCATGGCGGTGAGATCCTGCAGCAGATCAAGGAGCTTGGAAGAAGAGGAGAACATCGAGTGGAAGGACCTTGCCATCGACGACAACCCTGATCGGAAAGTATCATAATACTTGTTTGGAAAACCCAGTCTGAACGTCGGCGATTCAGACCTGGGCAGAGCCCCTACTAGCGGGTGTCGGGAAATAACCTTCATCGTACTTATCCTACGGCTTTTTCATAAACTTTTCCTGTACCCCCATAGTAACCACGTTCCTGGTAACCAACACAGGAATGCTGTCCGAAGTTAACGGTACAGAAGCCAGTGTTGCTTGAGCTTACAAAGCTTTTCCATACGCCTAGCGCTTCATGCTTCTTAAATCCCTAGTTAGCCAGTTGTAAGACTTCAACAGGCCCGCAATAGAGCCTCTGTATGGCAATTGCGATATAGTTCATCCCAGCAGCGTTTACCAACCTCCTAGATACATTGTACTCTGTTGAGCCATCAGTCGCAGCAAGAGCAATACCATCCGGGAAGAACGCAGACACGTAAATGACCGCTGATAGATTTCCACATGGATTCAGCCATGTTTTGGCAGTACAAATCTAGGCTTAAAACCACTGAATTGCAGCAATTCCAAAAAGAAGATATTCTTCTTCAATCGGTCTCTGTCGGGTGATATTAAGACCTCCATTCTTGCCTTATCCTAGGGATTGTGCCCGTTAGCATTCGTGTAGTATCGTTTAAAATTGTTTCTAGGCGCGGGCACTTAAGAACTGGTACGGGCCAGACAACACATAGATAACCAAGCGATTAGTGTCAACAGCGTCAAAGCGAAGCTCTTGTATGATGGATACGTTTTTAAGCAATTGGGCTTTGAGTCAATACATTCAAGACAACGATGCGAGGAGTCTGGCCATTGATACCCGGCTTGTGGTTATTGTTGCGCTGTTCATTATTGCTCTGTTATGAAGACGATGTGCGGTGACACTGCAGGGCAATCAGGAACCATCATACTATGTACTTTACGGAAGTACCTTATTCCTTTTCACCAGCGTACCCTTAGGGCTCTAGCCCTAGCTGCTTATGTAACATCTCCGTTAATCTTTTCGCCGACACATCGTGAGTCAACCTCATCAACCAACGCCTCAACTCATTAAACCCTCGGCCGTAAGTTGTTGTGCTTCCTCTTACCTGCAGGTCACTTCCGTCTCTCATCTCATCACAACATCTCCAGGGTTGCAAGCAGCTATAAACTGACCACCAACTCCGCCACCCAGAACAAACCCGAAAACCCACCTCGATATTAAAGAGTCATAATTCGCAACCATGGGCAAAGTGCACGGGTCTCTTGCTCGTGCTGGGAAGGTTAAGTCGCAGACTCCAAAGGTAAGATCTCTCCCTTGATGAAGGCCTCGCACAATCGCCTGCACTGCATATTTCGGATCCCGCCTTATATCATATTTATCGATGAACCCGCCTGGCCAAAGACATCAACCATCCACCCAAGCAAACCCCTTCGCTAACCCTTCCTCATCCTTTAGGTTGAACCACAAGAAAAGAAGAAGACCCCAAAGGGCCGCGCAAAGAAGAGAATCACATACACGAGGCGATTCGTCAATGTTACGATGACTGGTGGGAAGAGGAAGGTACGTTTGAACCCTGTCCAGCCATTCCTCGTATAACAGATTAGAGGCCAGAGATATAGATGAGGAATGCGTGACGATTTGGAAATTCTGCTGACGGATTATGCGCGCTATAGATGAACCCCAACCCAACCTCATAGGTAACGAGCTAAGTCGGAGGTTGAGGACGCTGCAAGGAGGGAGTTAAGATAGTAGAGGAACGTGCCATAAGGGGATTGAAGGAAGTCGGTGGAGATTTCGTGCAGATACGCCTATTCGACACATTGGGATCAAGTCTCTCAAGGATTCAAACCACATCAGCCAGGGCACCTACCCCCACAAACTTCTTCACAGATTCACATGTGTTTTCTAGCGCTCGTAAACTATCTCTGCCACTTTCACGAAAGCTCATTCTGATCATAAACCTCCGCGCGCCTAGCTCTCTCACATTTCCATTACACAAGCGTACGAAGCCATTTCACTTTTCTCAAAGAGGCAGCATGTTCGTCTCCTATCTACGACTTGTCCGTTTGAAGGCCGCACTTCTTTTTCTGACATCTTGCATCGACGCTTCCGGTTTCTTCACTCTACCCTGTGATTGGCTTGATACCCCTCTCCAAATTATTTCTATTCCATCTCTTCTCTCCCCTATCCATCCACCGCCCATCTACCAACACCCCCCCTCCCTTACCCAATCAGCTAATTAATCCCCAAACCCCCACCCATCCACCCTACAACCCCTTACTCTCTCACCTCCTCCTTACCCCTCCTCCCCCACCTTCCTTCCCCCCCCCCCCCCCCTACCCCAGCGCACCAAGCACAACCTTCACTTCAGCCACATCAGCCCAGTCCAGAATCTGGGCCTCCAACCCCTGATCTTAAGAGCTACAATGCTGTTGTTTGCAGATACTTTTAATTACGAAAGGGAAGTTGAATGAAAAGAAAATGCTGACCTGCTTGGTAGGGCATTCGAGATCTCGAAAGAAGTTGTGTCTGGCGATGAGCAGGACAAAGGAGAATGAAGCGAGGAATGACTTGTATTAAAGCCAGCTTCGCAGTAACAGCTGCTCGCACCCCCCACCTTCCTTGCTTCCTCTCAACCCACCCGACTATCCTACCGCTTTACTCTTCGGAAGCCTCAATCAACGAACTCTATAGAATAGATTCATATCGCTAGTAGAAGTGAAAAGATGATGGATGTGATGACCCAACTGAGAAGAAAAAATAAGTATAAGATTAGAGCGGTGGTGTTGGGAGGATGTTTCAGAGTGGGTTGGTTGGGGAAGGCAAGAGAGCGAGTGAGTGGGGGGAGGGGGTCTATACCAGCCAGCCACTATCTCGTTTCCCTCTCCAGAGTTATTTCTCCATTTTGGGGGGAAATATCTAGGCTGCGGGTGTTGGAGATAATGTAAGTAAGTAGGGTCTGCATCTTCGTCTTTGCCACATCCACCCCTTCCATCTTTCCATCCGCCCTTCTCCCTCCCCCCCCCTCCTTCACCCTTCTCCCACGCCCCCCCCCCCCACCTCCCCCTCAACCTCCATCTACCAACACAGCAACACCTGCAGCACAAACCCCGCAAGGCCCGCTTAAACCATACCGTACCGTACCGTACCGTACCATAACACACCGCATCCCGCGCGCAGGAATAAGGACCGCTTACTTTCTATCGCTATAAGTGAGGTGGAGATGTGGGAAGGGACGGGAGGGGACGGGTTTTTAGGCCGGGGTGGGAGGGTGGTGGGGTTTTTTGGGGGTGGGGAGGATATGGTGACAGGTGTGAAGATCGCGGGGGAGGTGTCAGTCGTGGGGGAGGGGGTGGGAGAGTTCTGTAGGGTGGTTTCCGAAGGGAGGTTTTGGGGGTTGCTATTTGCTAACACAGCAGTCCTTTCACCACTTACTGATGGCAGGGAACAGAATTTGGACCAATCTCTTAGTGTCAAACTCAACGTATTTGGTGGTAACCATTAGCGGAATGCTAACGAACCCGAGAGTAAGCATCTAATCTTTGCGTAAGATTAGATTGTCGGGATTTGGTAGCATGGCACTTGCAAGTCATCTGATGGCTGCTTTTGGTGATGATGATCGGATCTCTTGGATCTAAGCATTCTTGTTCTGGCCATGAGGCATCTAGCTTCAAGAAAAATTGATCAAGAAACCATAGTCTACATCGTAGCATCAGTGACACTTTTTCTTTCTCTTCGCTTTCCGAAGGAGCCGAAAGGAATTTCTTCCTCCATCTTTCCAAAGCACCAATAGCCTAGTCAAACCGACTGCTGAAGAAACGCCACGACAATGCAAGAGGGGGTATAGAAGGCACAAACAATTTTAGGGCGTCTGGGGTATGTGTCATGCGTCTATATACGCTGCTTCTTTCGTGTGCAAGATTGTTCTTATGTACTTCCAGGACTGCCACCGCCATGGCATCCTCGCTCGTGCCTCTTCATGTTGCTTCGAACGCTAAAGGCCTTGCCACATCCAGCGTGGGGGCACTTGAAGGGCTTCTCGCCCGTGTGAGAATGGCTGTGAATCCGTAGACTCGAAGGCCGTGAAAATGCTTTGTTGCAGGATTGACAAACGTATCTATCCTGAGACTGACCGACGAATGCTGCAGACGAGGATGGCGAAATGTAGTGGTGGTGTTGCCAGGGGTTGTTCTGGTCAACTGGCGATGCTTCGTGGGAGTTGGACATGGATGGAGTGACGGTGGCGGGCAAGTTGGGAGGAGGAAAGGTAGATGGTAGTGGTTGTTGCGGGTAATACATTGACGGAGGCCCTATCGACTGCTGCGCTGGAGAGGGGTACGAGTAGGTAGAGATTGTTCCAGGGGATTGGGGGTATGGAGAGGTTTGATATGGCGATTCCGATGCTGACGGAGGGAGAGCCTGCTGAGGGTGTGAAGATGGTGGAGGCGGTTGGCGTTGCTGGTGGGGCTCAATATTGTTGATTGCACCGCCGAAATATTGAGGGACGGACACTGAGGAATGCGAAGAGCTTGCCGAGGGGGAGCCGTTGGGCCCGTTGTAGCCAAAGTCCGATCTCTGGGGAGGACTTGGTGGTATAATTTTCGAGTCGGTCATGTTTGGTGATGCATAGTCGGACGATGTTGACATTGTTATGGAGGCCTTCCGCTCTCGCTGTTGCTGTTGCTTTTCCGCTTCTGCGGTGGGAAAGATTAGTTTCGGTAGGGCTTCATCGTGGCGAAGGAGCTTACGTTGCTGCTCATGCTTTGGGGCAGAAGTCTCGGGCATACCGATTAAGCTCTGGATGGAAGGCAGAGTGCACTTGCTGGCAATATCCTCTAGAGGAGGTGAAGGAGGATGGTGCGGTGATGGAGCGTACATAGAAGGCTGGCTGGTGTAAGGGCTTGCTGTTAAGGCAGTTGCCATCTCTCTGTCGTACAGTTGGGAAGCTCGCGTTCTACCTACAACAATGCGTTGATGCGGTTGTGAATAAGCGGGCTTGTTTGTATTATGACGGTGCTGATGTACCAGGTTCGCCAGATTCATATCTTCAACGCCACGTCAAGCGTTAGTCAAGCTCCTCCTACAACGAGAGCAAGATTGAGTAGAGCAACGGCGAGGAAGAATGAGAATTGCTGGAGCTTTCGCTAGAAGAAGATATGCAAGAGAACACACGAAGAAGGGATGACCGAACCACTAAGAATGCTGGAGCTATTAGATTGTTTAAAGTAACGGCTTACAAGAGTTTCTTGGGATTTACTGGGGGGGGGGTTTTCCGAAGTCGCAGGAAGGGCAAATGTCGATCCTCCTCTTCGACGCCTGCGCGAAGGCAGAGCCCGACGATGCAAGCTTTCCAATAGCCCTGATCTTCAAGTAGTAGTAGTGGTGGTGGTAACAATTAATAAATTCGAGGGGGGGGACATAGGACTGTGGTCTGAGAGCCAAATGAAGTTGAGCCAGGGAAGTAAGCACCCCGGTCCTTTCAAATCCTGGCCTGGCCCGCCGCTGGTCTGTAGCTTGGGGATCCCCAGTACCAGGGAGGCGGAGGAGGGTGGGTGGTGGTGTAACGATTACTCCTACCATGTACTCTAATTTGTCCCATAGGATGTGTCCCGGGACCACAGCAAGTACGGTAGTAGGGAGTGCCCTGGGGAGGTCGTACTTGGCATGTAAGTTGCGAGGATGCGGTATGGGCTTATTATGTAGTAGCAGATCGTACTACGAAGGTAGGAGGAGGAACCTGCCTCGAGAGTCGAAGCTCGACTATAACTATTGATCTGTTATTTATTTTTTTATTGATTAATATTGTTGCAACAGTGTAATTTGGTTTTCAAACGTCCTTGATACGCTTGACTAAAGTAGGGAGCCGCCACTTGTGGAGAGTACCGTGCCTGGGTAAGGTAAGGTAGGTAGTTTTACTCTGCTACCTTAAACGAAGACGAGTAGGGTCCTTTGGGGTCTATCTCTATATGATATATCTCTATCGCTATATCCCTGCCACTTAATCAATCATTCCAATGTCATAGGGCGACGACAGCACAAGCATGATACGCGCCTCGGGGGGTGGCCGTTGATGTGATGTTCCTTTTCATGTTGCATTGACTTTCCATTTGGACTGACGATGCTGGTCTTGGTAGATAAGTGACACTATACTTGCCGGAGGAAACGCTGGTGGTAAGGTGGCAACACAGTCGGCAGGCAATTCGAACACAGGCTATTATTATCTCTTTGAGCAACAGGCTATCCAAGGTGAAGCAGGAGCAACTGGGTCATGCTCTAACAGTTGACCCGACGATCACAGATCAGAAGAATGTCCCCAACGTGTTGGAGTACCTCTCCAGATGTGGCCCGAGGGGTGACGGCCATTGGTGTTCAGTCGCCGTCTACTGTCTACTCCGCCCTGCTAGTCCGAGACACCTAAACTTACCGTCCCGGCTGATCATCCTGATCGACAGCGGCGGTTTGTCGATGATCTTCGTCCCGATGATCAAACCATGTGGGGGAGGACGACTGAGGAATCGGTGATCGGGGCCAACTTTGGACGCTTTTAGGCCCTCTCTGCCCGCCCCCGGTCAACGTCAACATCCAAGGCAAACGAGGCAATGAGAATGATATCCAATGACGTGGGACTACCGTCGATATTTGAACGGCTAGAATGACTGATGAATTCTAGTTTATATGCCTACTTCATGTAGTACTGCTACAAGTACAAATGTACCTCGGTCTGGAAAAGGGCAAGAATGGAATCCCCAGAGATCTATTCGCTGACGCCCGAGAGGGGCCCCCTTCTAGAAGCTCCTTCGAAGCCTTGAGATGCCTCCTAGATGTACAACCGACCGAGCACATGGTCGACATCACCAGGATCAGGGTTCATGCCAGCCATCAAGGTATTATTCTAATATGTACACGTCAAGTAGTACATAGGTAGGTACCTTAGGTAGCCTCGGCCGGATCTTCAAAGGGGATTTATTACCACTCTACAATACTAGTGTACAACCCATAATGCAAATAAGGCAATTGCTCCAAAAACATCAACTCAACAACTCATTCGAGGCTCGATGTCGTTCCGATGATGCTGCCAGGTTACATCAAAAGAGACCGGCAACATCGGCGCACAGACCATTGTGTGTGCGTGGAACGGCTTGCGGGATCTCCTACTGCTCAGGCGCTGTGTGTCCGGCAAAACCGCCAAATGTCGAACTGAGTCAAGCGCAAGGTAAAGTACTATTACTGTGTACTCTGGAGTAAAATGGGAATTGGGAATTGCGAAATGGAGATCTGCAGGTTGGGTGCACATGGGCTGTGGAGAAGAGTCCAAGCACCAAGCTATTACTACTACGACTACTTACTAACCACTACTGTATGGGGACTGTCCCATTTAAGCAAGTTGTCTTGTTCTGGACGAGGGTGGTAGAAGGAGGGAGTGGAGGGGTCCAACAAGGTGGGACCCAAAATACGCATTAGGCCACATGAGCAAGAAATCCCGCGCGAATCGAGACGAGTGGTCAAGGTTGCAGGTGGAGTTTACCGGTACCAAGGATGCAGCGTCCCAGCTTTTACTACTGCAGTACGGAATACGTAGTACGTAGTCCTCCCCAGGCGGACGACGATCAGCTCGGGAGAAAAGGAACAATCCATGTCAAAACTGCATTAAGCGACTGCAAGGTGACTATCACCCCCAGATCCTCTTCATGCATGATGATATACCGGATGATCGGTGTGAGGTGTCACTAGGTGACTTTACCGACGGCTGTTACCGCTGTTCCTGTGTGCTCAGCATTGCTCCTGTGTAGTAGACCCTACTGGCATATGTCTGTCTGTCTGTCAGATGTCATGCGGCCGACTCCTTCTATCGAATAAGACGAAAACAGCTGTAACGATTGGCAAGTCACTACCTACTTTAGGTGTTGATGAGTAGGCGTGCTGCACGTTCCTTCCACAGCCCCCATGCTTAAAATATGCATCACGAACAATGGTCGTTCTCTTGACAGGTCACGTACTCATAAGGCACAGAATCTCCGCGAAATCCTCCGAAGAGGTTGCAAGGGCTCCTCTCTACTACCACTCCACGGAGGGAATGTCCCGTCAAGTGTTATCCGCGTGCTTAAGTGATGATTATCGTTGTACATCAGACACTACTCTATATTAACTGTTTTGCTTTCTCAACAGCATGCCCCACCAAGAAGCAACCGTTTTCGGATCAAGAAAATCTTGCTAAAACAAGCAAACGGCCAGAGCTGGGCAGAGAAAACTAGAAATTCTTACAAAATCACGGTGCCACTTGAGGAAAGAGTTGCATAATCGTATAGCATACTCCAAAATTCAACGCCGCGATGATGAGATATCCCGTCGGGTGTGCTAGCTTGTCGAGCAGAAAGACGTTAGCACGAAGGAGGCTGCATCAGCCCCCAGCCAGGTGCCTGTTACATTTGCGCCTCTGCCATATGCCAAGGCGGCGAGCTCACAAGCTTGACCAAGATGAACGCATGATCCAGTCATTCGTCCCGCTGCCTTTTGGCAGGAGCACTACCATGTTCCTCCTGCTACATCCCGGAATATCCTCCGACGGGCCTATACAGATATTTGACCATGGACGTGGTATTGAAGCCCGGACGCGTTTCCCATTTGAAACACGAGCGCCTTTCAAATGTCTACCTTCCGCGTTCACATAGGATGAGATGGGATCGAGAAAATGATAGAGTGAAAAGGCGAACTAGGGCTCGGATCCGAAGCGAAGTGGCTTAACACCTGCAGACAGTACCTAGTAGTTCCTTAATCAACGGGATTTTTGCCTCGATTGATAGGGTTGATGAGTTAGAGAAGCCCAGAAGCCGCCAAGCGACATGATTTTCACGGTTATCGTAACGATCTCCCGCACTGCGCACTGCGTCACACTCATCTAGGTTGCCGCTCTAGGCTTTTTGGTGCTTCCATCGCCGCAGAAAAACCCTTGCTCCCTATTCCTATCTCGTTGGGTTTCCGTTACAATTTCTGGCAGGAGGGTTACACACGGTTTGTCCGTCCACGTCCCAGGGACCAATGACCAGAAACTTACAGAAGGCTAGTGACATCGTGGCGCAAGTTGGTTGCTGCTGAACATGTCCTAACTGTTGAAGTAGCAACAGACTGCAGAAGGGTCGAATGCTTTGATCGCGAGTCTGCGAGACACTCTTCGGATTCGACTTTGTTTTCGTACACTTACGTCAACCTTGGTCAGCGCATGGGCCTGCTGTGGCTACCACTTGTTGACATGATAGGCATTCAATTGGGAGGAGATACGTTCATGCTGTCCATTCGCTGTGGCAATTAACACTTACCTCATCTTTCACATCTACCAAAACGGTTGCCTTCTTGATGAAGTGCTTCAGCCAGGTCGATAAGATGACAGGCAGAACCTATTAATGCTGGACGCGGTTCTTATGGCTACCTGCCACCGCGGAAGACCTACCTCAAACCCGGATTCTCGACAATAATATGGTTGCAACCACGTCAAGTAGCGCATGTAGGCTGTTCCATTTCGACAATCAGGATTACCCGTGAGCCCATATGCATTTTATCTGTTTATGCATCAGCAGGTGCATAAGTGGGAACTCGTGACAGTACAACTGTGGTTTTCTGTGAATACAAAAAGCATGCCAGCACGCCACCACCACTGCTTTTGGACAGCGGCAAGCGGGCCTGGCTTTCAAGAACAGGAATCATTATTACCTTTGCATGTGGGACAGAACTCTCCCAAGGTAGGAGCTGGGTGATGCACCACTGGGATTCATGGCAGATCAGAGACCAAATAGTATCGTTGTCTGATCACGGTGGACTTGTTCATCGAATCACGACCAGCTTGTAAATTCGTTTACAGGTCGAGTTGCTCTTTCAGCACATGCAGAAACCCCATTGCCAACGTCCTCATGTCAGATCATTAGGTTACGGTAGGACTTTCCATCTGATACAAGCTGCATTCTGCATGATTTTGACAGGTCCGAGCATTAATGCGTGCTGTTAATGCATATGCAGGACTTTTTCAGAGCTAGTTTTCAATGTCGAAGGGACCTCCACAATTTCCTTAGCATTCAACATAGGCATATGCCAGTACGTGCTCAAACCTCCTGCTGATACAACTCATCGTACGTATGCAATGCATCCTTGGTAGATTGGAGGAAGATTTTTGTACCTATCGGTAGATGCTTAGTTGTATTATCTATAACGCTGTGACCTTGAACCACTCAGGACAGTCTCTAGGTCTAGGGCAAGCCCTTGTGCTGCACGTCCGGACTAACGGCGTATGCCCTTGAATTTGCCAATCTGGCTAGTCCGAGACCGTTGCAATGATGATCTTCGGGCGCCGAGGCTTTCGTGGCCTAGAGAAATATCGCGAGTGGTTGCCAACTTCTGATTGGTCGTCATCTATAGGAAAAGGTGGAAAATCAACTTAATGACGATGTCAGTATGCGGTGACTCCATCAGACACACTTCCCCTATTGTGTGTCGTTACTTGCACCTGCATGTTGTTTCTATTTCGTTGTGTGGTACGGCACTAAAACTCTCACTTGGAAAATCTCCAGTCCGAACGGATACACTCAAGATCTTTGTTGCTTTTACTCAGTTCTACCTTGCGTCAAGAGTAGAGGCCGCTATCTCAACATCATAGCTGTTGAGACCGAAGCATGGCCTGCTCATCGGGAATGGCCACCTTCAAGGCCTATTATAATGCGTCTATAATCACCTTTGCTCCTGTTTGAGCAAGACTCTCTTCTCCGATATCGGCGTAGCCCAGCACTCAACTGTTTGCATCTAAGAGCACGATACTGTCGAAGATTTATTGCATGCAACACGATATGCACTTGGGAGCTTTGACAGATTTGAGTTTCCGTCATTAATTACTGATGCTGGCCATGGTACAACACCAAGCCGTAGCTTCCTCGGGAATCCTCGGTCAGGCTAACTGGCCTCCTGCAATGGGTGTACGATCACTACATATTCAAAAGCTTATTTATCGTCCTTCTGGACCCCTCCCACGTCCCTCCTGTGAAACACATCCAGCAGGGTACGTATCATGCAGAAATGGATGAACGACAGCCTGTCAAAGGCATTCTCTAGATTCCTTTATGTTGGGTGTTGGTGTCAGAGTTGAACGGCTACTGGGATTCGCAGCTGCATCGTATGGTAGGCAGCATATGTGACCCTTGACAGTCTGTCTCTTGAGCAAATCGGGACGTGACTTTCATTGAGGGTACTGAGGTCTGGCTCTCAACCTTCCATCCCGTCTGAATGTGTTTCGTCTCAAAGAAATATAACCGGCTGTGTTCTGATGTTTGACAGCACCAACGACGCCAGCTACTACTTAGCCTCCGCCTATTGGGACCAGGAAACCAGATGTCACCTCATCATCTCACCATCACTCCAACTGGATCTGGAACCTGGAAATCCACCCAAAGTCTCTAGATCTACGCTTAGAAGGATCTCCACCGTGGCTGAGGGCCCAAAGAGCCTCCTTTGGGATACGATATCTGAAAATCCAATGCCTCACCAACTCGATATCCACGCTAAAGGAAATTATAAATAGGCCGCCAGAAATAGGGATCACGCAACAGACTACACGTAAGGTATAGGAGAGGTCTTGGATCAAAGGAAGACGTCTAGCATTCAGAGAAGCTGGTAATCAACAGACGAGGACGCAAATGATATCCATGAAACAACACCTGTATATATTACCTGTTAATAGTACCGCTAGGTTCCGACTACTTCGCTCAAAACTTAGAGGCCCACAGAACCTTCCGTCACGGCTACAGTACACGTTAATACGAGAAACCGTCGACCTATCGAAGGAGTTGAACCGAACAAATAGCGCTTGTTTTGCACACCAAGCGGCTATGGCTCTTAGCTTCGGCGCAATGATTCAAAACTGGTATCTTGTGGCCCGATTGGCTTCACAATGATCTGCCATCCAGGCTCTGAACACTGGAGTTTACGTATGTCTACCAAGTTGCGATTGTTCATGTTACAAATCCTAGGAGGATGTTGCAAGGCAAAGCAACCCATTATTCACCTAGACCACCTCTGTCAGACTCGAATGACTTCCGATCTTGGTAAGGAAGTAGCAGAATGAGATGTCATCAGATGAACACAAGTTGTGGCGAAGAGCTAAACTAGGAAAGTCTTAAGGCTCTTGAAATCGAACCCTTCCACAGTCAACTTAGGGCACCTTGGACGCTAGACGAGTGCGGGATGTGGCTAATCGGAAAAGCTTTACAACAATTCAACATTTATCGACTGTTGCTTAATCGAGGCGTGTGAAAGCGGCTGAAGCCTATTGGTGTCTGGATAACAGAACCGAAAGACGAGATATAAGCAGGGTGTAAAAGGGCTTCCAATCACTCGCGTTTCCGAAATTTATCGGTATGCAGAACATTATGAGGGGTTGCTCTCAAGAAAATAAGCCGGTCAGCTTGCGCAGCAGGCAGCTACTGCCCTACCCAAATTACCATCCCCGGGGAAGAAACATTTCATGACCAGCAATGGAGGTCTAATTCGACTTGGTCCACATTGCTGCTCACCCTGCGAATGCTCTATGTCTTCGAAACGAAACCCATGGAGAACATCTCTCAATGTTAGCCAATCTAATATTTCTGAGACAGACTCCCTCCCCTGGTGGCCTAGAATCAACATCAAAGCGCTTATACGAACGCCAGAGACTTTCTGAAGCCTTCTCTCCATTCTACAAGAATCGTGCCGCCCGTATTTACTTATCCTCGTCATTCCTCAGCAGCTCTTAGGAGTATGCTACGTGGTGCATTGCGGCATGCTCGGTTTCCGAAGAGCAGTACTTTCAACAAGTTACGCGTTCGAGAGCTTCCTGGGCAGATTCTACAGCCGAGCATACCCCAGCAAAGTCACACAGCCATAGAGTGCTTCTCAACTTCTCTAGGCAGTTACCTTCCTCAAGACTGATCTCATTTTCATATTTGCTTGTTGAATATCCTATGCGCTTCATCCGAGGGCTTACGCTTACCCTTTCGCCAATATTCAGTCAAGCTCTATAAGTACAATTTCTTCTAATCAATTTATGATGCGCAGAGCTTAATGGAGCATCTCTAAGTGCCATGATCTTGCCTCCGGGCTAACGCATCACTATAGACTCTGCTGCTCCAACATTGGGGAGAATAAGCAGTTGAGCCTGCGTCCTCTTGGGCTTTGGCAAGCAATATAGAGACGGTCACGAACACGTAGACATCAAGTGACTTCCTGCCTAATGGGGGCACTGGATGTTCTATCACAAGTCCCATATCTAGTACAGTAAGGTAGGGGCCAGTGGAAGGCTTCAGGAGGCTTTAGGGAGGCTTTAGGAAGAGTACAATAGCCCGAAAACAACAACCTATTTCGTTGCAGTAGTTCTATTCATAATCAAGATGGCTATGTAGAAGTGTATGCACAACTGTGTATATATGAACAATCAACTTCCATTTACGCTAGTTATGGCGCTTCTGAACGGCAATGTCGTCAACGTGAAGCGAGAAAATGCATTCCTCCTCTACCAGCAACTGCTGCATCATCAATACTTTGAACAGCGTCCAGGATCATACTTGGGTACTCGATCGATATACACTACATATCAATTCCAGTGGCCCGTAATGACCCCCGCCACGCTTTTCCTTCTCTCTCTTCCCTTCGCCACTTCGGCACACCTCAACCCTCAGCATGTCTTCAGCAACCCAGACCTGACATATTCTACCTCCCATTACCCCACCGTACATGAGTCCGCCATTCAAGCACGCCGCATTATCAACTTGTCCTCCATCGCCACCTTCTCCACTGTATTCCCAAGCACAGCCTCCACCTTCGAGAACCGCCCCGGCGATGTCGGCGGTGCCCCAATGGCGTTGACAGACTACTACGCGTCCTGTGGTCCCCACCCGTACGACCCGACGATCCTCGCTGTCAGCATCGCTACCACACTCAAAAATGCTCGAGCCGGTAGCAATGTGACTCTTTCCTTGCGCTATCATCCGCCCGCAGATCACCCGCTCTCGGACGACCCTTATCTCTACTTACCAGCCAATCTGCCCCGATTCAGCTTGATTGGCCACATTGAGCCTCTCTCAGAGCCGGAAGTGAAAGAACACAACATCAAATCCTGTTTTCTCCAGACGCACTCCGATGCGGAGATTTGGTCGCCAGGAAACGACATTCATGAGAGCTGGTGGGGAAAGTTGGTGGTTGAGGAGTTCTACTGGTTTGGAGGCTTTGGGGATAGAGCTTATATTGGGTGGATTCCCATCGAGGAGTGGAGGGGTGTAACTGAAGAAGAGGTGGCGAATGCTAGGCTTGTGGGAGAGAAGGGCTACAAGGGGGAGGGTCAAAACTATGTCATAAAAGACGAGAAAGAGTCAGAGATGTGTGGTCCGAAGTGCAGAAGGGAAAAAGCCTTCCAGACAAAGACCACTGGATGGCAATAAGGCTACAACAAGACTTTACCAGAAGGCCCTGGCCGTTGACAAGGCGAGAGGGGGCGAGTCAAGAGACTTGAGCTGCTTGTGGCGTATGACTGTATAGGAACACGGCATGGTTCGCTCAGGTTGGACTTAACCATCGTTTCTTCGATGAGGCAATAGGTAATGGAGAATTGAGTGTTCAAGACGGCATCTGCGGCAGTGGAAGAGCACACGATTTGGACGATATCTATAACGCGATATACCTACATCCATATCTGCAGATGGAACCCATCCAGCTGAGGAACTGTGCCCGACACTTTGTTGATCCTGGTGACAAAGTCCATTAGATAATGGAAAGTCCTTTTGGCCTAACGTGATGGGTAAGGCGAAACCTTGTCGTTGCAAGAGCTCGGCCCTACCCGTATCTCCACTCGCTAGAAGCAGGCTTAAGGTTAAGTTGACAGGATCATGTGATATCGCGCCTATGCACCTCAACTCAACTCCTATACTCCGAACAGTAACAATGTCGACTTCAACATCACCGCTGTCTGTTTTGTGTTAAGTTTGCTGCGAATGTCGACTTTCTGATTAGGCTCACGACATCAAGCTAGATAAGCGCGGAGTCATGCTACTTGAGCAGGACATTTTGTTGCTCCATTGACTGGGTGTGTGCGAGGAAACTGAGCGGATTAACCGCGCTACATTCTATCCGATACGATAAAGCTAATGCATATTTATCTCTTCTTAGATCAAAGACTCAGATTTAGTTGCAATAGATCAAGACAATGGAAGCGAGTACGCGATTAGGAAATTCAGGTCTCCTCTGCCTTTGTACGCACCTGGGGTTTTCAGGGTCTAAAGAAGGGTTATCTTGTGTCACAAAGATGCCTTCATCCACAAGGTTTCCCCGTTCAATAGCAAGCACCACGTGGCTTTCTTATCTTTCAGGGGAACCCGACTGGCTCCGAGTTGTTCGGAATCGACGTTATCAGGGCTAAGTTGCAGCGGCTGTGCAGGTCCATTCCCAATCGCTATCACGGATTTTCCAGAAACCAGTACCTGCGCGCCCCGATATCTTCCAGCTTCCAGGCATCTGGCATGCAGGAGGCTCGATGTTGCATGTGCTGGCTCTACACATGAGGATCCTTATCTTCGGATATCTTGTCAACTGTATTCTTATATGGACCTCCAATCCGTTTTAAGAGGCAATTTTCGTGCTCCTCCAGCCTCGAAGCATCAGCCTTCGAATGCCTCCCTATATTGCTCAAGTACTATCAGTACTCCTCAAATATGGGCTCCTTTCTTCATTTCTGACAAGAGAAACAACACTTGACCGCTATGTCAAGGTCTACCCCTACGGTTTGGATCATACCAAACCCCGATTTCTGGACTTCTCGTGGAGCAAAGCAGCATCCGAGGGCTGAAAGCAATACATGTCGCAACCACAGTACCACCAAACCGCTTACGCACGCGTTCATGCCATGGATTGCTCATCAGCACCAACCTGTCTCCAACTATTGAATGCAGAGGAGGTGCTGCATTATTCTTGCGGTTGTGGATATGGGACCAAGGTTCACGCCACCTTAGCTTCTGGCGCTGTACTTCGTTCTCAACCCTATATGAAATGGAACAAACCTTGCCAATCCGACACCCAACCCTTCCCTACTGCCGTTGGGGCCCCAGAGAAGACCCTGGAAACAGCGACATCTATTCCAGAGGGCTAATTGCCACACAGTCTTGGCTCTTGGAAGCCTCGCTGATCCTTTGATGGTCGGAAAAAGCCGATCAGATTGCCACTGTAGAGGCCCCATCATCTCGATGCTTGTCGGCCTGTCCAGCGCCATCACCTCCTCTACTAAATCGTGGCGGGACGGTGTAAGTCTAACAGGACCAAGATGACCTTTGCACTTAGGCACGTCCGCATATTGCAACATGGATACTTCGTGGCTTACGCTTCCGTCCAAGCGTCCTCGCGACCGGGCGATTATCTGATTGGGTCCCTGACTTGCATGGGACTGGCGTTCTACTCCACAACCAAAAGATGGAAACCCCGCTTTCAGTTCTGCATGGTCGATTGACATGATTTGCATTGATCTATTTAATTATTGATGGGCGGGGAATATTCCGTGGGAGGTTTCTGATTGACTTGATTGGGGGGAAAGATTGGATTCCCGGTCGGATGCTAGTGTCCAAACTAAAACGATGCCGCGTGGGGGTCCACCGCCATCCTTGTCCAGCCGAGGTCTTTTCCACTTTCGACTTGGGTTTTCCTCTGCCGGATGGCTCACCAACCGGCAAACCGCATTGATTGGTTGTGAGGGCAGAAATGGAGAATGGAATTATGAAAAATGGAAATGGAAATGGGAATGGGAATAGGAATGGGAATGGGAATGGTAATGGCAACGGAACTTGGACTGGAACGAACGGCAATCCAAAGGCAATCGTCTGCTCCTCTCCACTCTTTGGGCAACTCGGATCGCGAATCAACGCCGCTGTCACGTTCATGGAACGAGACACGATTGTCCGCACGGGCCGACTGAGATTCTCGCCCCTACCCCCACCCCCACCCTCACCCCGTTTAGCGCTTCGCTTGCTTTTTCGGCTCCGTGTTCGACTGCGACTGTCTCTGGATTCTGGAAGAGTGGCAAGTTGCAGCCCTTTTAAAGGCTTGATTGGAAGAAGCATTGTTCCCTTGGACTTGTTGGCTGACTACTCGCTGAGTCGTGGCCGAGAGTGCCAAGTTAGGCCTGACCATGGGTTCGGATTCTCCACACATCGCCCCACGTCGTACGACAGCGGTGCGGTCGATCACGGTCACGATCACACAGGGTCTGTTTTGTGAAATGGAGGAACCCCACGCAGCAGGAGGATTCCCGCTTCCCCGGACCCCATTCAACGTGCTTTTTGTTTGATTTTGACCAATCAATGGCGCCTGACTCCCGTTCATCAGGAATCATGAATCCACGAGTACGGAGTACTAAAAGGTACATGTTGGAGGCGTTTCTGAGGATACTGTAGCACTGGGATCCATAGCAAGTCGGACATTTCTATGGTAGCTTTTTCATATCCAAAGTCGGCTTGCTCGAACGACGCGCAAATTCTTCGAGTGCTCCGGTCAAAATCTGGGTGGATTCGGAGACCCTCGGAAGTCGTAGCGCCACGAGGAGAATCACATGTCAAAACCGGTTATGTACCTTAGCCCACGGGAGGAACTCACTCATACCTAAGGTAGTCATTCACTCGCTGTTTAGAGAGCGATCTTGATGTCATGTCACTATTCCGGATTGATGACTGGACTACATGGAGTGAGCACCCCTCCTGGTATCAGCGGTACACGATGAAGGTGATCGGATATTTCTAATATGTACCAAGACCAAAGCCAACAATAACAACACTAGAAAACAATCATAAATTCTCCGTGGGGTCAAAATACAGCCCAAAGCCGGGGAACCATGCCGATCGATACCTTAGTACCGGACAACACTGTAGATCCTGACTCCTGGGGCATCGCGCTAGTTGGCTTCTGTGCATCGATTGACAATTGACGTCCAGGTATGATTGGTAGGGCCACAGGGAAGGTCAGTTTTGGCTTGTTCGTGGCGATCTAGGTACTCCATTAGGACTGCCTGGGTGTATGTCGTCGGTCGATTTGCGTCAGGAGGGTCCGAGAGTCCGAGCGAGAGAGAGAGAGAGATGATCATGTTCCTTCTTCCTCTCTGTCCGTTGTTGAGCCTGACAACGAATTGGAGGAGGGGACGGGTGACTCGAGGGTATCTCTTTCTAGAGGTGATGTTTGCGCCCGTGTGGGAACGCCAGGTATTATCAATGCCACGGTAGATGTCGTTTGATCTTTGGTAGTCATGTCCCATGAGCGTTTCAAGAGATCAAGAACCTTTTGGTTTGGTGTTGGTTAGTGGATCACGGAGTTAAAGGGGAGGTGGGATTCCAGGCGAACCCCCCACTGGCAGGAGACTACTGTAGGAGTAGGCTATCGACCACAGTAGTTCCAACCTTCCGTTACACCAACCACGTTTTAAGTCGAAGGAATAAGGTCAAGGCAAGGCAGTTGCTTCGGATGGGGCGACTCATCACTGAGACTACGACACGCGGGTTGAAAGGGCACGAAGGGCTAGCTAGCCCTCTTCCAATTCTAGATTTGCTACTGGAGTGACCTCCGTTACTACCAAGTGATAGCGTGAAAGGTCTCAATTTGCACATTAGGGTATTAGCCAGATGCAAGTATTGAAACCTCGACTTCCACTACTTCCAAACACCGTTGCTCTAGCAGTTCACACGGGATTGGGTTCTCGATGCCAAACGTTGTTGAAGAAAGCCTCTCTCGGAATTATCCCCCACACTCCCGTCAACTTGCGACATCCTTCCCTCGACGACCGGAACCTCCCCTACCCCAGAACACACCCCTTCTCGCTCTGTTGCAACAGTACTCCGTAGAATAGTGCAATTCCAGCCAAACAGGGTGGGGGCTTGGATCGAACTAGCGGTGCCCCTGGAGCAGAGGACGCTCACCTCCTCACCTAGTCCAAATGCCTCGCCGTGCCAAAGCCATCGACGCTTTGGCTGCCAATCACAGCCATGAGAATCCTCGGTCGGGAATGTCTACTGCGCATTACAAAGGATCGCGTGGGGTGCCCGCCAACAATGCAACCACCCTCGCCGACAGTAATAATAATAATAATCATGATCATGAATTGGACCGCTCCGCTCGCGCTGGTGACCCGTCGCCCCCGCTGAACACCAATGTCATCACCCCCATTGCTGCTACCCCACACCCTTTGCAACAACCACAGCCTCAACAACAACAACAACAACCAACATCAGACACCATTGCTTCCAATCGCACTCGAGGCAAGCTGGATACCTCGTCAAGAAACCATGACCCACGCAAGGAACTCCTTCGCGAAGCCTTCTTCCCAGACTGGCGGGACGACGCTTCCAGTGCGGATCTTAAACCACCCGAAGAGATGCAGAAGCAGGACCCGCTGGCAACGCAGATATGGAAGCTTTACAGCAAGACCAAGACGCAATTGCCCAACCATGAGCGAATGGAGAATCTGACTTGGAGGATGATGGCAATGAGTCTGAAGCGCAAAGAGCGTGAGCAGGCACGGTACGTATCGCATCGTCCCAGCGCTTGCGCACGCGGGACCCCGGCCTTGACTGACATTGGTACGTCAGTCTGAACCAGCAGAATTCGAGTGCGCCGTCGGGGATTGCAAAGTTGCGCAAGTCCTTGGACTTGTCAAATACGCAATACAGCAACGAACTCGAGCCAATGAACATTGACGATCTGATATTCCCTTCTTCGACTGCCTCTCCTGCTGGCGTTTCGCCTTCTCCTCCGACGGAGGGTTCGTCGGCAACTTCGAATACCACTGCTGCTGCAATACCGATCAAGATGAGGAAGGATGCGCCAGATCGGTCGCATAACAACTTTCCTCCATCCGCGCCTCCGCAAGATCGAATGAGGAACCAAGAGTTTGATTATGTCCGAAGGAGGGTACGGAAGACCAGTATTGACGAGACAAGGGTTCGTTGGAATTGTTTCGCAGGTCTGGAATGCGGAGACTGACGAATGGATGATACAGCCCAGAAAGCGCCCGGCGGAATTTTCTCCCCAAGTAAACCCGGCCCACAGTATCATGATACCAACGGATGCAGATGGAGACGTCGGACTGAGCGATTATACCCTTGATCAAGCAGGTTCTCACCCTGCATATCCGTTAACGACCAACACCTACCCCCACCTTCCGTTCAACCTCGACACTTTCGGTATCAATGAAGACCCGATACTGCACTCAGCGGGACCCTTCCAGCAGCATTTTACCTTCTCCCCTGCCGGATCTCCACTTGTCCCTCATGGTGGATCGTATCCCACCTACAAATCAACACCAATGGGCACCTCGCTCAATTCTTCCGACTACTATTCCCCTCCGGGATCCGCTTATCGTTCCACAACATCTACGCCCCAGCCCATGCACGATAACGACCATATGTACTTTGAACGACAACAACGGTCCATGAACAACTACCCCACGAATCGACCTTCCAATCTCTCGAATTCAATGCAGCAGCCACAATACATTTACAACCCCAACAATGACTCCATGTTCAGTGCCGTTACTACTGCCTCCGCAGCCGCCAACTTCAACGCTCCTGCCTTTTCACTGCAACACGTCAACCCATCTCAAGTGCTACATCCTGAATTCACAAGTGCAGAGTCTCAAGCGGTAAGCCTGAGCCGTCATGAGAATATGTTCTCCTTTGGCGCCGACTCCGACAATGAAGACGAAGATGGAATGCCATATCCTGACAGATCGATGATGATGCAGACGGAATTTTCTCTATCAGAGGATCCGTCTCTCGATTTACATTCAGGAGTACAGTGGGATGCAAATCTAGGGGGACAGCTCAACACCATGGCAGCACGATATCCTGGAGGACCTCCAAGGAAACAAGTCACAATAGGTGGAACAGAGACGGTTTCTTCTCCACAAGAGTGGGCGCAAGGTGGGAGTTTAGGCCGCGCGCATGGATCGGCAGCATCTGTGAGCGACATCCGCAACCGCAGCGGCGATACACGAAGGCAAAAGATACCACGCATTAGCTCAACCCCCAATACCGTTCAACTTGGCCATCACCAAGCCACGCAGACTCGACCGCAGTCCTCGCCCAATTCTCCCCCAGAGTCGGGGTTCAGCAGCGTAGCCCCGTCCCGTCCAGAAAGTCCCGGCGGATCGAAGAGCGATGAGAACAATGGTGTTCCCACGACCTGCACCAACTGCTTCACCCAGACTACGCCTCTGTGGCGTCGAAATCCCGAAGGTCATCCCTTGTGTAATGCCTGCGGCTTGTTCCTCAAACTCCATGGCGTAGTCCGTCCCTTATCGTTGAAGACGGACGTAATCAAGAAGCGAAACCGTGGCAGCGGTAATCAGTTACCCATTGGCACCGCCACGAGATCATCCAAGAAAGCCTCTCGCAAGAACTCCATCCATCCAACACCCGCAACTACTCCTCCTTCCGGAAAAGCTCTGAGCCAAAATGACTCTGCGTCGCCGCCCTCGGCGTATGGCTCTGCCAACGGGGGTTCTACAGCTGGAAGTACACCTACTAGTTATGGTCCCACAGCCAATCCAACCGCCAAATGTGGTGTTATACCCATTGCTGCCGCCCCGCCCAAGTCAACCGTGGTACCGGTTTCCACCAACTCATCCAACAGGACAGCAGCCAGTGTTCCGAAGCGACAACGAAGGCATTCGAAACATGATGGTAGCCGAGAAGCAGATATGGCCGATGCCGATGATGCAAGTGGTATTGTTTTGCCGGCTTCATCGAAGAAGAAAGATCAACCCATGTTCACGGCGGGCAGTATGGCTACTCTCCAAGGTGTGGGGATGGTGGGTCAGCAGGGGGTTCTGGCTGGTGGGCCTGGAGGTAGTGGTACACAAGAGTGGGAGTGGTTGACCATGAGTCTGTGAATATGATGAGCTGCAGCGTACAAACAGGCAAGCTGAACCATCAGGCGGTGATGATCTTCCGCTGCCATGATTGGGAATCAGAGGTGCTCGTACACATTCTGGCAATGGCAGGCCATGAACCCATTTTGGACGAATTGGGGGAGAAACAGGGAAACGGGCTTGACGACGCATACGAATCATTCACGCTTTATCCTACCTTGCACTTTCCGCTTCCCACTCAACACCCAACAACTCCCGCCCGTATCCTCTTATACATTCTTCACCTTTTCCGCACACAAACATTTCATTTTCCACACCCGGACCTCTGTCCTTACATACACACGCACACGCACACAACCACGTTTACGGCTACTTGAGACACTCTGATATCATCGCGTCTAGCCCTTTGGGTCAGAAGTGCGCAATCTGGAATTCCTGGGATATTTTTCTATTGGGTCAAGGGGGGGTGGGTTTTTTCGACGATGAGCGGGGTTTTTTTTAAGTTGGAGTGGGGGAGGTTCATTTGATGAAGGTATGAGAGAATATGAAGGGGAGGGGCGGGGGTGATGAGGGAAAGGGAGAGCAGTAGCGGTTGTAATTAGATTTTCTTTTCTCATCTTCTTCTTCTTCTTCTCCTTCTAGATCTCACGCGTTAACAGCCAGAAGAGCAGAACATCAAAGCTTTCGCAAATCCCACCCCCTCTCGAACCATTCCCTCTTCCCCGTCTTCAACCTTTACTCTCCCATCAACCGAGTCCGAAAGAAAAAAAAAAAGAAAGAAAAAAGAAAATGTGTTTTTTGTTCCGAACATGTACGTGGGCAGGCCTGTCGATCTAGCAAGTGAGCTCGCCGCTCTTTGGGCCAGTCGTATCACGTGCGCTCACCCTGGCTCCCCTCGGTTGGGTGAGCCGTGGGTGCCGCAGCTCGATCCCGAAATCCTCTGCTTCCTCTTGTAGAGCCTTATAAAATGCATGGTCAAACCCGTGCGTGACCTTTCTCATACCATAGACAACCGGGAGCACTCCACGCCGCCAGTAGCGTAAGATGTGAGCGAAGAGATCGGGATCTGCGTTCGATGAAATATGAGCCGTCGGCGGACTGGGAATCTTCCCAGCGGTTAGATGGTCGTGATGCGAAGGGAGTGTCGAGGCGAGCGTCGTGACACCAACTTGCGAGTCGATGCGAGCGTTGGATAGCGGGCCAGACAAGGAGACTACAGGTCGCGCGACCCATCTCGGAGGTCGCGCGACCCCTCCGATCATCCGGGCATGGGTCGCGCGAGCTGACGCGACCCTGCGCATAATTCCGCTTTCCTGAGCTAAGGTATTGATAATCTAAAATTGTAAATAACAGCATTGATAAACAGAAAATTCTTAAATTCAATTTAGTCTTGATTAATCATTTATTAATATTTGAATAATTAAATAGTAATCTGACTTGTTGTAATTATACATGAATAAAAATTCACTAAGTGATTGAAATATGAAAATGTAATTATCAATGATTAATCTATAATTAGTAATATTTTATTAATCATTTATTAATCAGCAAATAATCTGAAAATTAACAATCTGAAAATCTTATCATTTTTTTCTTCTTAACATTATTATGATCTTTTTATTCTATTAATTTAATATTAATCAATAAATAATACATTATTAATCATCAATTAATTTTTTCTACTACATTTGTCATTTGATCAACTTTTATCTCAATGATTAAATTAATTATTAATCAATAAGTTATTAATAAATGATTATTAAATCAACTTTTCTTTTAAAAATTTATTGAAAACATAATAATAATAATTCAGATTAATCTAAGATTAATTCTAGATTAATCTCATATAAATAAGAATTCATTCATGATTTAATTAACATTCTACATTCTTGATTGAAAATATATTGATTAGTGAATAGTGATTGATTAGCGATTGATAATTGATTAATCAATGTCGATAAGAAGTGATTGTGTATTGATGATGAAGTAGTTACAGGTGTAAAGGTTCATGCGATCATGAAATCTATGTATGAGCTCGGGCGTTAGCGTGAGTCTTAGCTTCGGATGATCGGAGGGGTCGCGCGACCTCCGAGATGGGTCGCGCGACCTACATCCTCCCAGACAAGGCCTGGGACGTGTTGAGCTTCGTGGCGGCGGACCGGAGGCTCATACCGTCATACGAGTGAAAAGTACCTTAGTATTCTAATAGCGGTGGAGTAGTAGTTTCGTTCCCCGCAGTCCCCGGCCACCGTACTATCAGCGTCGCAAGCTGTTTTCCACTTGTCGTCATCTATGGAGCTCCCAGACTCCTAAACACTTCTTTATGTCTTCCCCCGTGGAACTATCCAGGGACCACCTTCTGATAGTGAGTAAATTTGAGTCCCGTCACGTAGATTGATATTCGGAGGCTCACACCACTTACAGCTCTTCTCCATTCTCACGAAATCTCTGACTTCTTCAATATCATACTTTTTCCACTTAGTCAATTGCCAAGGCAGACCAGTCCAAAGTCGCTGGGATATGGGTTCATTGGTATTTGAGCGAGTCAAAGTCGTCCAGCCGACGGATACCGTTGCTGCATAGGAAGAAAAGATTGCGCATACATCCCTACGGATTACAAAAGATGGTGGAATAGCCCTTGCGTCCTTTACAGACTCGTCAGATGAGGTACAACTCGTGAATAAGGGAGAAAGCTCTTCAGCGGTCGGGACTATTGGAACACAGGGCCTTCTGCAAGGTAAAAGCCTGGGATCCGGATATGGAGTCTGGACGGCGATCGCTTTCGTCACGAAGATTGCGCCACATATATCTACGATGGAGATTGTTCGTTTCTAGATTGACCAGGATGGGTAACTTCTGATTCTAAGGCGGATCGATTAATCTTCCTACATTGAGAGTTTCCTCCACATCGCTATCGCCTTCTCAGCCCTACTCGGCCGTCAAAACCACTGAAATTTTCCAGTCGCAAAGAAGGTCATTACTGCCCTCGCGAAGAGAGATGACAAAGCTATTTAAGATATGTTAGTCAATCTCTACAGCCGCGGGGCATATACAAAAAGCTCTCTGTCACTATCTTCCATTCACAGGAGTATCTATACACACTCTAATACTGCGGAGACCATGTTGAGGTGGGTACACAACGCATCTCGCAAGTCACCATCAAGTGGAGATCGTAGTAAGGATCTTGGCGTCCCAAGTCCCTCTTACGAAAGCTCATGTGTTTTAGGCTGGCAAGGCAATGAGGCTTTCTTTCATTTCACGCGAGGTCGATTTGTGAGCAATGAAAAATTCGAGATGTCACAAAGATGCGTACATTTCAATATGGATAAGCTGGCTCAGATTGCCGCTTCAACTGTTGACTCAAGATGTTGCGTCGCAATTGAAAAGTATCCTGATGGGCAGTATACTAAAGCTTTTCTCATGACAATGGAAGACGGCAAGCAGGTGGTTGCCAAAGTGCCCAATCCAAACGCTGGACAAGGTCAACTTACAACCGCAAGCGAAGTAGCGACAATGGAATTTGTGATGCTGATGACCCTATTTTGACCAACAGTGCTGATATTCTATAGGCCCGCGACGTCCTCGAGACTCCAGTCCCAAAGGTTTACGCCTGGAATTCGGGAGCCCAGAGCAACGCTGTGGGGGCTGAGTACATCATAATGCAAAAGGCTCCTGGTGTTCAACTTGAACAAGTATGGAGCGGGATGGAATTGGAAGACCGCTTGGAGGTCGTCAAACAGATGTTGCGCTACCAAAAAAATGGACGTCGACCTCGTTTAAGCAATTTGGGAGTCTCTACTTTGCCCACGACGTAGGGAAGCAGGACTCGCAGGATCCACTCTACTTCGATGAACATGGCACGGCTATGAAAAATCAAAGATTTGCGGTAGGCCCCTCAACAGGCCGAGAGTACTACGATGCCGGCAGAGCGTCGGTTCATTATGATAGGGGCCCATGTATGTGGGCCCAGAACCAGAAATTGCTTGTTCTGCGGCTAACGCTCGACTTCTAGGGGCCTCTGTCGAAGACTATTTGGCAGCTATTGGCAATCGAGAGATCACATGTGTGAAAAGAATCCCTCGACTACCGAAGTCGCCCATCACGCTCCGTGGGCCGGGCACGTACATGACGTGTAGGGAGAAAAAGCTGAAAGCCTTGCAATCGTATCTCACCATTGCTAAACACTTGTTGCCGATTGATCGGTCGATTGCATCGTCATGCCTTTGGCACCCGGATCTCCATCAAGAAAACATATTTGTCAACCCTGAAAATCCCAGCGAAATCGTTGCAATCATCGATTGGCAGTCGACTGAGCTAGCGCCTTTGTTTAACCAGGTTCGCCAGCCGTATTTCCTAGACTACGAGGGACCGCCTACCCAGGGGCTTGAGAGACCAGAGCTCCCAGGCAACTATGATCAACTTGATGACGCATCGCAAAAGAAAGCCATGTCCTTATACCTGAGTCAAATGCTCTCTACTATGTACCGAATTCTTTTACACAATGATGTCCCCCTTCTCTACCGCGCTTGGGAATATCAACAAACCGCAAGCTTCGAGCTTCTTCTTATTGCGCAAAGGCTTCTCATTGATGGCGAGGCACAATACCTAGCCTCAATCCTCAAGCTCGAGAACGCTTGGTTGGATCTTCCTGGTGTCGTGGCCCAGGGTTCTCCGCCTTACCCATTCCGCTTCTCTTCCACAGAGAGAATCGAGATAGAGGCTGATGCCAAGGGAGCAGCGGAAGGCATGAACCTTATGCGTAGCGTCAGGGACAGTATAGGCAGGGATCTGTTTCCAGAAAGGGGTGTCGTACGGGTAGACCAATATGATGAAGCCAAAAATGCTTTACAACAGATAAAGGATCAGGTCCTTGATTTGTATGCTCACGATGAGAATGAGCGGAAGTTGTGGGAGGAGGATTGGCCGTTTGACGATTGATTCCTTACCCACTGAATCTTCTCTACCCCTCTCGTCACTCCAGCTAAAATATTAATAATTTTCAGCGAAGCTTTTCTCCTGATAGTATCGGCTTCCCCGAGGGTTTCCAATTGCCCTTGCTTGGTCATGCGAGCCCCCCCGTCGCTCGGCCGCCGACGGTTCTTTGCATGTAGGTGCTGTCAGGCACAATCTTGCGGCTATTTGGAACATCCCAGATCCCGAAGTCCCAAGTACTGTCAGGAACGGTTTCTGGATGGTAGTTTTGAATAATTGGGCTTAGAAGGACCAGATCGCCAGCCAAAACTTGCCATCAGCGCACCGAAGCAACCCAAGACGATGCTCCATGACCGCCAAGTATTCTCAGACAATGCAAGTGGGACAGCTGGAAATGCAGTCCCACTATCAGACGAGCGGCTTGGAGGGAATGACGGAGGGCCGTTAAGAGATACTTGGGGAAAGACTTTTCTTCGCCAGGTGCTCTCTGTGCCATGTCAATGTTCTACGCAGCCTGATTCGGACCGCGGGTCCCATCTTGGCAATTCGGAGTATTGTTAAATGTAGTTAGTAGTAAAACCGACGCATCTTTTCTGATCAGAGAGACTCACTCTTATTGATTCTCACGTTTCCAAAATCCTTTCCTGTCGTTTTTCTAAATCAATCATCTACATACACGCTTCCTTTAGATTTTCCCGTTCAAATCCCTTCCATCATTAGTCAACCACCAGCCAAAAAAATCGAAATTCCTATTCCCATCGCCACTCCACTTATCTCGCAACTACTTTCACTACTGAAGCTTCATTCATACCATGTTCTGCGGATTTCGGGTTGCGCAATAAAGACCCGCCGCGCGAGGGAAGTCGATTGAAGGAGAGAGAGTGCATTAGCGCAGTCCGAGACCTTTGGGTGTCAATCTTCCTTTGTAAAAGGGTGATTTCTATAAATAAAAAAAGGTGGGTTTTGCCTTTTTGGGGGGGGGGGCAACCTTCGACTTCGACTGCTGCTTCTTTTTTTCCATTTGATGTGTCACACACATACACGCCCTGATCTCCTTTTTTTTCTTCTTCTTCACCCAAACCAAAACCAAAACCAAAACCAAAACCTACATCTCCTTCTTCACCTTCATCCCAACAAAAACAAATCCAAACCCAAACCAAAACCAAAACCTACATCTCCTTCTTCACCTTCATCCCAACAAAAACAAATCCAAACCCCAAACCCCATCAAGGTCATCCATCATCCAACCAACTTTTTCTCCGGCTGTGAGCGAACGGGTAGAGAATACAGTAGATGGATGCGTGAGAGATGCTGTTGGGTGTGGGAGATATTACTGTAGGAAGGAAGGGGCGGGTCACGGGTGTTGTGAAGGGAATCCAATTGAGGTTTGAGGAGGGGTAGAGAGGTGGGGTGCTGTGGGGATGGGATGTGTTAGGGGGGCGAGCGTCAGAGAGGAAACAAGCTAGGCCGCAGGGGTGATGTGAGAAACTAGGCATCCATTTCTCACAATAAAATTCCACTGCTAATTTTGCTCTAAACTACACAAGGCCCCTTATACCGGCGAACCTTCCCCCAGGTCCATCCGTAATAGGGCACTCCAATCCGACAAATGTGTCCGAGCCTGCGCCAATGCATATGCTATGAGAACAAAACGATTTGCTTCTAGGTAACTCTAGGGTCTTCGAGGTCATGGTGGGACAAAGAAAAGTGCCTTCAAGGGAAGGATGCTAGGAAGGTATGCGGTGGGGTGAGTACGGTAGGATTTCTCGCCCGTGCCATCACAGCAAGATTAAGTGCTAGGATCGTAATGTCGTAATGAGCGTTGCACCTCTTCAATTCTGCTCTTCGTTCCTCTCCTCAACCACCTCCCTCTCCTTTCCATGCCTCAATTTCCTGACATCCAAAGGCCCAGTCGGAGTTCGTGGGGTTTGAGTTCTCGCAGGCGTTCGCGTCGAACGCTGCGGAAGTGGCGTGGTATTGTCACCACTAAGGCTAGCCTCGCTGGGCTTGTTGTGCAAGCTTACACGACCCATGAGCTGGGAACTACGGTCACCTGCTTCGTTCCAAGAGCTAAAGTCTCTGCTGCTCCAACTAGCTCGGTGAACGCGGGCGCCAAAGGGAACGTTGTGTGAGGCTTGAGAGTGTATGCTGTTGGCTCGGCTGGCTCTACTTGTTGGGCCAGCTAAGGAAGCATGAGAGGCCATCGGATTAGTCTCGGCAACGCAATCATCGTCTTCATCCTCAATTTTGGCAACCCGGCGCACAGAGGCTACATTAAAGTATGGCTCCGTGGGTTCCTCAGGCACGGCCGGTGGTGGTGGGGGTACGTCGGGGGCGGTCTTCTCTAGATGAGCAAAGTACTTCTGGCGAAGGGGTGCCCAACTCTTGGGCTTGAACTCTTCGTGATTGCGTGTGACGGACATGTAGCTTGAGATGGCTCCGACGGCAATTGCGACGAGTAGAAGTATGGTTAGGATTCCTTGAATAACGATAATCACAATGCCAATAGCAGTAGTAGTGATGCGGGGCAAGTTGAACCGAGTGTCAAAGGCGGCGGACAGAGCCAGAGTAGCGACCTTGCTGAAGCCTAGTACGTAGACCATCAAAGCGTTGAGGCGAGCACCCTCGAAGGGCTTCATTGCAATGATGATGACCAAGGCGATAAACTCGACCACCAGGAGACCAAACACTTGTGTCATTGGATGACCGGCAGCTCCTCCATAGAAGCAGGCTCGAATGAATTCGTAAACCAACCAGACAGCAAAGAACCACCATCTTGTTCTTCGGAAGCGTGCAGACAGCCAGCCGAACTTCTTGCTGTAGTCTTCGTCTTCGTGAACCGAGATTCTCTGGGAGTCGTCACTCACGTACCCTACTCTCCACCATGGTAGTGAGCCAGCTGATGCCCTTTGTTCGGAGCTTTCTGATCTGTTCTTCTCGGTATCGAGTCCGTACCATGGAATAAAGCCAAGAGCTTTTGTCTTCTCGAGGTGTAATCTGTCAGGAACAGTCACGTACTGGCCGAATCGGAGGCGATAGAAACAGGCATATCCAGCAATACCAAACAGACCGACGAAGAAGATCAAGAAGACGATGACAGCAATCGCCGTAACCCCACCAGATCCCTTGTAGGTGAATTGGAACAATGTCAGAAAGATCATCATGAAAAATGCGATGAGCATTGTTCGAAGAACAGCCAGTGCAGTGAAACTAAGCCAATGTTTTCTGAAGTATGCCAGTTGATCATCCCTCACAAGCTTTGTCTTGCTTAACCCTTCAAGTAGCCATTTAAACCCAGTCACTGAGGCAGCAATAAGTACTGCGAGGATCAAGAACCAGAGGAATCCAGTCATAAATGCGTTGGATGCAGGAATGTTTTCTTCCGCGAGCGTACCAGCGAACCCGGAGAAGTTTCCCGGAAGGGGTAAACCTGGCTTGACTGGAGATCCGTACCACGAGTAGCCGTCTGCTGCAGTGGCAAGAGCACCATCTCTCCTGGCAAGAGCATGCTCCAATTGTCTTGTCCGCAACAATGCGAGTCCGTCGCTGGGGGAATTCACATCTCGACGGAAGATATCGGAGAATGCCCTCTTATAGATTTGAGAAATGATATAACCACCACCAGTGCTATCAGATTCAGCGCCAGTACCGGCGGCACCAACGGTGCTGGTGTTGCCCTTATTCGACCCGATAAGCTGGTTGATACTATTTTGCATCTTATCGCTATAGATCATTCCTGCACTCCATGCGAAGTTACTCCAAAACGCTGGCAGCACGCTGGGCCAATTCACGGACAGAGCTCCGGTGAAGAAGATGTGGTGGAAGATCGAGAAGACGACTAGGATAGAAAGTGAATGGGCGTAGTGAGTACGGGTTGTGGGGATATGGTTGCCATATATGGCAGTAGCAAAAGATGCTGCCACCGCGACGATGGTGAAGACACCGAGTATGGATCCCACCGTCTTCGGCTGAGAGAACGTTGCCCCATTTGTAATCACCCCAGAATAACAACCTATCTCGGACTGTGTCGAATTGGCAAAGAGACGCAGTATGGCTTGTCCTTCGAAATCTGGAATGCCGAGAGCGATTGATGGTATCCCCGCAACATCGGACTGTGAGACCGGAATGATGCCACTGGCTTCGATGGGGACGGTGGCATTCGTTGGGCAAAGACTAGATAGTATCAGAATGTAGAGAACTGCAAATGTTGTGGTTACCTACCTGTAGATTTGAGCATTGCACGGGTTAAAGTTGAGGTTGAATCGAGATGAACCATAGGCAAAAACGCCAATGTACACTGAAGTCTTATGTTAGAGCGATAAGACATCAGAGTCGAGGTACACATACTCATCAAACTCTCGTTTGTCAATGCCGTGCTCCCCTCCAAGTGGAACAGCACCGTCATGTTATCTTGGTAGTAGGCCGCATCGAAACGCGTCACGTTGATCAAAGAGTTGCCCAGGCAGTCCCCAAAGTTCTGTGTGTACAAGGCCGGTTTCCTATCATCCGCCAAGTAGATGACTTCCCCCGCATTGTTGGTGGTTTGAATAACTTTAGTATCGGCGGCATACGTGAGATTTATTAAGGATAGGAGGGTTATTAGGAGTAACAGAATGCGAGGCCATGATGCATGGCTGAGGGTTGATCGTGACAATGCCATGATTGATTCGATGAGGCTTGTTCAGGTGCGATGTGAGCCCACGACCGGGTGAGCTGTATCGTCGGTAGTGCTTGCGTGACAAGGTGTCGTAGACCTTAGTTGAATCAACCTCCGCCCACAGCCCCAGATACTGTCTTCAGCGAGTGAAGGTCGAACTGCTAGCGAGTGAGTCGAACATTCCCCGTTCTCAATCACATTTGAAGCCGACGACCATAGGGGACATTATCACGCAGTCGAACCTAGGTAGGAAACAACGGGAGTCGACAGAGCTTGGAACAAAGGAGGGTGTGTTGCGTGCGTGAGAAAACCGAGAGATCCGGGCAATTCGAGGTGGTAGGGATGCTAGGCCGGATCAGGAATGCGCTATTCCGTACTCAATCCCTGATCCTTTTGGGGTGCTCAAGGTCATGAGTCGAAAGCTTGGTCAGACCGCCAATTATCACCAATTCACCACTCATTGCTCAGCTTAATAAGTTACTAATCGCATCCAACTGCATGTGCTACGTTACGCTTCCTTCGGGCTGCACTCTCTAACGTTCATGAATCATCTGCTTCAGTCGTTGAATCCGATGATGTCAATCAAGCGTCCTATTGGCTACAAGCTTGCCGCGCGGCCACACTTTGCGATCCTCCGCTCCGCACTGAGCACTGCGCAGTAGAATACCTATTATTGTCAGCCCAGGACCGCTCCACTGCACAGCACCGGAACGTGAATTTGGAAAGGGGAAACGTTGCAAGATGAGTGGACAGGTGCGAGTATCGCACTGGACGGAAGGACTTCCATCTCGCCATTTCGTCAGAGCCGCATTGGGCCACGATGTCAGTTTTAGCCTGGACAAGCCAAGGTCGGATTGCCTTAGCTTGGCGCTATGACTACGTGGTTCCAGACAGCGTCATCGCCAAGTGCATGGTATAACGTGTTGATGAGGATACTGTAAAGTAAAAGTAGGTGAACAGCAGGACTACCACGATAAGATGATGAGAAGACCAACTCAGCCGGCCTTTGGAAAGATCTGGTATTGTTATAAGCAATTGTATTAGAGTAAGATACATAGCCATGGATGCCAAATCAGGCATCCAGCTTCAGTCTATCCAATAGTGAATCTATCTTGCCCAGCAGTATCTGATAATTGACCGCATCACCTGCAAACTCATCCCCAGCTATCTCTCCATCTAGCGTTCTTATGGCTCCATCGCGCATCATTTCTTCTATGCTCACGAGAGTTTCCGAACCTTCTGTAGCTGCGACCTGGTCATTGACAGCTGCTGTGTCAAGGCCTTCTTCAGGAACCTTGGCATCAGTAGCCACCAAACCATTCTCCGTGACCGTAATGCCGTTGGAAAGCTCGGTTTCTTCCATCAGCTCTTCAAGTCCTGCGTCTTCGAATCGCAGGCGGAAGCGTTCAGATAAGAAGTAGCGAATATCATCCAGCAGTTCGATACTGTCCGTCTCCTGTCTTCCCTTGATTCTGGCTGCACTTTCCTTGATGAGGTCTGCGAAATCTTCCTCATCTACGTAGTCTTCCAATCTATATGCAAAGTAACGGGCACCAAACTCTTCTAGTCGAGGTACACGAGTGAGCCAGCCGGCCCGGACAACGTCGTAAATGTCTATTTCTTCTTCTTCGGGTATGGGCTTGTCAGAGATCTGCTGTGCAGCAGGTACCTGAGACATCGCACCATTACCTAGGGTACTTATGACAACAGCAGCTTTGAGCTTCAGCCTTTCGATGAGTAAGAGGTCTGCAGCGAAAAGGACATCAACCGCAACGTTGAGAGGAAAGTCTGCTTTTTCCGTGTAAAGGAATGCCAGAACTGTTTCGAGTACTCGAGGTGAGCAATCAATAGGGATAATGTGAAGATGGTCGGTGTTCTGGGCCTCACGAAAGGCCGAAGTGAACATGACAAGAAAGAATTCTGCACGAGTTAATATGGCGCGGTGAACAGGAAATAGTGTGGATTTCCGTGTTTTTCGGGTTTGGGATGGAGAACGGGAAGATTGCGAAATTGGACCAACCGGTATCCCATTCAATGGGCCCAGAGTATTGCGAGTCGGCGCCTGCCTGCCGGTGGCGAGATCTTGGGATTCATCATCCTCCGCACGTTCATCTGCTCGCAGCAAAACGTCCGCGAAGATACCATTATCTCGGTCCCATTTCACAGCGTCTGCTTTATCCGTATCAACTATGACCTTGTGCTTAAGCACGTTGTCTCGAAACCATGCATCTAGCTGACTTCGACCCTTCTCGACCTCTTCCGTCCTGCGTTGTCTCGCAAGCCTGCGGTCGCCACCTTCAAGAACGCCTTCCCATAAGTTCCTAATCTCTAATTGTCTGCTAATCTTGTCGATGCCCTCTAATATATCATCTTCTGAGTATCCAGTCCCTGGCCCTCCGCCGATGTCGACGGGTATTTCCCCTAGGTAAATATATTTGATGGCGATACTGAAGGCTTGGGGCGGTATTGTAGGTGGAAGTTTCCAAGATGTAATGTCCGGAGCGGCCGAGAGCTTTTTCCGGAAATACGGCGAGCGTGCGGAGAGAATGATCTTGTGTAAATGAAAGACTTCGCCGGCGGCGGCGACAGTTATGTCAGATGTTTGGGGATTGTCTCGAGTTAACAAAGATGTGATGTGCGCCGCGAACGGTTGTAAAGGATCTGTGGATTTAGAATAATCGTAGGAGAGAAGTAAATTTCGTATTCGATCGTTCAAGGCATTATATAGACATCTTTCGCCCTGGAACGTATCCCGTTCGCAAAGAGCTCCGGACTCGAGTAGAAGCTGTACTGTCTGATAATGGCCACACAGGCTAGCCTTGGAATAGCATGTATTAGCAAATGGACATCTAGAAAAGCTTAGACTTGACAAACGGGCGTTCACCAAAATCAAAGGCGTGTAGTCAAATCTGTCTCGCGCGTTGATATTCACACCCTCCGTAATCATCTCCTGACATAACTTGAGATCTCCTCTCCGGCAAGCTTCGCAGAGCTTGAAGAAGCCCTCGCTGAGGTCAAGCGGGTTGTCTTCCTTCAGTCTGCCGTCCTCAATAAGTTTCTTTTCCTCATGAAGACTGGCTTCAAGCTGATCCTTCCTTAGAACCATGACCGGCAAATGTGCAGGTTAGTCTCAAGCTGTCCAGCAGTGAGAAGCCGAAGAGCCACCGTGCACAACACAAAATTCCATCATTATTGTGACGATATCGGCATGTCGGCCTTTAGAGAGTTATCTTATCACCGCGTGACTGAGGATTGTGGTGGTTGCTGGACCAACGGCGGCACCATCAACACGCCCGTTCGGATCAGCTAACGCCTGGCTATACTAAGTGGACATTCCTTCATGCCTGACAAAGCTCTCCACATCATCATTGAACCTTGAACAGATTGCAGGAGCTGTGGTAAGTTTGCTTGTGTCGCTGCCAGTAGGAAAATATCTCCACAACTTGCCATCATGGCGAACACGGCGGAACTAGAGAAGTACGAGGTACTTGAGAAGATTGGTATGGAAAGACGTAATGTAATAATTCAGGCACCATGGGCGACTAACCTCTCATCAGGACATGGATCGTTCGGAATTATTCGAAAGGTCAAGCGACAGTCGGATGGTCTTGTAAGCGTGCTTCAAAGCTCTTAACGTTCAACGGTACTAATCTGCATCGTCCCAGATTCTCTGCCGAAAAGAGATAAATTATATCAAAATGTCGGCGAAAGAGCGCGAACAACTGCATGCCGAATTCTCGATTCTTAATTCGCTGAAACATCCCAATATCGTCGGTTATTACCATCGAGAACATCTGAAATCATCCCAAGACCTGCACCTGTATATGGAATACTGTGGTGGTGGTGATTTGAGCAAAGTCATTGACAAGCTTCGACTAAACAACCAATTCGCCGAGGAGGAATATGTCTGGAGTATATTCTCGCAGATCGTTACCGCGTTGTATCGATGTCACTATGGTGTCGATCCACCAGAGGTGGGAAAGAGCTGCATTGGAGGTGGTACCATGGTCAAGCCGAGTGGACTGCGTGGAAAGAACCAAGTCATGATATTACATCGTGACCTGAAGCCAGAGAACAGTCAGCGTTTGAATTTGTTATTATCGTTGTATAGATGCTAACTGCTACAGTATTTCTTGGCGCTGACAACTCGGTCAAATTGGGAGACTTTGGGCTGTCTAAATTAATGCAGTCTCACGACTTTGCTTCAACGTATGTTGGAACGCCTTTCTACATGTCTCCGGAGATATGTGCGGCGGAACGGTACACTCTCCACTCGGACATCTGGTCACTCGGATGCATCATGTATGAGCTGTGCGCGAAGAATCCACCGTTCAACGCCAAGACGCATTTCCACCTCGTCCAAAAGATTAAAGTAGGTAGAGTCGAGCCTTTACCGAGTATCTATTCGCCGGAGCTTCAGAAAGCCATCAGCAATTGCTTAAAGACGAACCCTCTAGAACGACCTGACACAGCCCAATTACTCAACCTCCCAGTGGTGCGACTTATGCGAAAAGAAAGAGAAGTCGTGGAAGTTGCTGGGCTACTAAAAACGCAAGAAGAACAAGCTCTACGCCGGGCGCATGATGCTGAGTCCAAACTTGCAAAGTTGACCACAAGATACGAGAATCTGCGAGCCGAAGTTGAGTCCAGCGTCCGCCGCGAATGGGAAGTCAAAGCCCGATTGGAAATTGACCGCCAAATTCAATCCGAGACTGAAAAGCTTCGGAAGAAATTCGAATCTGAGGTCCGCTCTCGTGTTGATGCAGATGTCCTACACCATCTCCGCTCTCTCAACGCACCAAAGGATTCCCTACCATCTCCTCCACCGGAAAGCCAGGAATCTGTGGCCACCAACACCTCTACCTCCTTTCGTTCCTCCACCGATCTCAGCTCCCTCTCCCTCGATTCTCCGTCATCGTCAAAAGCCAATTCAAATCCTATTCCCCAGCCGAGAAAGTCAACACGCACTCCTTTCTCCCGCGCCCGCACTCAATACGACTCTCCCATGGACGTCCAAATGTCCGAACCCTCCCCCATATCCATTGCCTCTCTTTCGCTCTCCCCTCGCCGCACCGCCGCCGCAGCCGCCTCCAGCATCCCCAACAGCAAAAACATCTTCGCCGCCGCCGCCGCGCAGCAAAAATCATCAAAGCTCACAAGCTCCCCCTCGAATTCTTCTTCTCTAGACCCGTCAATCCTAGAAGACGACGAAGAAGACGACCACCTCCTTGAACTCCCCTCCCCAACCCGCCTCCCCTCCTCCTCCCAAGATCCCTTCAAGCTCCCCCCGTCCCGCCCCGGCCTCGCACGCCAAAACACCGCTCCAACAAAGCGCCTAACGTCGCACCCGCCTCTCTTCTCTACCAACACAGCAATCAACCACGCTCAGCGACCAGCTCGCATCCCCTCGCCCACAAACGTCACATCTTCCGGCTCCCCAGTAAGGAAAGCGCCGGCGAAACCGACGATGGCAGGGAGCGGGGAGAACGACATGGCCAAAGCGGTTATGCAGAAGAATTTCTTGGGCAATGTAGCCGGGGGAGGTGGGAGGACGTTGGTTGAGTTGCAGCAGGCGAGGGCGGGGGGGAGAGTGGTGGGAGGCGGGGACAAGATGGAGGGAGGGGGGAGAGGGGAGGTGGTTGTTTGGGATCCGGAGAGGGATGAGATGCCGAGTCCGTTTCTGGTGAGGGGGGGAAGGGGGTTGAGGAGGCTGTGAGGTGGGGGGGTTTCATGCGTTATAAGGGTAGGATTGGGAAAGTGATTTTGGGGTTGGAGATTGATGGTTTGATGTGTGCTTGAAATATTGTGGAGATTAGGTATCAAGCTCTCGATTATGCGTTTGCATTGGAATCTGCTGGTTGCAGAAACTTTTCTGGCGTTTTGGGATGGTTGGAAAAATGAATGGAGGCCTCACCTATTGGCCTGCCTTTGTGGCGTTTTGGCATTGTAGCATATGGCGTTTGTCGTTGTAGCATTGGAAGCGAATGAGCAAAGAAATTTTTTTCTCTGGACGAGTCTAGGGTCTTGCAGACAAAGATTTCCGGGGTTTTTGGTAGGATTGGTGAGACTAGTTTTTGTAAGAGGGAGAGAAGATTTAGTTGTTGAATTGGCTTTTATGATAAAGGGTCTATATGAGTGATGGAGACTGACTGGTTACCAGGGACAGATGGGGGAAGTATTGATGAGAAAAGGGCTTAGAACACGAGGAGGGGCGTGTTGAGATCTGGATAATAGGTTGGATTTGCTTGCTACGAAGAACAGCTAGCTGGGAAAGGACAGAATGGGTCCAATGGAGAAAGAAAAAGGAATCAGTGGCAAAGTATTGTGCATATGTTAGGTTCAGTAGTACGGAGATACAGGATGGGATGTATGCTGTGTTATACCTTTGGTCTCAATTTCCATTGGAGTGCATCAATGTCCATAGAGTAATTAATGCTGGTGCCCTTGCCTAGATGGGCAAACAATGATCGCATAGGCTCGTTGGCGTTGGAGAACTGAAAGCATGAGGTTTGTTGGTTATTATGAGAATGCGAGGTGGAGAGGGTTATTGAGGATGATGGCTTTTGGTAGATTCGATATGAGGTTGGGTTTGTGGATAATCCACATGGACGCTTGGATGAATGTATTGGACTCTTTCAGACAGAAGGTAAAATTTTGCAGCACCGTCTGGCTGGGTTTGAGTATACCACTTGGAAGTTTGGGGGATGAATTCAACCCTGCCGAGGATGATTTGTGTAATACTGTTTCGCCTTTTCGCCGACTAACCACAGCGATGATGGAAAAGATGAGTGTAGAGCTGGCGAGGGAAAGCAATTGAAGTTGAATTACCGGCGGTGCAGGAGGATGGATTGAATAGATGATGAATAAAGAATTGGTAAAGAAAAATCACCTATTAAAGGTAATACCGTTCCCTAAGTACCGAGAGCTTCGACTGAGATACGCAAACCACGTTAGATCTTTGATTACTGTCAATGGTTTGTTCTTGTCGAATAACATTAGCCGTCATATGATTGTACGCCGGCTTCATCATTCTTGGTCGACATAAGTACCTTGCGGCATGCATACCTCGAAGTAGCTTTCTGCAGTTCTGACATGACACATGACACAATCATTCTGCGGGCTGCTTTTGGTAGGTTTCGTCAAAACTGAAGAACATCTCAATTTACTGGCGAAAAGATTCCCAAGCAGCGGCAGATCGTCCATGGTAGGATAGACGCCAAGGAGGAGGACAAAAATAGCTACGACCGTCGCCCTGATTCTTTGACTGCTCACACTTTACTGGATAAATGTCCCTAGCCTTTGCGTGCCAGAGCAGCCTGGATTCCAGAATGTCCAGTAGATCAGTGCTTTCAAGCGCCAGAAAACCCCAACGTTGAGCAGCGCATACTCGGCAAACGGTTTTGGGAATTACCAAGGCAGCTGGGTTTAGCTGTGCTTCTCTCGCCAAGGTCAGCCTCCTCAGACCATTCGTACCGGAAGAGCCCCAGGGGGTCGCCGAAGATGCATATCTATCTTCTGCTTCTAGCCTGCAATAGGGAATGCTATACCACGTGCCGCGTCTTTAATTTGGCTTCTTCCCTGCCTGGACATGCTCTTGGCTTTTAAGATCTTCGTCTCCCTAGAGTCTAAATTGAGGAAATCCCGATGTCTTGGGGGATGAGTCGTTGTTGCTGTAGGCGCTTGTGTTCTTAGCGAGCAGCAGCGTGACTGTTCGACCAAGCCCTCAATCTCCCTTAGCGATATGTACGAGGCGGGTGACAGAATTCTCCCGCCCCCCTCTGAACACCTTGAAAATACTATAACTTTTGGAATTTTTGATCCATTCACAACAAATCGAATTTGCTTAAAATTTAAGAAGCTTGTATAATAGCTTCATTGCTACAGCCTGATCTTTTTTTTAACTCAACTGATGTGATATTGCGTTTGCTGTATTTTGGTTTAGTGAACGACTCTGAAATTTGAGATATTCGCTTATTTAGGGGGCGGGAGAATTCTGTCATCCGCCTCGTACTCAAGTCCAGAGAGTGGGTAGTCGCCTGCCAGTGGCTATACCCTGCACATGGAAACAGACCGTCTATTCTAGTGACAACGAGTGTATTTTGTAGTGTGAGGATTTCCAAAGCCAGGGAGATTCGCCGGGTCGAATTGATTTGACGATCTCCCATGTCCACCTTCCCAATTCCCAAGACGGCCAACAAACTGCAAGGTACCGTGCCCTGAACAGTTAGACGTCAGGAGCTTAGCCCAACTGGTGAACCGTTGAACAATCTTAAGTAAGCGAGATTTTTTTTGGGCATAGTTCGTCTTTGATACGGTACGGCGGTATTGTTATTTCCGTGCTTCGAAAATCATTGTCGTCTCGAGATGAGCATTTGTTTGCTCTTCAGCAGTTCCCGGTAATACATACCTTAATGCTTTCACACCAACATAGCAGCTTTTGTTTCATTGGAACAAATGATGTCATTGCAATTTTGTGCCAGAAAATATATTGCGCCTTAAAATAGACGACAAGGGTGAGAAACGATCTCCATCTCCGGTTCCGCCGAAGAGTCGCGACAAGGTTCGCGATTTTGATGGCACCTGACGGTAGTATGTAGTATGCTGATCTGGTCGGAAAGATCAGAGCCTCAGAGGAACGTCAATCATGGCGATCCCAAGGGATATTTGTAGAAACCCATTGAGGCCAAATGCAAATGGCGGTACGGAATACTACCCTACGGATGCAATAATACCTTAATAATAGAGCAATTAGAGAAACTAATGGCGTGTGAAAAGCATACGAACAATCAATACATGTATTAGTCGGCCGCTACGGGTATTGACCCCAGGTAAAAATACATAGCTGGCGCTGTTGTCTTAAATAACTATGCCCCTGTATGCACACAGTAGGGCTGTCGTCGGAATTTCATCCACGGGTCAGTTGTCAGTACGACCCCGAGTTGGTAGGGTGCTTGGTAGCCTGGTACCCCTTTCCTTATTTCGATCCTCTGCGAGTAACTGAGTACTGCCCTGTTTCTTGTTGCGCGGCCAAAAGTGGGTTCGAGTGTCATTTTGTTGTTACCGGTGGAATGACAGGACCCTGCGGGCGTCCTTTTCAACGGCAAAGACTAAGAATGCCGGCATGTGCATGGGTTGTACGAGTTTAATCCTATTCGCCCTGGCAAAAAGACAGGTCTGAGGTACTGCTGCTGTCCCCCTGAATTTAGCGACCCATAGGATTAGATGCAGCGTCCGTTATCTCTTCGTGGGACAGCCTGCAACATGCGGCAGCACTCGTACAGGCTGGGTCTAAGTACACCTGTAAGGGAATAGTGCTCGTTGTCGTCGATTGAAGCGTGAGGTATTCCGTAGAACGGTCAGCAACTCATCATAGTAACGGGAGATGAGCGTTGCTATCGTTGTTTGGTTTGTCACATCCTCCTAGCTTCCCTGCGTGGCGCTAGTATCCATCTGTCGTTAGCGTCTTACCAAAATTACTCGTGCTGTCGTGCACCAATCCTTTTCGTTCCAAACGTACCTTAAGGTCCAAGCTCTATCCGAACCTTCCATTCAGTCGAAAGTAGTACCAGCCCGCCGAACTGCAACTTCACTCACCATCTCCAGTTCCCCCATCATCATACCCATCGCATTTCACTCGCTTTACTTTCGCGATATCCGGCAACATCCTTCCTGAGTTCCTCACTGCAGTGTATATTGTACACCGAGGCGGCTGTGTAGCTCTGGAGGTGCGACTACCGAATTGAGATTGGCGCGCAATCCGACTGCCGTTGAATTATTTCGAGAAATCAACCGATACCGTCGTAAACCTGGGACAGCCAGCATCCACTCCTTGAACCCAAAGAAACGTACACATCAAGTCCATTTCCTCACCGTCCTTATCTGAACACAAATCCTGCTTGATTCCGCTCCAATTGCCGTTGTCCGGGCGCAATTTCGCTGGATGTTGGTCGTTACCTGGTCACGAGCTGGATAATCTGCGCAATACACAAATCTCTCGTTCACTCGCACCGGCATCAATTGGTTAGCCTGGTCTATTTGTTCTCTGCTGCCGCTGTTGGACGATACATACATAGCCGGACGATGGCTCCTTCTCCACCCCGACTGCGAATTCTGTCAGGTAAGTCTACAACACTCGCACTTGCTTCACTTCCTTTGTCTAGCACAAATCCATCTACTCTCGTTCGAAACCATTCCACGTGGCCCCTCCCGGACCTCCCCCATAATGGCACCAAAGCTGAGAAACAAACATTGTGTAGTTGGCGGTAATGCGGTTTCAGCATTTCTGTCATGGAGGCTGCAGGCCACAAATGCCTGCGACGTCACTCTTGTCTGGAAGTCAGGCTTTGACGCGGTTTCACAGTATGGGATATCATTCAAGTGAGTAAAAGTTGATCTGCCATCTAAGAAGAAATCTAATGCTCCGTTCAGATCCAAACTCTTCGGCAATGAACGTTTCAAACCACGACATGGTACGTTGCAAACGTGCATGATCCAGACCATGGAGTCAAGGCTGACAGATTCATTTAGTTGTGAGAAGTCCAGAAGACGCCGCAGGCAGAAAAGCTTTCGACTACGTTCTTCTTTGTGTTAAGGCTCTGCCTGATGTTTATGATCTTGCTGCCATCATCGAATCCGTCGTCACCCCCCAACATACTTGTATTCTGGTGAATACCACCCATACACTCGGAATTGAGGCGCACCTCGAACAGAGGTTCCCCACAAACGTGGTATTGTCACTAGTTTCTGGAGCTGAGATCACGCAACTAGGAGCAAGTGAATTCGAGCATCTTGGGGCTACAGATATATGGGTCGGTCCGGCAAACAAGAACACAACCATTCCGGTGGCTATCCAGAACGACATGGCAGAGGCACTGGCCATGACTTTGAGCACCGGTCAGGTTGACTGCAAGGTGTCCGCAAACATCAGGCAACAACAATACGAGCGTACGATTGGGTATTTCGCAATCCTGAGTTCAAGCCGAAGACCTACGTTAACAGATTCTAGGCCTATTGCATTCCATCCTACCAGCGTTTTATTCGAAATACCCACACACGCAGAGCTACTTGAGAAAGTTGGAGTTCGGCCAATGATAAACGACGTAATAGATGAGCTTCTTGCAGTTGCTGATTCCCAAGGCTGTAGCTTTGATGCCAATTTCAAGGAAAAGACCATCCAGAGCATGATCAGACCCTCGGAGACAAATAGCATCATGTATCAGGATTATACCGCTAAAAGGCCAATGGAGGTCGAGACTTACCTCGGTTCGCCCATAAAACTCGCTCAAGAGACAGGAATCCGAGTACCTCGAATTGAAACGTTATACGCCCTTCTCCACCATTGCAACGTTGTCAACCAGCAACGACCAGTAGCGCCACCGGTATCACCTCATGTGACATCTGGACCACCCCCCCCGCCACGATTATCATCTGCTCCTCCTCACCGACCTCCAATGAATGGCTTGATGAACGGAAATGGGACGAACGGAAACGGAATGCACGGCATACGGGGAGGAAGAAGGCCTTCGATGGGACCGCCAATGAGAGGGGGTCCGGGACCCATGAATGGCTATCCTCCGAGACAGTCCAGTGGCTACAATCCACGGGGACCGCCACCAAACCAGCTCTCCAGAAGGCCTTCCTTGGAAGGTAACGATCTCGAGGAATTCAGCCATCTCATGATGTACGACGATGCTATACCAGAAGGCGGTGTAGCTCCTGGGTACAATGACATGGTTAATGGCACAGGGTCTGGCCCGTCGGATTTGGCAATACGTGAACGGGAGCTCCATTTAAGGCAACGGGAGTTGCAACTACGAGAACAAGAGTATAACATGCGCCGAGGAGGCAGGAGGCCACCTCCATCACACCGTGGGGGTTATGACCAAGACGAGGACGATGACGATGATTTCTTCGATCCTATGGCAGCACGGGGACCACCACCAAATATTGACCCCGAAAATCTTGACATGATGAGCGTTACATCTCGCAGGAATCGGAAAACCCCTAGCCTTAGCCAAATGCGCAAAGATCCTGAAGGAGGGCACGTGGGAAAAGGAGGAGTGCGCAACAGTCACAGCTATGGTCCCAGACCTGGTATAAATCGAAATAGAGTATCTGCGCAGATGGTAGCGAATGTGCCGACGTTGCAAGACCCCTTAATGGACAACCCTATGATGGGTTACTCTTCGAATCGATATGGGATAGTTGATAGAAAGGCGATTGCAGATGACTCGAGAGCAAACTCACTGACAGCAGCGCGTTTGAGCGAATTACAGGGTGCCGGCACCACCGCTGGGATGAATGGCGCGTACCCAGTGCCGCCAGCTTCTCGGCGGACAAGTCAGTCACCTGGCAATCCATTCAGTCCTGGAGGAAGAGTAAATGGAAGACCGTCACCTCCGCATGATGGGTATATGGCGGGGCCAGGGATGTTGCCGCATGGCGGACCATCACCTCCGGGTATGCGTCAGCCTGTACCACGACACCCTCCTGGGCAGGGCAACGCGGTGGCACCACAACAAGTCGAGCAACACGCTGGGGTGAGCAACCTTTACCCACTCAAAGGTCCCGCACAAAAAAATGTACGCAGTCTGACCGGTAGTGCGAGCGCTAGCGCGGGGAGTGGCGATAGCGGAGCTAGTGCTCAATTAGATTCGGAGAACTCTGCGCACAGTAGCCAAAGCAGCCTTGGCCCTCGACAACAGGCGTTGGGCGTACCACGGGCAGCGATTGGCGTTCGGTGATTGAGAAGCTTTCACCACATACTGCGCCTACCTTTCACCATCCCAAACGGTCATCTCCATTCGCAATGGCCTTCGTCATCCCTTCGGCTTTGACTTGATAAGGATTGCTACTACATGATACCTTGGCGCCGACCACGCTTCATAAAATCGAATACACGAATCCCTCCACTCTACATCTCTCAGTAATGGACGAGCTTGACGGGTCAGGAAATAAAGCAGATGTTCTGCGCTTTAATGACGGATAGAGGTCTAAGGATGGAAATTCACAAAGCATACATCATTTGCATAAGCCAAATTCATTCGTTTTCGTACATATACACATTACCTTTGTGTCGTATCCATGTCCAGTCATGGCGTGCTTTAATATAATACTGCATTGGAAGTCAGCGTTGGGGCGTCTTTGTTGTTTCTTCGGTGTTTCGACCACATTACCCAGTGAGCAGAGAGGAAGAGAAAAAAGCAAAGTTTTCCTCATTTGTTGTGGCAGTTCGTTGCTGTATTTCAGTGTGTTAGCTTGGCCAGTGCTTGAAGCGATGAGAAACATTACCTTCTAGGAAATACAGCGCTGGAGCAAGGCCGTCTTTGTCTTAACTCGAAAAGCCATTTGTGTAGTTTAGCCCGTCTTCTATCCTAACAGATCTACCGACTTTCACCGTTGCATGTCACCTGTTGACGTCTGGCCGTTTAGTGCTATCTTGTGGGGCACGTGACCTCAATCGCGTAAACAAATAATGAAGCCCCACCATCCACAACTGACAACGTCCTAGCTGTTTTTTCCCTTCAAACAATCACGTCCTACCTCCGTCAAACACCACCACCCGTCCCCCCAACTTTCCCCTATAACAACATCATCAACAACAACAACAACAACAACAACAACAACCCCGACTATGTCTGCCTCCTTCCCCACCCAAACCCCCACCACCCGCTCCCTCTCCTCATCCCGCCAGTCCAACCCAACCCAGCAACCGCGATCCCTCTCCCAGTCCCAGACGAACCGCAACAGGCAATACACGCACCTGCATGCGCAACTCGCGCAGCTGAACGCGCATTTGGCCGATACGGAGAATTTGTTGGGTATGACGGCTGTGCAGGCGGAGTATGTAAGGGGGCTTGGGGGGTGGTGGGGCGGGTTGTTTATGGCGGCGAGTAAGGTTTTGGGGGAGGAGGTTGTTACTGATGGTGCCGGAGTGGGGAGGGAGAGGGAGGGGAGGAGGTGATGGGTTGGGAACGCAGACGGAGATAGCGCAGAGGTTATAGAGCACAGTGAGTAGAGCGGAGGCGGAGATAGTAAGGGGTAATTGGGGAAAGAGACGTCTAGAGTGATCAGGACGGGATGATGAGGGGAAAGAGCACGAAGGCTGAAAGCTGGCGGGAGATCACTCAAAGCTATTGCTGAGGTTATCGGAGCAACAAGGGCATGGGCGACTTTAAGTATGATAGCCACAACTCACTACACCAGAACGTCAAGACCTGATAAACCGGACACAAGTAACCCTGGCATTGCATCTACCATTCCCACGCCCCGGCATCTAGGTCCACAAGCAACGACCAGTATACAGATAATCACATCAAGATCTCAACGCTCAGCTTGGACAAACCGAAACCCAAGCCGCAAGAAAAACTTAAATACAGGGCTATCTGTAAGAATAGCTCGATCCGCTCTCTTCCAAAGCGTCAGCGCCTCAGACCTAATGGATGTCGCTAGAGATTCAGAAAACGGGAATTGGATCATCATGCAATATCTCAGTCTCTAACGTGTGGGTCTTTCCGAAGGGGGCTACAGACGAGACTCGTTCAGGCCGCTCGGGCCATAAATTGAGATCTTCATTTCAGATCAACGAACAGACAAAGCTTTTCTCGGTGTTTGAAATTATTCAAATCAGCCCATCTTTGTGAAAGCTTTCGAAGAGATTTTCTGGGTACTCTCTAGTCGGTATTTAATTTGCAGCTAGCAGTAAGCGGTCGTCACTTAAATTTAGTGGTAGAATCTGGTGAGGACCGCTTACTGCTGGCTGTAAATTAAATACCGATTCGTATCAGCACTCCCCCACACCCTTTCCCCTGTATCCATCACCCCCAACCATCCCAATCCCCCCCCTCTTCCCCACCTTCTCTGATGTATCGCGAGTCGACTCATACTACCGTCCCGCTTCGCCCGGCTCTATTTCTGCGCGTTTGATAGGAACCCCCCCCCCCCCCTTCCAGAGGACTATGGCGTTAAGATTCCAGCAATGTGCATTCTTTCATCATCTACCCTTACCCCCCCTCCGCTGCATTATCCAATAACTCATACCACCTACCCCACCTCCCCACCCCAGTCCTCTTGCCCCAGAAACCCAACAACCCACATCCCCACCCCACCTCACCAGCCTTCTCCACCCCCTTTCTCCCCACTTTCGCATCCCCACCCACACCCCACGTCCTCTAAACATCACCCTCACCCCTCCCGCTCCACTACACCCCTACCACCTCAATACCAGTTCCCATCTCCCATCTCAAACAGATTGCTAGTACGAACAAAATCCTTTGTGGATATATTGCATACGAGGGGATGTAGAATTGGAGGAGGGGCATTGGAGGATGTAGTGGGCGAAGCGAAAGGGAAGGGGTTCCAAATGGGAAGGTGAGGGGGGGGGGGAAAGGAAAGAGTAGAAATCGGGCGGAACGGAAGGGCTGGGCAACAAGAAAACCAACGGGGACAATAGTGGAGAGATATGAACGTGGGAAGAGCTGTAGTGTGCGTGCATGCATGCCTGCAACGGTAGTAGGTCTGTTGCCTAATTGCGGCGGGAATTCCGAGCGGCGTTGGGGGAGCTGGTGGACTGCAATTTTTGACTCGTGTGTGAAAGACTGGTGGAGTCGAGTTGAGCGTTTCGAGATTTGGTGCGAGGTGAGGGGAAGAAGGCATAAGAGGGAAGGTGAGGATCTTGTTTTGTGATTTGAGGGATGAAGCTATTAGAGGTTTATGTGATGGGAATCATAAAGGTAAAGTATGTGCAATAGAGCAAGTGATAGGCCAGTATTTCCATCACAGGCCACCCCTCCCTTCTCCATTTCCCCCTTCACCCCTTCTGCTTGCACCTAATTACTCGACTTGACATCCCCCCCGTACTGCACTCTCCTGATCATGCTGCGGTTGCAATCTGCTATTGTGCGTATGCCCGCTAGGCCCATGCTCTGATCTAGATCCTGCGATAAGAAAAAATCAGCTTGGTTGAATGGTGTGGTGAGATGGTGTGAGTCGGGAAGGAGAAAGGGTACTTACAGCCAAGAGTCCTCTCAGCGCATCCTTTGCGCCTAGCTTTCCGCCGACAGCGAGGCCGTAGACCCAGGGTCTTTGGGAGAGGGCCGTCAGTAAGTACTAGAGTAGGTAGACGGTAAGGTGATGAGGCACGTACCTGCCGACCAGCACACCTCTCGCACCCAGACACAACGCTTTGATAACGTCAACGCCCGTCCGTATGCCACTATCAAAAAGCACCGTAATCTGCTCCCCCACCGCCTCCACAATCTCCGGCAGCACCTCCAAACTGCCAATTGCGCCATCCAGCTGCCGGCCCCCATGATTACTAACCACAATCCCCTGCACGCCCGCCTCAACTGCCATCTTAGCATCCTCGACATGCTGGATGCCCTTTAACACAATCGGGCCATCCCACTCCCGTTTCAGCAGCTCCAATTGGTCCCAGGTATGCGCAGCGCCGGAGAAGACGTCGGCTTCCCATTCTTGGCTGGCAAGGAAGATGTCATCTTCGATTTCGATGTTGTGTTTTTCGGTGAAGCGTTTGCGAAAGACTGGATCGCTGAAGCCTGTTTGATCGCCGATGCCTGAGGCGAAGGGGACGTAGGCGTTGTCGAGGTCGGCGGGGCGCCAAGCGAGGGTCCAGGTGTCGAGAGTGACGACTAGGACTTTGTAGCCGTTGGATTTGGCGCGGCGGAGGAGCTGGGGGTGCGTGTTAGAGAGTGTAAGCGGACTCATTCGTAGATGGAGACATTGAGTGGATGGGGGGAAACGAACAGAAACCGTAAGGTCGTCGTCTTGTGGCCAGTATAGCTGAAACCACCTTGCTCCATCTCCGCTGGCTTTTGCAACGTCTTCAATGGTACTGCTGGCAGCAGTGCTGAGGATGTAGGGCACTCCAATTTCCGCGGCGACTTCAGCAACGCCGGTCTCTTTATCCTGGTGGAAAATTCTTTGCACCCCAACGGGAGCGATCAGGATAGGTGATTCGAATCTGTCGCCGAAGAGCTCTACGGTGAGGTCACGGTGCGTGGTTTGACGAAGCATACGAGGGATCACCTGCCTCTTTTAGCTATTGACAGTACGACTCATGATAAGTTTACCTTCCATTGCCTGAATGCCAATCGATTAGCATCCATTGTAGCCCTCTCACCTGCTCCACCAGCAACATAATTGTAGCTCCTCGCACCCAGATGATGCTTTGCCTGCTCCTCGAGCTTGTTCGGGTCTGTAGTGACTGTTGGCAATTTGTTCTTCTTTAGACCGTCCATGTAAATATCCTGACACCGGAGTTAGCATTCCGTTGCTTCTTTTTCTATACAGCTGTGACTCCACCTTTTGAAAAGCGCCATATTTGCGGCCGCCTTGTGGTTTATCGGGATGCTCTTGCACACCAGGCATTTTGGTCGGGGATTGAGAACGGAAAACTACGTAGGAACGATAATAATGCGATAACAATAACAATACTCAGCTTTGTTTATGACCATCTCATGAGGCACTGTATGTTTGTCAACAGAGCCACCAATAGTACCCCGCAAACAGTGTGACACTTGGGTAACGCTTGAACAAAACGTTAAAGCCGGTCTCCGAACTCGAAGCTTTATGACATCATTCTCACGTGTGATGAAGACCGTAGTAACCCAGTAATTCAATTGGAGGAGCAATGTGAAGGAATGAAGTTATTGTTGTTCTAAGGTAGCAAGAGAGGACAAAGTGAACCAGTACGCCCTTCACATACTTGATAGCGATGCCGGAAATAGTACGCCGGTCTTAAGAAGGGAAATCTGGCCGAGCAATATCGAAGCGGAATACAGCAAAATTTGAGACATTTGAGAATATGAGCAAGTGCAGCAGATGGTAAGTGTGAAGCAAATGAAACATCAAATCCTTCCCTTTCACGCACCCCCGGGAAGACCTAACTGGATTGGCCCGTAAATCACTTGTTCTTGCTGGACGTTGATCAAGCCCCTGGTGGCCAATGCAAGTACGTGGTGGAAAGCCTGAGCTGCGACAATCTTAGTGTGCTGTACCGGAGGCAATAATTCCTCGAAGAACACCACTGGCCTTGGACGAGAACCGCCCGAGAGCTCATCTTCTGCTTCGGGCAAAATGGGTAGCTTGGCAGCTACCTTGTCTTTTACAAAGTCCAGGAAATTGCTGCTCTCTCGATCCAATGTTGCTTTCATCCATTGAGACTCTGCTGCTGTCTGAGTGTCAACTCCAGCAGCAGGACCGTAAAGCTGAAAGTCATCGGCCGCGTACGAACTCGAGACTGTGGGACCGCCTAAGAAATCATCATCATCGTCATGTTGAGGAAGTTCGAGACTGCTCAAACGCTGAAGTCCACGGCCAATTAATGGACTGGCGCTGGTTATTCGACTGGCGCGTCGATCGAGCGAACCAGGCATTACAGCTGTGCCCGGAAGGGAGCCTGGACCTCCAACGCTGGATCGAAAGCCGCCGACACTGCCTGCAAAGCCACGACCGCGTGCAGTAGAGCCTTGACGTGAGCCAGCTCCCGAAGCACTCATGTTCCATGGGAACTGAGATGACTGATCTTCGAGCGCTGGCAGAGCGTGACGGCCAACTTCGATACCCTACTAGGAAATGAGCTACCGCTTGTGAGAAACACATCAAATGACCTTACCTCACTACCCATCATACCCATTGCATCATCATCATCCAGTATAATCTCCTGACCACGGCCAATCTGCGCGCCATCGCCCTCCCTCATGCGTACTCGCCGTTCTTCACTGTCGGATCCATGGTCATCTTCTTCCTCACGAGATCGCTTCTTTCCACCCATGGGCGCTTCAGTTCCAGTCAGAGCCTGCATCAATCGGTCGCCGGCAAACATATCAAGAGGACTTGTGAGCTTAGAGCTGCCAATTCCGGAACCTACGCCACCAATGCCAGCACCAACGACCCAGAATGCAGCATTTTTCTTCGACAACGCTGGGGCCTTGTGCTGTGACTTGCTATGACCTGCACTGGTCATGTTCGTAACATAGTTGTTGTTCCACTGCGCTAGGTCCGCGTTGCGGAGTTCTTGCATCATGTCTGTTGTCAACTCTCTGGGTTCGCGAGGCTTGCGACGTTGAGGAGCTTCAGCAGACTCAGATGGTTCTTCCTCGTCAGGAACAGCCGATGAAGACCTTAGAAAACCCGTTTCAGCCGGAACTTGAGGCATCATCTCAGGAAAAGCTTCAGCTTCTGGGAGGAGAATCCCATCGTCATCGAGTCGTGGTAGGTCCAGATCAAGGTTCATGGCCCCAGCGAACTTGATAATATCAGTATGTTCTCACTAATAGACGGTGTGCCACCTACGTCGAGCTCTACCGCTTGCCGGCCCTCCTCAAACTCTTGTCTAACACGAGCACTTGCTGCAGATTCACTACCGATTCTCACTCCGACTGCTGCCGGTGGCTGGTCTTGCCCAGTGAGAACAACATTGCCATCTGTGTCGATAGTAAAACCAGGATCCAGATTAAAACCCTCTTCTTCATCCTCAAGGAGACTTCGAAGCCTAGAGCTAGGCCGAACCGAAGCGTGGTCATCACCTGGAAGGTCAAATCCACCAATATCTCCAGCACCTCCAGTATCAGAAGTAGGTATAATAAGGCCAAGCATTGATCCGTCGCCGTCCGCGTTGCTTGAGAGGCTTGAACGTAGAGAATGCGGCGACAAGATGCTGGAACGACAAGATGATCCATCAGTAGATATGTCAAGAGCTGACAAGTCAATGTCAAGACCGGGGAAATCTGGGAGAAAAGCTGGGTCGTCTTCCAGGACCAATTGATCAGGACTAGACGGCATGATTAGTCGTCCGAACAAAATAACACGGGCACTTAATATACCGCGCTTTTCCAGCATCAGGGTCGAGTTCCGCAGTGCGCACGACCTTGAGAAGCGCTCTTATGTTGCTTTGGGCCGTCTGTGCATCCGACAGAACATACCCACACTGCTGGAAGTAGACGCGAGAGACGCCATACCTAGCGCGATTCATCAAAAGTAAGCATACATAAAAGTCCAAGTAGGCATTGACAGGCGTACAGGAGATTGCTTTGTAACCTTAAGGCCATAGGTGCTTCGGGAGTGATGATGATCTCGCACGTCTTAGGGACATCGACGTCTAGGATCGCCTTACGATTGACCTTCTTCAAGTTGGACTTGGATCCGAGGGTCGCGACGAGCCTTTGAAGGTAAGCTTGCGAAACAGCTTCGCAGATACGTGAGACCATTAATTCCTACCATACTGTGGCCACTCCTCCCTCGCGAGAGGTCAGGACTGGATAGTGCAGCGGTCAGCTGGAGATTGTCTTCTGTAGCAAGGAATGATGATACTGCGCACTCTCATGACTGTAGAACATGGCCCCCTTGTATGATAGCTATCGCTAACCTCTGGCACCGTCGAGAACTGTAACGAGTTGAAGACCTGCAGTATTGTGATCTGGCAGGAGGGTAGGGGATAGAGAGAAGACAGCTTCGGCGCGACGAATTTGAGACATGACGCGCCAACAGTTAGGTTGAGGCTATTTCGGATTTTCTGGATTAGACGTTTCGATTAGGCTAGACTTCCAAAGGATAGAGACAGTACCTGCACATAAGGTAGCTTGATATATTGAAGCAATGAGATTCAACGATAGAAATTGCAATTTCTCAGCATAGAAACTCTATTGAGCAACCACAGGGACATAGTGAAGACAATACAGATACTGGCGAGTGCCGAACGTCGTTCTCAATTCTAACATACTGCCCGTCCCATGCTGATAGTTGGTGCGACTTGATCTCATCCCAATTAGTGGTTGATGAGGTGAATTTTACAGCAAACTCTACCATCGTTCTACATTTCTCTCTACAAGAACGTTCTTGGCGACTGGATACAACAAGGAACGTAGGGGCGTGGGCACGAGGTAACCCGTGTTGAATGCTCTCTTGCCTTTTAAATGACGTGAAGGCTGTGATGACTTTGTAGGCATTCGAACAGAGGGCTATCTTGCTTGTTCATCCAAACCGCTTGGGTTGGCAAGGGCGCTACAAGTCGGCATCTCCAGGTTGACAATTAGTTCTTTCGATCAGTAGAGATTGCGCTTCCGCATATCAAGATTCACCATCAGAGACTTGGGTGACACATAGAGTATCGTCAAATCGGAAGGAATTGGCAAAACTGCCAGCTGTCACTGGTTAAGAGCTCCTACTTCGTATTGGGACACCAAGTCCTTTCAGAGAAGGTGTTCTCAGCTTTGCGGTAGCAGGTGAGCTTCTGTTCACTGTCATTCGGGTCTAATTTGGGTACTCATCCGTTGAGAGATGGATAAAGTAGTTGATGAAGGATGTTTGGAAAGAAACCCCTGGACGCCCTACCGTAGTTCTATATTCTACTTAAAACACGGCACGTGACTCGTCGCATAGCCAACGCTTACGGCAATAAACATACAAACCACCATCCACTGTCTCCTCCACATCAGCACTCACCCCAGCTTTCAGTGCATGCACTTGAGCAGAAATTTCGGAGAGGAATAGGTGAAAATTTACCAAAAACTCTGGCATCCGTTTCTTCCTTACCAGCTGCGCTGGGATAGCAGTGTAGGATCCAGCGAGTTCTTGACCACACCTTGACAAGTTCCACTGCCAAAAGCAACTCCACGCAACATAACACAACAGTCATGGCAGCTAACGGCCCATTTTCGCCTTCAACAGGAGCCAAAAAGCTAGATTTTTCACTTCCAATGCCACCACCATTATTGCATACACGTTCCGGTAACGAGCTCTACGATGCGCCCACAACACCTACGTCAGCAGGCTTCACATCGCCGTACAACACACCGCAAGGAAGCCCAAGCAAGAAACAATTACCACCAGGGGCCAATGACCTGCCGAATGTATTTGACAATGCAATGAAACTTACGCCAACCAGTCCAACGAAGATCGGAAGACAACAGTTGAGCCCACATTCGCCGAATAAGGGCGCTAGACAAACTGTTGACGAGACGTTAGATGAAAGTATTGTCCATCAAGAACATATACCAGGCCCTGGAAGTCCTGTTAGGAAGTCTAATCAGGAAAATACACCACCGGGCATTCGGCTGGGCAAGCCCGGTACACCTAACCAAGCTGCTGTTTCCCGTCAGGAGCTATACCAATCGAGGGAGGAGACTGCTGGAAAGGGTCGATATAATCCACAGCGAGGCTTGACTCCTGAAGAACTGGAGATATTGCAGTTGCCAAAAGTAAAACGTCTTGCTAATGTCACTCAGCTCTGTACGTCTTCAATAGCATCTGTACAACAGCGCTAACAAGGTCAGATTTCCTTGACCACTACTTCGATCTCCTCAGTTATGTCCATAATCGACAGAACCGCACAGCTGCCTTTGAATCCGAATTTCCTGCTCCACCAACCACTTCACAAGAAGATTATAATGCAGCACGACAGAAGTATCTCGGTAAAGAACGGGCAAATCTACGCAAACGCCGTACAAGACTTCGCCATGGTGATTTCCAGATTCTCACACAAGTGGGGCAGGGTGGGTATGGACAAGTCTACTTGGCATCAAAGAAAGATACAAGGGAGGTTTGTGCGTTGAAAGTGATGAGCAAGAAGCTGCTTTTTAAATTGGACGAGGTCAGGCACATTTTGACAGAGAGAGATATCTTAACTGCTGCTAAGAGCGAGTGGTTGGTGAGGCTTCTTTACGCTTTTCAAGACGAAAAGAGCATCTACCTGGCAATGGTACGCAAGATCTCCATAGGCTCAAGAGCAAGCTGACATCTCCCAGGAATATGTTCCAGGGGGCGACTTCCGTACCCTACTCAACAATACCGGCGTCCTCCACAACCGCCACTCCCGCTTCTACATCGCTGAAATGTTCTGCTGCATAGACGCTCTCCACCAACTAGGCTACATCCACCGCGACCTTAAGCCCGAAAACTTTCTAATCGACTCTACCGGTCACGTGAAACTAACAGACTTCGGCCTTGCAGCCGGCATGCTCTCACCCATCAAACTCGAATCTATGCGTATCAAACTTGAAGAAGTTGGCAATATCTCCGTTCCATTCGGCACGCCCATAGACCAACGCTCCGTCGCCGAGCGTCGCGAAGGCTACCGGACCTTGCGTGACCGCGAAGTCAATTACGCGAAGTCCATTGTTGGATCCCCTGACTATATGGCCCCTGAAGTGCTGAAAGGAGAGGAATATGACTTTACAGTCGACTACTGGTCCCTCGGCTGCATGCTCTTCGAAGCCCTTTCCGGTTACCCCCCCTTCGCCGGCTCCACCGTCGACGAAACATGGCAGAACCTTCGGCGCTGGGAGAAAGTTCTCAAGAAACCCAGGTTCGAAGACCCAAATTACTTCTTATCCCCACGAACCTGGGACCTCATCACACGCTGCGTCGCTGGAAAATCTAAACGCTTCAAAAGCATCAACGAGATTTACAAACATGTGTATTTCGCCGAAGTGGACTGGGCGAGGCTTAGGGAACAGAGAGCGCCGTTTGTGCCGGAACTCGATGGCGAGACGGACGCGGGCTATTTCGACGATTTCAGCAGTGAGGCGGATATGGCCAAGTACAAGGAGGTGCACGATAAGCAGCAAGCACTGGAGAATATGGCGGATAGGGATGAGCAAATGGGCAAGGGCTTGTTTGTCGGGTTTACATTCAGGTATGCATATCGTTGATCAGAAACTGGGGTATTTAGGGAGAGGCTAACGTGGGGTGTAGACATCGCAAGCCTGCCGCCGATGCAAATGGTGCGCCGAGCAGTCCGAGGAAACCTTTGCCGGTGGATGAGGCGTATGGGACGATATTCTAGAAATGCTTCTTCCGGCCAGGGATTGTTTTGCTTATGCTTCTCTTGATGTGTTACAAACGATATGGGCTTTGCTGTGCTCTGGTTCTGTGACTATGGACCGATAGTTGCTTTCCTACTTCGGACTGCTGGTAGTATTCCGTAATGGATGGGGGGTTAATGGACTTGACTGGATTGGACCGGGACATTATGGTAAATGAAAGGACGAACGGCGTTTTGCGAGGCTTTGTGTATGGTTAACGCTTTGAGCATAGAGGATCGGTTCGGGGGCGAGCGAAATAATCAATCATGGCTCGGAACTCGTGGGATCTCAAGGCATAGTAGGGATGGGCTGTATTGACTCTTCCCTCGCTTTTCCTCCGTTGAAATTACAAGATGCATCTCCAATATCCCCCTTCGAAATGTCCAATCTGATAACCCTTCACACCCAGCACCCCCTCAACACCTCTATCGACTACTCCCACTTCCCCACGCCTTCTCCCCCCTCGGCACCCCCCACGGATCGACATCGTTGTTGTGAGCCAACTGACGCGCCGCCATACTCCAACCCTCCTGATCCCGCCTCTCGATAAACGGTCTCTCCGGTCCCTCCTGTGTTCTCCTTCTACCCCTGCCCTTCCTTCCCAACTCTTCCCTATACGGCCCCTCGGATCCAGCGCGAAACGGTCTCTGCAGTGGTCCTTCTCTTGTCATTCCCGATGTGAGCGTGTCCATGCCCAGCTGTGTGACCTCTACCGTATCTCCTGGCTGCAGTGATGGTAACTGTGCTGATCGCCGGATTGATGATTGTAGTCGTACGGATCCCTTCGGCGGGGACGTAGCGACTTCAGAGTAGGAAGGTAACTTCTTATGCGCTGGACGTGGTGGTGGCGGTGGGAGGTTTTCTGTACTCGGCAGCGACTGTTGTTGAGAAAAGGTCGGCGATAGCTGCTTGATTGGTGAAGCAGGAGGACTGGGGCCCTGTGCGACCATGTTGATCAAAATCCCCCTTGACCTCTCGGTGAGCTTGCTCGTCTCCTCGGCGATCTTATGAATGTGCTCTTTAGACGGTGATTTCGTAAGAGACTCGTTAACTTTCCTTAGAGGCAGACTTGCTCCGGCAAATTGTGCTTCTAGCATTGCGAGTTCTCGACGCTCCTGCGAGCTGAGGGTCTTCACTTTAGTGGCCATGCTCTCTAGGTCCTGGCCATGTTCTCGGATATGCTGTGCAGCTGTTTGGTGACCATCCGAGGTATTGAGTTGCTCGTGGACAGCCATTTGCTGAGGTGAAAGGACTTGGCTTGTGGAATGTTGTAGATTAGTTGGTGTGGCTGGTATTGAGGCCTGTGCTGAAGGGACCATTGTGGGATTTGACTGAAGGTCGTGGAAGATCTTTTGTGCTTCTGGGGTCAACTGTGAGAGGACCTCTTCTTGGTTTGGATACCGTTCCGAATTGACTCTGCTTTGAGATGGCAAAGCCAATTCTCGTGTTTTGCGCTTCTTCTGCATTGCAGTATCAACTTCGGCCATCTGCTTGTGGAATGGATCGTTCGATGTTAAGGACTCTCCTCCAAAATCTTGAGACTCTTTATGTGCTTTGTGTAGCTGATCAGCGTTGGACTCATCTAAGGCTCCAAGCGTGCTAAGGCTATCCTCGCTATCACTAGTCTTACGCTGTCCATGGCTGTCGAAGGCATTAAGAGTTTCGCGAAGACTCACGACACGAGGACCAATTTCAATAGGCGTATCCATTACTGTCCCCCATTGTCCCAGATAGCCCAATCTCCTCGCTGTTTCTATAACGTCGTAATCAGTGTCGTCAACCTTGGCGCGCTTTGGCGGGGAAGTATCGCTGGGACAATCTGACGGTGCGGTGTCCGTAGTCAAGTCATTGTTATGCATAGCTTGACGCAGCTTGGGATCATAGTCTTCCGCCTTTTTGCGATAGTACTCTTCGATTCCAGCGGGGAATTGACTGAGGAAAACACTCTTCTCCACTGGAAGACTACTTGAATATTGGGCATTGCTTCTGTTGTTGTTCATTGGCAATGGCAATGAAACAGACTCATCTATAATGAAAGGTGTCTCGGGTTCCGGAAGCGTTGTATGAGCATTTGAAGCCGATTCTATCGAAATCGGCTCCACTGCGGCAGGTTCAGACGCTGTAGAGTCTTTGCTGCCTTTTGACTTTGACTTTTTCTTTGTTTTAGTCATCGTCTTCTTCCCAATCTTTTTGGAGTCGGCTGACGGTATAGGCATATTTGATTGAAGTGTACAGGCTTCAGCTTGTTCTGTCTTTGGCTTTTGAGAAACCTGTCGATCATGTGCCGACTCAAAGGGCTGCAGTAATTTGTCGGTGCCGATGGATGCTACATCACTCTCTTTTTGAGCTCGTAAAATGGCAGCTTTACCTAATTGGTCGTGCTCTAACGACCCAACGTGTCCTGAACCTTTCCCACTCGGCTCTGCTAAGTCGCTATGAGGTATTCCTTTCCTCTCCGAAAACGACTTTTCTCCAAATGGAGTATTCGAGGCTGTGGAATTTGAGCCTGCATAAAGATTATCTGTAGTAGTCTTCGGAGATTTGAGATTTCGCTGCTTTTTCATGTGCGTTAAAATCGGTGTTGCAGGGGTCACCAATGAACTCAATCTTGGCGGAATCTGGGGTCCATGCTTGACATCGGGAATCTTTGATGAAATGTCCAGTTCTGACGATGTAATCTTATCTGGCGCAGTTGAGGATGCATTGGCCTGTATCACTAAAACCCGATCCTCTATCTTTCCTGTAGGCGCTGAATGGGGGGCGTGTACGGTGACCTTCGATCCACCAACACTTGTGCCGAGGCTCTGTTCTTCGAATGTGATTGTCTCGGGATCTGACTTGTCAGGTGAAGGGTCTTTCAGGTTCTCCGTCGACAGTACTAATGGTCGATTCTCAGAAATTGGGTTTACCGTACCATTTAAAGGTGATGGCGGAACTGACGATTTCTTGTTCTCGTCCAAATAGTCGAATTGTTCTGTAATTGTAGCTAGCGAATCTAACCTATAGGAGCTACTTGTTGCTGCTTTCTGAATAAGCTTATCGTCGGGTCTGGTAGAATCATTAGACGGCTTTGGAGGTACGCTCTTTGTGGTCGAGTTGGCGATAGGTATTTGACTTTCAAGCGTGCCGCTGTCGGACTGCTCGGAGTGAGCATATGTCGTTGGTTCCGTCGACATGAAAGGAGAAGGGCCACCCATTTCACTATCTTTGGTAGAGCTACTGTCGACCCGAGACATTGGTGAGCTGACTGGTTGATCTTGCGGCTCTACTGTAGCTGCTTCTTGCTTTGGTCTAGCGCCCATTGACTCAGTTAAAGCAGCCAAGGTCATCGAACCATCTTTTATAGAATAAGCTTCCCCCTCTTTGGGAACCGCATGAGCAGTCCTGTCAGGTCTTAGGCTAGGTTGCAAAGTTGTTGTGACTGCCGCTGTATCAACTATACCAGTCTTGGTAATTGATGGCTTCGCTCCACCATCATACTGTTGAACACCATCACCGGCTATTTCTTTGGTATACCTCTCGGGATTCTTCCCTAACGGAGCCTGAGTAGGATTCCTCACATCAGTCTTTGGCCTGGGGTAGCTCTCAGCTGCCTTTTGTGGCTGAGCCGTGGTAGTCGATTTTTCTCCTGTTTGCGGCTGGGTAGACTTCTCGGGGCTCTTCTCTACCCGAGCCGGTGTGGGCTTTGCTCGCGCTGTACTAGTTTTGCTGGCAGCAAGCTTTGGCTCTTTCTCTTTGGTACTTCGGGGAGCTGTGGGCTTGTTCTCAGCTCTCGACTCGGTGGGGCTCTTGGTATCCATGTCTGCCTTGTCAAGAACAACCCCGGATCCAGTGTTTCCAGATCGTTCCTGACTAGCCTGTTCGTGACGGCTGTCTTGCTGTTCCCTAGCTGAAAGAACATTCGCCATAATGGGAATGTTCTGTACAAAAATCTTCAACTCCGTAGCCCTTTGCCTTCCACGTTCGTCATTGCCTGTAGACGGAAGTTTTACAGCGACCTTGCGTTGACTGATATCGTGTTCTGACGTTATAGGATCTATATGCGGTGGTACTTCCATCGTCTCTTCTGTTAGCTGTGTGGCTATTTTACCATCTAGACCTGGCTGATTATCCAAAGTGGTACTTCTAGTGAAGTCTCTATGATTCACATCGGCATATGCTTTAGGCGTTTCAGCATTGTGCGAAGGTGAAAAATCACGCTGTTCACAATCTCCTCGGTCGAATCTACCTTCATTTTTGTGATGCTGCTTATATGGCGAGCCACCAGATTTAGAAAAGGCAGGAGTCCTCACACCCTCACGATTGTACCGATCATCCCAAGGACCATTCGGGGGCTGAACTCTGAGCCTTGAATCACAAGGACCTCCCAAAAAGTCAAGCGGCTTTCTATGAAAGACTTTGATAGCCTCAGTTGCACTACTCGCATTCGCATATCTGTGGTTCGCCATCATTAACAAAAACCCAAGGTTGGGGTGGAATGAATTACTCTATAAACGCATAGTAGTTGCAGTCTGGTTTGAACGCATTGAGGGAGGCTCGTGGGCATGAAATATGAAGAATAGGGCCGCAATGAGCAAAGATTCTTCGCAGCATCTCGGAGTCAACGTGGTTCGGAAACCACCCGACGTAGAGGGTTTTATTATCGCAACGTTCCGAACCTCTCTGTACTTGATATATATTTCGCTGTGGACCGTTCTGACGAGGCCGCTGTCGTTCAGAAAAGCCGGCCGCGCTTGCAAGGTTTGTTGGGGTGGAAAGATCTCCATCTTGAGACCAAGCTGCCTGAGTCGATATATGCCCAGTAGAGAAATGCCGGTATGGTTCAAATACAGGTGGTAACATAGAAGGCACGATTCCCAGGTTGCTGGTGGCGGCTGGCAAATGAAATGCCGATTGCGACTGGTTTGACGAAGAACGCCTGTATTGTCCTCTACCACTAGTACGAAGACTAAAAGGTACAGCGGCCGGGTAATCGTTTGCAAGGAATCTGGCTTGGTCTAAGTGATTATCCTCACTAAAGGGCGAAGCAGCAGAATAGACACTAAAAAGCTGTTTAGTATGGTCTGAATCAAAAGCTGATCTGACGCCACCCATGTCCCTGGGATAGCGATTTTCAGCTGCTGGAGTGTGAAGTTGATGTGGCATGTGCATGGCTTGCTGTACCGGTGACACTGGGACAGTAGTAGCACCCGTCGGCTGGTTGATCAGATTACGAGCATCATTAGAGAATCCCATAGGAGGCGGCTTCTTGGCTATCGGAATTCGCACCATCGGATGGGGCTGAGAGATACGTGCCTGAAACGTGTCTTGAGGTATTCCAATGCCCAATGCCGTAGGATGGTGAGAGATAGGTATGGGTGGTGCTCGCGGTGGCTGAGCCGCAGTGTCGCTGGAAAACCCTTGCATGGGCACTTTGAGTGTATTGTCCGGAAGATCACTGTAGCGGTCTGTGCGGTCTGTCGCAACCTGCCCTTGCGAAGGTGAAAGACCCGAAACTTCCTTTGGTAAATCGTTTGACGGTATGTCTAAGGCAGAATTGGAGCGTTGCACAGGGGGTTGAGGAATTTGTGGTAAAGCATAGCTGACTCGTGAAGACTGTGGAGCGGACGAATTGCGTTGCGGCTGCACGGACGGATTAAGGAGTGACGTTTGGGAATTGGTAATATTCTGTGTGACGTTGTGATGAAGACCCTCTTTTCGATGCTGAGCACTAACGGCTGGCAAGAATCAGTGTTAGCCAAGTTCCTCTGCAAGCGCTAGGCAAAACATTCAACGATAAAAGACGGGCGATGAGTGAGTGAGTGAGTTGAGATCCCAGAACTGATAGGCCTCACGAAAAGCAGCAGATGAGCAAATGTTTGGGGCAGCCGATGACCAGACGAGTGAACACGCGAATCTACCTTCTCTATCCAAATCTAGCCTCACAAGGTCCCCAATCTTTGCAAAAGCTTCTCCCAGAATATCTTCCCCATACTCTGCGATCTCTGTCTCGGTAAAGATGTCGTGCAGCGATTGTGCAACTGCCATCCTATCGAAGCTGGCGAGCTTGCCCTCTTTCGAACCGTTCACAATCTCACGTACGTGTTGTGATCTGGTGAAGTTACGGAAAACAATGTTTTCGAGAACTTTGTGAAGAAACCCAGTTCCAAGAACGTGGCAATCGTAGTGGTCAAAGTATTCATAGATGTTCTTGATAGGTAGAGTGATTGCCCTGCTCTGGACAGGATAGTCTCGCTCCAGCCTTGCAATCATGCTGTCTAGGTCGTCTTCTGGTTCACTCCTTAGGGCGATCGGACCGCGAGGCTCAACTGCTTCACGAGGTAGAAATCGGCCAAGCCGTGTCGAGAAGATCGCCTTACCACGGCTAGAGACAGACATGATGTTTGCCTTGTGCTGCATGAGCGGAAGCAATGGGGCAAAGTGCTAGGTCTGAGCTGGTGTTAAGGGTTGGACTACTTTTAGTGTTGTTGACATGAAGCAAGAACGTAAGATATCCACGAGTTGGTTCTGGCCAAGCACGAGGGAAATTCCCTCAAGCACTTGCCAGAGAACGGAGCAAACGAGTGGTACAGGTATGGTAGTAAAGGTTGCTTTCGTCATCTATCGTACTTTCCAATAATCGGTTGATCCTAAATATTTAAGATTTCGTTACTGGCAGTACCGAGCCAAAATATTTGAAAGATAATAGTAGAAGATCGTGGTTTACAGAATTATTGTCAGGCTTCATACATAGCTTCAGGATACTTCACAAGCAGTTGAGGCTCATCACACAATAAGAGAGGAGGTAGTAAGGTAGCCGCTTCCAATGAGCACATATATCACTGACTGTGTCAGTGATATTCAACCATGACTAGTGAGCAGTAGTACGTGATGATAGGGAAAGGGTCCCCCAAACGTTTCAGTTGTTCGAGTTTACTCGGTTTTCTTAGTGGCTGTGATCTTCATCTTGAAGAAAACAACCAGATGTGGTAGAATCTACCGGGCCGGAAGGTAAGGGCTTCTGTTAAGAGGTAGGAGCTTATGTGAAAGGCGTTCGTAGCTGGCTGCCTCACTTAAGTCGATGAATGACATCGATCCTTGGGATACGGCTTGCATAGATATCTCTCACGTTATCGGTAGTACCACAGCTTGAATCGCATATGGATTCATGATTGCGTTGGCGCAACACTTCGGCCTACTTTTTTGGGTAGCTGACCTATCATCTTCATGATTTCAGATTCATTATCTCCGACGACTAGATCTCTTGTAAGCATGATGATTCACTGGCCTAGACAGCTAGAGTCCTTACCAGCCCGACCATTGTTCCAATCAACAATCTACATATAAGCTTAGCGCAGCCCTTTTCCATGGTCAATTAAGGTAGACTCACAACCGGTGCCCTGAATTTACTGGGGTCCTCTTTTAATCTTGTCAGCGCGTCTGCCTCATCTCTCGCTCCATCTACCACCTCTCTAGCTTTCTTTGGTCCAACATACTCCAACATACTCCTCAATTGATCGCTTGTTGGAGCCTCCTCGGTAACATCTAATTGAAACTCCGACCTTTGAATTTTGTTTTGCGCTGTGTGATCTGTTGCCTGGTCCATGGTTGCCGTATCAGACGCCTGAGCAGATATCTGTTTCAAAAGGGCATGGGCACGCATGGAGGACGGTAAGGAAGGACGGTGGAAAAGAGTTATGACATCGAGGGCTTTATGCTAAAGGGAGATGTCAGCGATGAAAATCCTTAGATTGCCCTAGATTACGAAACAACTTACGAAGCGAAACATTTCGTGTTCAACGGGGCCTATGTAGCTGCTGTGGTGAGATTAAGAAGTCTTGGGCTCCAAGCTGTGAGCTTGATCCACTATCTGAGTCCTTGTATGGTGATGCCGTATTTCTTAGATGGCTGAAGGTCCTCGAGGTAGTTAGCAAGCAACATAAACTTAGCGCGGCAAGCTTCCGAGTCGGAAAACCTCACGCGCGTTTGTGTACAGGTACGGTAATATAATCCTGATTTCAGGTTGTTACATTTCGATCTAGTGGTCTATGGGATGCTTTCTCTATGCTGAAGACAAGGTCTTGCAGGAAGTCAAAGGATGCCAAGTCTCTTCCTCCACAGATAATCCCCAAAACTTGGACCAGATAAAGGCCTGCCAGCTCAAGCTCCTCAAAGTTTTGCAAGTACTGCCTCGGCGCCGGAGACCTGTTAATTGATTAGCTTTTATCTTGCGATTAATCGCCTTCCCACTGAAAACCGACCGTAACATCTCCTCCAGGCTCGTTCTCGGCATAGGTACTAAAAGATTTCGGAGTTAGTACTGCATTTTGATGGTAGACTCATGAGCTATGAGACGTATTTTTAGAGTGTACACTCGCGACACATGTCTCAAAACTCATTGTTACGTCTGGAAGTGGGTATGAACAACGTCGAAAAAATGCTTACACCTTGCCATGGTCAATGATCATAGCATATCGGCCAGTACGCTCGCCTCTTGTCCAGCCAATTGACTTAGAAAACTTGGCCTCAGGATCCGTCAAAAAAAGCTGCGGGACGGTAAGCTTGTGCCCGATTTTCCTCGCGTCTATGGCCAGACTATTCCGTACTCACGATATCATCTCCTTTGATGCCATTGGCCTTGCCCCAAGCGCTCATAACATAAGGGTCATTGAAGGCAAGGACCGCAATTATATCGACGCCTTTCGATTTGATCTGCGGCAGATTTTGGATGTATCCTGGTAGATGCCTAACAGAGCAACCTGGCGTGAAAGCTCCTAGAACGTTTGGAAGCCTCGTCAGCCCCAGAGTGCCCTATCCCGTAGGAAACCCCTCCCCACAGTGGCATGCTTACCTGGAACAGCAAATAGCACGACCTTCTTATCTGCAAACTCCTTGCTAGCTTTGTACGGCTGAGGAACGCCGCAAGTTGTGATCTCTTCTTTCTCCTCAGTATAAGGGACATAGCTTGAGGTAATGTTTCGTTAGCTAACCCTTTCGAGACGCCGGCTACAGATAGCGATCTTACGAGAATTCGACTCCTTCCGGGAACTTGTCCCCAGCTTTGAGGCCAGACATCTTGACTGGTTGAGAGGTTGATAGATTTGGCTTCAGGTAACGACTGACGATGAGACCGATCAATGGGAAGTTCGCCTTGGTAGGCAAAGGCAAAACGAGACCAGAGTCTTTGAGACAAGTCGGTGTTTGTCAGCATTGTGGGGCATTCTACGTTCGATTACCCCGCGGTCCACTCTAGTGCATCGACGTTCATTTTATCTCAGCAACGCGTTGTGAGGAATGTGAAATCATCTATGAGATTTCTCGGAAATTACTCTTTCACTCTATTCCTTTTCTCTTCTTTTCCAAGCCACGGTCTATTGTACAAAAGAATCGCAACAGCAAACACCAATCCAATAAGGGTTTGAAACACTAAGATACCACCTCCTAGTCATTTTTCCAAAGGAGCCTTGTCACCTTGAGGAGGCAGTCTCTCTGCGATGTACGCCTCTAGATCGTCGATTTCTTGAGGATCGGCTGAGTGAGCCAAACCCTGATAAGTGTTGAAGTTCACAGTCCACCCCATATCTCTCAATGCCTGCGCAGTCTGTACGCCCCATTCGTGCTTGACAAGCGGATCCATGTTCCCGTGACCCATAAATATAGGGGTCTCCTTATTCGGATTATTTGCTGGTACATAATCCTTGATCTTGGTGTGCAGGAGGAGGTAACTCGAGAGCCCAAATATCCCAGCAAGCTTATCGGGACAGGTGACTCCTGTGAAGAGTGAGATGGCTCCACCCTGAGAAAACCCGCCTATACCAAGTCAGTGTCTAAAATCTGGCTCCCACGCCACGTAATAGCTAACCGAGAATTATCCTTGATGATGGGATCCCCTTCTCTATCTCAGCTTTGATGAGGGTGTTAAAGTAGTCTCGAGACTTGAGGATTCCCGGCTGATCGTGGGCTTGTGCAAGGTCGCTGAACGTGGTCTGGAAACCGAAGAAGCGTTAGTATCTTCATAATCAGTGGAAACTTGTGAGACGAGCAGTATGGGGTTGCTTCGTGCATGAAGAAAACGAACGGTATCGCGTGGTCTCACAATGTCATACCATCCCGGCATTCTCATTCCGAAGTTCTGGACACATGGATGTCAGTCTTGTAGTTCATGTAAGTATATGGAAAGTGGAACCATACCACTGTGATAGGTATCGTTGGAGCATTTGGGAAGACAAAGGCGATTTCTTCGAACTTCCCCCTCCTCCTAAAGTTCTCAGCAATAGGCATCCTGAATTTCGTTACTCTTAGATCATTCTAATCGTCATAACACAACTTCTCATACCATCCTGCACCACTGCCATCAATTAGCTCAGGATTGAAATGCTAGGATAGTATTTGCCATTATACCTGTCTCCGAGTCCATGTGCCCAGATCACGGTTGCGGTATGTTTCTTGAGCGCTGGAACAACAAGTGCTGCTGGTCCTGCCATTACATCTAGCTAGTCGGATCGTTGTAAAAGTCCTGTACAGGAAATTGATGTACCGGAAGGGGTTGAAGAATTCTAAAGGTGGTGTGAGCAAATGATTGACAGGGACAGCTTAAGAGCTATTGTTGCGATACGGGGAAGGTACTCCGTACAGAGGCGTGAGAGGGTGAGAAGCACGTTTATCTAATCAGATCATGGCCGGGATCTAACAAGCTCATCGCAGGGTTGTCACAGCGTCATCGAGCAATGAAGCTGCGAAGACGATACCGTCCTCAGAACAGTCGTTTCGCCGAAGCAGTCAGTGAATGAATTGTGCGAGCGGTACCATTCGTTGATCTGATTGAGTAAAGGCAGCCTGCAGGCTGCAGCAGATATAAATCAACTTCGCTACAGGCTCCATTTGCGGTATAAGCCGAATATACCTTAAGTCCCCGCCTTGAAATGTGGACGTCACCACACCGCGCGTCAGGCAACCGCCTGAAGTGCTTACTTTCCTACATCACTATCTTATTCCTTTAACTCTTTGATCAAAGTACCTAGAGTATTCACCTTGCGCTTTATCATATCAACATGAAGCTTACCTCCTTTTTGCTGCTCGTGGCTCTTACCTCCGCCTTCGTCATACCTGACGAGCAGGTAATGAGCGAGATCGCTGTTGAATCACACAGGACCTCAAATTTGATTTTTTACAAGGACCAACTTGTTAGCGACTTCGAGAATACCTTCTCCAAGGTTGTACAGACCTCGAAGAACGCGATCGATTCCGCCATCGAATGTATTACCGAGACTGGTCATGAGTTCTCCCAGAAGATCGAAGACACTGCCTTCGACACGAGATTGTGGCTAGAAAGCGAGACCAACAGCATCGATGGCGGATATGGTCATCACGGAGACCATGGACATCACGGCCACAAAGGTCACCACCATGAGCCAAACATGACCGTGTACCAACTGATTGCGGAAAGCAAGTACACAACTAAACTTGCAGCCCTCATTAACGAGTATGAGGACCTTGTCACTCTCCTGAATGGAACTGCTGCAAATTACACAGTCTTTGCACCAACCGATAAAGCTTTCGAAAAGATCCCTGAGCACGCTCCCAAGCCGTCAAAGGATGACCTCAAGAAGGTTCTATTGTATCATGTCTCAGCAGATTTTTATCCAGCTGGTCGTGTCTTGGTGACACATACTATCCCTACAACGTTGGTCGGCGAGAACCTCGCAGGCGAAATGCAGCGATTGAGCACCAATATCGGTCTGAGGGGTTTGACTGTTAATTTCTATAGCCGAGTCATTGCAATCAACATTGTAAGTGTTTCATAGAGTCTCGATTAGCCGTTTAGCTGACATGGAGTAGTTCGGAACTAATGGTGTCATCCACGGTGTCGACAGCATTCTTGTGCCACCCCCAAAGGCTGTTGAGATCATCCAGCTCCTTCCTAGTGAATTCAGTACCCTCGAACTCGGTTTGACAAAAACCGGCTTGATTAGCGCTATGAATGACACCTCGAACCATGCTGGAGGTACTATATTTGCCCCATCGAATTTTGCCTTTCAGAAGCTCGGACCGAGAATCAACGGATTCCTGTTCAGCCAATATGGACAGAAGTACTTGAAGGCCCTACTGAAATACCACGTCGTTGCCAATCAGACTTTGTATTCTGATGCGTACTACACACACGATGGTGTCTCTGAGACCCGAATTCCGAAGGGATACTTTCACGTACGTAGTACTTTCTTCTAGTTAAACCTTGGCACTAACAGCTTTGCGAAGATCGACCTCCCCACACTGCTTAAGGATAAGTCTTTGAGCATTGATGTCGCACGCTATGGCAGACTTATCAGCATCAAATTAAATGGCTTCTCCCGGGTCACAATCGAGGACGGCATCGCCAAAGACGGCGTCATCCATGTCGTGAGCAATGTGCTTATCCCACCAAAGCCAGTTGGCGGTATGAAGCAGGAATGGCAAGGCGAGGAGATGAGCGAGGAAGACTTAATGGAGAGACTGGACCCGTATGTTGAATATGATGAGTTATAAAGAAAAGCTTTTGGTGTATAAGGAGGAAATGAAAGCGACAATGCGGAACGAAGGCTTATGGTTACAAAAGGGATTAGCTGGTCATATGTGTAGCCATGGCATCTAAAAAGCCCAGTCAAAATGGATACTATAAAATAACTGGTTCGAACCGGTTTCCACTAATTTCTCTTCCCATCAAGTGCTCACACAACCTACTTATGCTTGGGGCTTTTCTCGACTCCACCCCCAATCCATTCCAATTCTTTGTGTATATCCACACTATCCAAATCCTTCACATCGTCCCCAAACCACCTCATCCCTCCCCTTTGCCCTTCGCCAATCCTAACATCATTTCCACTCATCATCCGGCTCTCCATCCTCCCATCCGGCGCAAACGTCCAATGTTCAATCCCGTACGTTCTCATCCACCGCATTTGTGATCTTGCATCTTGATACTCGTACCAGAATTGGACGGCGATGCGGTTTTCGTGGTAGCAGAATAGCTCTTTGCGGAGACGGTAAGATATCTCGCGGGCCCATTTAGCGTTAAGGAAAGCGATGATGGCTGGGTGGCCACGGAGGAAAGTGGAACGGTTACGCCAGGTGGTATCGGGGGTGTAGGCATTGGTTACTGCTTGGGGGTCCCTAGGAAAATGGCTATTAGTAGAGGGTAGGAGTGAATGGACGAAGACGAGGACGGGGCAATGGATTAACAAACATGTTTAAGTTGGTAGAATGAGAGAGTAATTTACCGAGTGTTCCACAGCGCTTGAGCGGCCTTGACCTTCTGATGAGCTGTAGCTAGGGTAAAAGGAGGTTTGAGAGACATGTTCGATCTTCCCCAGTTCGTTGGGGGAACGACTGAGAGTGAGAAGTCTACAAGACTATAGTAACCACGTTACTACCTAAGCTTATCGACAAGAATTACCTTCTACTCTAACTAGTGATACAAAACCCGTCTTTGATCACGCTAAACCTAATACTATCAAGAAGTAGCTAATATAGGTTAGCGTGCGCAGAAGCCCAGTGTGTGCGGGAAACCCGTGGATACTAGCGTGGCGCGCGTTGCTCGAAATACAATTCCTCAGCGTAATCGTCAGATCTTCAATACACCCTCGACAGTAAGTCTCGCCATTAGAGGCAAGGCTTTACGTGAAAGATCTAAGGCAGCCCCGTCTTCTCCAGTATGCCGCCTCTACCACCTTCAAAGCGAAAACAACCCCCCACCTCCGTCGACCCCCTATCGAACCGCGCAGCAAAACGCGTTAAAAGCTCTTCAGCAAGAACAATTCTAGCCCAAACCTCTGAGAAAGCTCTCAATCAGAATGGTGATCTTGATGTGTCTGCCTTCGTCAAGGCCCGGGAGTTCGAGATCAAAGCGATGGAAGCCAGCATGGGCACCTCTAAGAGGTCATTGACCACAAGGGCATTTCAGTCGTTGCCGAAGAATCTGAGGAGAAGAACGGCAAGCCATAATGTGAAGAAAGTGCCGAAGAAATTAAGGGCGAGGGCAGCTAAGGAGGTGGGTAGGCTCCAAGGCTAGTGTGGGATATTGCGTTGCTAACAAGAGTGGAAGGGCGAAGATGAAAAATGACAATACTCCAACAGTGTCTGCGAGGCGCCGAAAGCCCTCCCCTCACATGCGTCTCCGCTTAGAAACCGCAAAGAAGCTACAGAAATTGGGAGCTCTCACGAAAAAGAAAGGGATCAAGTCGAAGGAGCAAGAAGCTGGCGAAACTGTTCCAGAGAAAACAGTATCGTTAGCTCCTCGGCCACCTAAAATCAAGAAGAATGCCCTTACGAAACCAGCCAAACCAGCGTCAAAGTTCCGTAAACGCCAGATCCACAAGTCTTGGCTCCCTACGCATTTATATCATGCTAAGAGAGCACACATGACAGCACCTAAAGAATCGTTATGGCGATTTGCAATCCCACTTACGCCAACGGACAAGTGCTACAGGGCGACCCATCGTGCGGGATCAGAACGAGGGTGTGTCGCATGGGATACAAGCTACATGAGTACAATTGGAGTTGAGGGTGCGGAGGAAAGTTTACTGGGGCTTCTAAGGGGGCTAGGGGTTGAGGAGAATATGGTGACAGGGAAAAGGGAGAGAAAGTGGAGGAGAGGTTCGAGGGGGTGGAAGGGATGGATCCGGGAAAGAGATGGCGAGAAGAAGTGGATATCAAAAGTGAGCGTTGTGTGGTGTGTCGAGAATATGAAAGGCACAGAACCGCTTGAAAAGAGTGGTTCAGCCAAGAAGCCCATGAGGAAGCTGTTTATCCGCGTTCACCCTTCTGCATTCTTACAGGTTTGGAATGAGACCTTGAAAGTCTCGAAGATTCAACGACCACCGGCTATGGTTGAGGACCTAAGGTTTGAGATTGGGAGTATAGAAGTTACTGGTCCTGGGTCCACAGAAACATTGATTTCTGCGCTGCAACCAGTCGCCACCATTGGGAAAGACCCTCCGGATTTCGATAGGCCAGAGGATATCTGGCCAAGATTGGTGGCTGTCACGAATCCAGCTTCACTACCTTCCAACGCCCTCCTAGGTTTCAACGTCTGTGACCCTCGACTACACTATCCGCCCCGGACGTTAAAGTGTTCCTCCTCTCCAAATGCAAACGAAGAACTTCTCCACACCCTCTCAGCATGGTCACCGGACACCACTCAACCCCTTCCCAACATCTTCTCTGGCAAAGCCCGCTTTGAAGCTTCCCGCCTACTACCCAGCCAAAAATCGATCAATCGCCGCAAAGGCGCAGCCCTTCCTGGCGCCTATCCAGACCCTCTTCCCCGAGATCCCCAGATCCCCGTCCTATTACTGGCATCCCGTTCCTCATCAACCAGCACCCAAGGCTCCTGGACCCTTCTCCTTCCTTGGAAAAGCGTCCTCCCAGTCTGGTACTCTATAATGCACTACCCCCTCTCCTCAGGCGGAAATCCGTGCTTTGGCGGACTTCGGGAGAAAAGACAGCTAGCGTTCGAGCAAGGCGTGCCATGGTTCCCGGGTGATTTTCCGGGAACGAGTTCTGGGTGGGAGTGGGAGTGCATGGAACGGGAGAAGAGGAAGGCGGAGTGGGAGAAGAGACCGAAGGGGAAGAGGGTGCAGTGGGAGAGTGTGGATCTTGGGGAGGGGAGAAAGGGGGAGGTGGGGAGGGGGTGGGCTTGTGATTGGGAAAGGCTTTTTGAGGGACCGCCGCTTCCTGCATCTAACGATTCGGAAAACACAGAGCCTCGTGCTCCGAAGGTTCCCGACCCAGCGAAACCAGCCGGTAACTCATCCGTCATATCGACCTCCCCTCCTACACAGCCTACCTCTTCCCCGACTCCGCCTCTCAACGTCGTACACATCCCTTTCCCCCACTCCTCCGATACCTCCCCCTTAACCATCCCCCCCACCGCCCTAACAACCATCTCCCTCACCCTCCTATCCCGCGGTACACCCACACCCTGTACCAGGATCTACGGCCTCCCCACCAAAAACCCTTCTCTACGCTCGAGATGGCTCGCTCTTGCTTCCCCTCCAAAACCGACCAGGACCCAAAAAGTCGCGCACAGGCGGAAGAACGTGGCGGATAAAGACATCCCGGACCATCTCCGCAATCAACAACTCGCTGCTTCGTTGATCGCTCCCCCTTTATCAGTAATTGATGAAAATATCAGAGCCGGTTCTCCAGCATACCCAAGCGTACCAGACGAAGAAGATCTAATCGGATTTGTCACGACGGGGAATTTCAACCTCGGAGAAGGGCGATCGACTGCGATTGGTAGTATTGCATTGGCGAGAGTGATACAGGATGGAAATGATTTGAATCTGGGCAAGGAGCAACGCCTGTGCATCGTTCGCGAAGCAGGGCAGGGATTGGGGAGGTTGGCGCGGTGGGAGTTTGTGTAACTGTGAATGGGAAGGTCCTAGCTATTAGGTACTGTGTCCTTTATCTTCGTCCCTCCTCAATGAGAACTCCCTTCTTGGGGGTAAGAGGAAGGGCGAGAGTAGATAGATCTAGTTGAGGAAGAATTCGAGTTGGGGTTGGGGTATGAAGGGATATCAGACAGAATTGAGAAGTTTGTAGCCTAGGGAAGACAGCTCTATCTATTTACAAACCCTCTCCTCCTCTTTCTCCTCACCTTCCCCTTCCCTCTCTTCCCCTCTCTTCCCTTCTCTCCCCTCCTCTCCCCCCCCTCTTCTCAAGTCCTAAACAACCTCTCATTAAAAACAACGCCATCCCATAAAATCCCACTTTTCCCCATTCCCTCACGTTTCTATCCCGAAAAAAACCCCCCAAAATTACAAGAAAACGAAAATCAGAGACGGGAAAGATAAGGGTTTAAAAGACACTCGCAGTCTGCTATATCTTCACAAGTGCTTTTGAAATTAAATTTATTTCGAATATTTATCTCATCTAAACTACTATCTATGTTAGTAGTAGCTTCACAACGGCAATCTCTACAATCATACTTATACATTTCGTGATTTACCATATACCTATGTATGTAGTCATCACGATTAATTAAAAGATAGCGGCCATGGCAACGTGCATTAACGATGAGAAACGCAATTGGGCAGATTGAAACAAGTGGGGTTTTATGCTCGTCTTGAGACGGAGGGTAGGGTGGTGAATGAGATTTTGGAAAGCTTTTTAGGTATTACTCATCTACTTATGTTTTCCTTTTTTCCCTTCTTTTTCCTTTTTTTCAATTCTTTCATTTTTGATCTTGAATTGAACCCCTTTCATTTCACCTTATCTTATTCCATCGCACTCAGATCATTGAAGAAACACATATCAAAAACTCAAAACTTCTTTTTCATCGATGCTCTGGTTTCTTTACTCTTTCTTTTCGTAGTAGCGCATACTCTTTCTCAGGACAGCCCTCGTCTTCTTATAGAATTTTGTTCTCTTGTTATTTCATTTCGTTTTCTTCTTTCTTCTTTCTTCTCAATTTCTCTCTCTTCAACCATCTCATCGAAAAATCTTTGCACACTCACCTACACACTCACCCACCCCAGCCCACTCCCTTCCTCGCCCATCTCAGCCCTTCCACCCTTCCACCCTTACCCTTCCACCTCTCCACCCTCACCCTCCCACCCCTCAACCCTCACCCCTCACCCCTCAACCCCTCCTTCCACCCTTCCACCCTTCCACCCTTACCCTTCCACCCTTCCCACCACCTCCATTCCACCCCTCCCCCACCATCTCCTAACCACCCCTCCCCCACCATCTCCTAACCACCCACCCTAACCACGCACTCCATTCAAACACAATCAAAAAAATCCATAAGATCCAGCCCCGAGGTGAGTTGAAATATCTTTTCATCCCATACATGACTGGGACGATGGAGTGAGCGAGAGTGCGAGAGTGCGAGAGTGCGAGAGTGCGAGAGTGTGTGGAGGGAGGGGAAATTGCGGGGGTGAGAAGTGGGGGGGGGGGGGGGGGGGGGGTTTTTGGGGGGGGGGGGGGTGTA
>JAABUU010000179.1_pt1 | contig 153757 bp, 178 predicted proteins | sample 5559301 | NCBI WGS metagenome assembly JAABUU01 (sample SAMN10711884, study PRJNA513360) | rock metagenome | isolation source: Antarctica rocks | place: Antarctica: Victoria Land, Richard Nunatak white
TCTATCAAACTCTCTATCAAACTCTCTATCAAACTCTCTATCAAACTCTCTATCAAACTCTCTATCAAACTCTCTATCAAACTCTCTATCAAACTCTCTATCAAACTCTCTATCAAACTCTCTATCAAACTCTCTATTGAGCTTATCTGTACATACTGTATGCTTCGTACATGCTAATTAGCTCGATAGAAAGCACTCTTCATGACTCAATATCAAACTTTCTATCAAATTTTCTATCAAATTCTCTATCAAATTTTCTATCAAACGTTCTATTGAATTTTCTATCGAATTCTTTATCAAACTTTCTATTGAGCTTTCTGTCAAACACTCTACATTGTTGCGATTGTGCACTTCAAGTTAGTCTAACATAAGTCGTGTCAGACTATCATAGACTAGTATAGAGCTGATGTTGACACGCTAGCGACCTAGCGTGCCTTCGTGAGTAAAACTCACGACGTGTTGCATCTTCTTTCTTCTTCAGCTTTGAACTTCTAGTTAGAATACACTCATATGATTCGCTCTATGCAGACTCATAACATTAGTTCAAAGCTCATTAATCTTGCTATCGACGTGTAAATAATATAAAAACAAGTTACATCACTTAAACTTAAATCAGAATTGAAATTAGAAAATTGAGTTCAGAAGACTCATTAGAAATCAAGAAATTTCTAGAACAAAACAGAAGAACATGAACATGTTGCTCTAGACTAACTTTTTACTGAACTCATCGTCAGAACAGAAGAACAAAAGAACATGAACATATTGTTCTAGAACTGAAATCAGAAATTTCAGTTGAATTTCAATCAGCAATTTTCTACTCACACAATGACTAGAAACACAGAATTGAAATCAGAATCAATGAGCACAACTCACTATGAAACTCAAGATGCTGAAAGAGAATCACTTCTATTACAGAATTAAACAGCATCAGAAGAAAAAAACTTGAATGCATCATTAAATATTAAAGAAGAGAACATGAACATGTTACTTTTCAATCATGAAATGATCAAGATCAGCATCAGCATTGAACTGAATGCTTAAATAAACACTCATGAAGCAAATGATCTTGTTGCATTTATCAAGTACATGTATCAACAGCATGACATTGAAATTGAGATTTACAATGACATGATTCAGATGTTGAATGACATCAACAAGATCAACATTGAATTGAAAGCTATCAACATTGAGTTGAAAGTTATGCAGATAACTTTGAATGTTGTTTAAATGTATTTACAGAAAAAGATGAAGAAAAAGAACGTGATTATACATCATTTAGAAGTGACATCAAGTCAATTAAGCACTTCAATTTCAAAAGATTGATTCTTGAAGTTAATCAAGCTATCTGACTTATCTTTGTTCAAAAATTCAAAGCAGAATGTAAATAATTATTTATCTTGAATGTGAAATAAGCTGAAGATGAACAAGAATCATTTTTCTATCAAAGAAATAAAGATTGCATATGTGAAAAGTCGAGTCAGTGAAACGATGATTAAACACATAGCATTCAGAATGAGAAACATAATCACAAACTCATTTCTTGAAGCAGAAGAGATACTGTCAATCATAAATAAAATGTATGACGATTTCAATTGATATCATACAACTCAACGACAGTTCTTGAAGCTGTATTAAAACAAAATCTTCTTTCATAAATTTTGAATGAAATTTCAGAGACTTAGTATGAAACTAGAGTACAATAACGAAATTCTACTAAATGATTTTCAGCATAAGATTAGCTCAGATCTTCAACAAGTCATGATCAATGAACAAACTATGAATTTGAATGAATTCATTGACATTTGCATGCAAGTCAACGTTCAATTGATAAAATTGAATGCTCAATCAGTCTTCAAAACATCAACGACTCAAGTCACTCGCTTTATCGCTAGCATTTCAATGACAATCACTACTGCGATCTCAGCTTCAAACTCTGCATGAAAGAAACTCAGAATATTGAACGTTGATTCTGCTAGAGAGAAGTTGTTTAAAAAAGAACTCTGCTTCAAATGCAAGAAGTCAAAATATAGAGCATGTGACTGTCTCAAGTCAGCTCAGATGCATGAAATTGCAGCGAATTTGAAAAATAACTTGTCTTTGTTAAAGTAATGACTGAGAATGATATACTCATATTTTGCTTCATCAGCATGTCTGATGATTCATTTAATTTCAAGTCGTTCACTGTTGACATCATCTTGAATAATCTAGAAAAGATATTCAGATTTCTTGCTCTGATAAATATTGAAGTCATTGACATGATTTTCATTGATGAATCTTTAATGTTAAAGCTATGTAAACGCTTTGATATTCAATCAATATCATTGTTAAAATCAAAGTTGATTTGATTGTATGATGAAATTTCTGATTGAAAGTCAATTACATACACTCTGTATACATTGATCATGATACAAGAACACAAGAATGAAATGATGCTTCTATTAATAACTCGTCTAGATTAACACAAGATAATCATTGAAAATCTTTGATTGAAAAGAAATCAAATGTTGATAGATTTTGCAAATAATTGATTAATATCATTGTTGAAGATTTGAACATTGAAATCTATTGTTTTAAAAGCAAGCAGTCAATCAGCATTTCACAGATCTGAATCAAATGAAATCTGTGAAATGAAATGAAAGAACTTGAACTCAATTGTTACATCAACAATCATCTTGAAGAAACTCATGAATCAGAAATCAGTGAATAGATTCATTGAATCTGCTTTCATAGCAAAGCAAAGCACTTAAGTTGATCTCGATCAACTTCGCTCATTTCAGTCAACTAAGACAAAGAAATTCATCAATATTATCATGATCAAAGTCGTTGCATATTGAACTCTAGTCAAGAATAAGAAGATTAAGATCTTTTTCTTGATCATTAGTGAAATCAACAAAGTGCTTAGCTCAGTCGAAGATTTCGCGAAACTGAATAAAATGATCTCTGTCATGTCATTAAATGAACTGAAGAAGAAGCTTTCAATAGTTTATCACGACTTTCTGAATGTTTTTGATAAAGAAAAGATAACACAGTTGTCTTTGCATTGATCATACAATCATAAGATTAAATTAGAAGAAGAGAATCAACTTTTTAGAAGTTGATTATATCTTATGTCAAGCTACAAGTTGCAGAAGATCAAAGAGTATCTAGAAGAGAATTTGAAGAAAAAGTTTATCATGCTCAGCAAAGCTTCTTTTGCTTCATCAATACTGTTTGTTGAAAAGAAAGATGATAGTCTTCACTTTTGCATGAACTATTGAAAACTGAATGCTCTGATCAAAAGAAATCGTTATTCAATATTCTTGATAGACAAAGTACTAGCTTGAATTCAAGACAGTAAGTATCTGACTTGACTTGACATTATCATCACGTTCAATAAACTGCACATGAGTTCAGAAAGCAAAGATTTAACTACTTTTGTTACTTTCTTTGACATTTACAAGTATAAAGTAATGCTTTTTGAATTGATCAATGAACTTGCGTCTTTTCAGCACTATATCAACGATGTATTGTTTAACTGTCTGCACAAGTTCTGTCAAACATACTTGAATGATATTCTCATTTATAGTAAGATCTTGAAAGAACATAGAATTCATGTGAAAGAAGTGCTAAACAAGCTTCGCAAAGTTGACTTGCAAATAAACATCAACAAGTGCAAATTCAAGATTCAGAAAATCTCGTTTCTTAAACTACTGATATTCATCAATGATCTGCAAATGAATTCTTGAAAAGTAGATGTGATTCAAAGCTGAAAAGTGTTTTGATCATTGACTCATGTGCAGATCTTCATTGACTTCTGCAACTTCTATCAATAATTCATAAAGAATTTCTCAAAGATTGTTCAACTTATGATAAAGTTGACTCAAAAAGATCATTTCTTTGAATGAACAGAGATCTGTCAGATGATCTTTGAAGAATTGAAGAAACAAATAACAACAGTCTTTGTTCTGAAGCATTTCAACTCAATCAGAGAAACTATTCTGAAAACGAACTTCTTAAACTACGTGAACGACGAAGTATTGTCTCAGTATGACGATGAAGACATTTTACATTCAATGATCTTTTACAGCAAGAACATGATTTTCGCAGAATGCAACTACGAGATCTATGACAAGAAACTGCTGATCATTATTTGCTGCTTGAAGCATTGATGCTCTGAATTGAAATGTACAGATATTTTGATCAAGATCTTCATTGATCATCTGAATTTGAAGTACTTCATGATGATCAAAGAACTGATCAGACGACAGACTAAATGAACTGAGAAGTTATCTGAATATAACTTCAAGATCATATATCAGTCGAAAAAACAGAATCTGAAAGTTGACGTGCTGATCAGAATGTCAGATGTCAAGTCAGTTGAAGCAAATGATGATTGAAAGCTATATCAGCATCAGATGTTATTGTCAGAAGACAGATTTGAACTGCAATTAATAAAAGCTGATCAAGAAGATGATCAGAAAGCTGATCAAGATCTGACTCAGATTTTGCTCAGATCTGACTCAGAATCTGATTCAGAATCTGACTCAGATTTAAAACATGAATCAAATGTTAATGAAAATTCGATCAAAGAGATGATTTCTATTCAGAATCAAATTATAGTCAAAAATTAAATGAATCAACTGTGCTTCAATATTCAAATAATCATGAAACAGAACAGAAAAACTTGTCAAGATATTGATCTAAACAATTGCAAAGTACTTGATGAAGTACTCTGAAAAGATGATAGACTATGAGTTTCTCTGTCAATGATCATTTGATTGATAAGAAAAGCATATGATCTTTCAATCAATGATTATTCTGACATGAATTAAACGTTGAACTTGCTGAGATGATCATATTGCTGATCAAAGATGAGAATGATAATCAAGCACTACATTCAAAACTGTTATGTTTGTTGTAGATCAAAAGCATTGAAAGATCGAATCAATGAACTGCTGAAGTCATTGCTCATATCAGAGCAGCAATGACAGAACATATCATTAAGAAAGAACATCAACTGTTCAATTGATGATGAAATAGCATTGTTATTGATGAATTCAATCATGAATAATCAGATGAATCAATCATTTTGCATATACAAGCAATAGCTTTGTAGATATCATTTCACATTCTGATCCGCTCTTTCTGTTTGATCATCAATTTGCAAATGATAGTCTGTGAATAGTTTTATCTTGATGTTGAGTCTCAGATATAAAGACTTTCAGACAATTGATATGAATTGTGAATCACGATTGAACATTATTGATCTGAGTAGTTCATGAGTTCTGAAGACTCATATCAACAGTAGCTTGACTGTTTATTCTGCGAAGATTTCTTCATCATCTGATCAACATGATATATATAATGTTGTTTCTTAGACAATTGATCTATGACTGTCAGAATCGCGTTGTTTTCATTACTTTCTGATAGATTGATAATGAAGTTGAGCTTTCACTCTCATATGAGCTTCGATTTGAACTCAATCAAATATGAGATCATTCAAGCTAAAATTGAAGCAGACAAAGCAAAGAATATATTTGAACACATGAAATGATCATTAGCATTGATCAAACAAGTCTTGACAAGAGTCAGAATCACAATGAAGAAACAGATTAATAAACATTAAAAGAAAATGATTTACAAGATAAATGACATGATGTTTCTGAATTCTAGAAACATAATGATCTCATGATCATCAAAGAAGCTAGACGATAAAATGCTAGAATTCTTCAAGATTCTGATCAAGATCAAACATGTATATCGACTGAAACTATCATTGACTATGAAGATACATTCAAAGTTTGCATCAAATTTGCTGCAACTAGATTCAAAGAACTTTCTGAATGAATAACGAAATGAATCATCTGACTTTATAGTGATTGACAACAAAGATGAATGAAAGATGAAGAACATACTGAACTTCAGACATTATGAACAAGATAAACAACTACAATATTGTGTCAATTAAAAAGAATACAACGTTAATTTGCATTGATACAACGTCAATGAAAGTGAATTCAAAGAGTGCTTGAAAATCATAAATGACTTTCATGAATGATATTCAAACAAGTCAAGATAGAAATTGACTTAAGAAAGATTGATTGAACTGCAGCAATGAGAACATTGCTAGATGAAGAAAGAGAGTAATGTTGCAATCGTGCACTTCAAGTTAATCTAACATAAATTGTGTCAGACTATCATAGACTAGTATAAAGCTGATGTTGACACGCTAGTGATTTAGCGTGTCTTTGTGAATAAAACTTACGACGTGTTGCATCTTTTTTCTTCTTCAGCTTTGAACTTCTAGTTAGAATACATTCATATGATTCGTTTTATGCAGACTCATAATATACATGACTTTCTTCATGACTTTCTATCTCATTAGCTTCTTCATTGCTTTCTCTATTTACACTCTTATTTGCTTTCTCATTGCAAAGCTTCATCGAGTTCTTCATTTTATCTGTTTCATAGAAGAAAGAATTACATTAACTATTGTTATCATGATGTCAGATCATCATCTCAGCTCAGAGCATAAAATATGTCATCAATTCAATCTAGTATCATTAATATTTTAGAAAGTCTTGATTTATCAAATTAAGTCATTAATTTAATCATCATCATCTTAGTTTAATCACATCAAAATCTGTTTCATGTCTTTGCAATCTTAAATTATAAAACTGCTGCTCAGTTTTGACATTACTCAATTCATGTATATAAAAGTTGAATTTTCATTCTGTTCTTTCATTTCTTGTCTTTCATCTTGTACATTATTTGATGTATTGTTCTGTATTTAGTTCAAGTAATATAGTAATCAATTCTTTATATTAATAGAATCTTTAGTTCAGTCTAGTTTTTGACATTACAAAAGATTTACACTTTCTGCAATGTTTTCATATATTGAAATCTTATCTAGTTATTTTTTCGCTCAAATGAAGTCATCTCACAATCTTTCAATCAACAATGAGCGTGCTGTTAAACAGTTCACTCAAAGTATGATTGAAAATTCAGTTGAGATCTTTCGCGTAATGCAAGAGCTTCAAAATCAAGTTCAACAACATGATGTTATCATTTCATTCTCATTCATTATTCTCAGTTTTTCAGTCTATATAGAATTGAATTCTCAGTCTCTTGCAATAATAATTCAGATCATTGCACAAATCTTGAACAATCAATCTTTTTTCATCATTCACTTCTTTGTAAACTCTGTTGCTATCATCATCACTTTTAAATTCAAGAAGCTTCTTGACATATTTAAATATGAAAAGAACAAAGATTGATTGAATGCATGAGAGCAGAATCTGATACAGCGCATGAACATGAACAATGATCATTATTTCTTTCATTGAGCTAAGATCATTTATGTTGACTCACGACTCATCATAAATAAGAAAACTCACAATTTAATGAGTTAATATCAAGTCAATGATCTTTGTATCATTTTCATCTTTGCAGATTGATAACATAAATTGCATCATTACTGCAACAATTCTTTCAAGACAGAAGATGTTCATTTATATTTTTGCAAAACTTTGAAGCAAGACATGAATAGCTTTGCTGATTATTACAATTTCTTCTATCAAAAGAAAGAACATTCTTTGATGAAAGATTTTTTGTTGATTGACTGTTTGAAGTGCAATGTCAATTATTTCACTCAAGTCATCACTTTCTTTTGACAAAATCTTGATGAAACTTAATCATTCATCTTTCATCAATGAGTTCAAGCATTCTCTGACATTGATGAAGAGCTTCAATAACTTAAGCATCATTAATCTTGCTTCATCTTTGTCATTATCTTGTTCATCAAAGTCAAGAACATCTTTGCATTGATTAATAATTCTTTGAGTTCAAAGATCATCATTTCTGTGACTGTTGTTTCAACAGTATTTTCGTCTCTTTCTTTCTCATTTCTTGATGAGTCAATGAATTTAAACTTCGTCATTATCATCATTTAAAATAAGACTCTGATCGTTTCTGAGATCAAGAAAATCTGCAACAAGTGAAAGCTGTGCTACTATTGCAAATTGCAACATTTGAGCAAAATTGCTAAAGAATGCTCAAATAAGAAGTTCTTCACTCTGCATATCATGAACATCTACAACAATGACATCATCAATATAAATGAAAAAGTCTTACTGTTTGCGAAAAAAGTTTAGTCTCTGAGCTAAGTCATGTTCAAAGATATGTATACATATCATCTTGTTTACTAGTTTCAATCTTTTCACTCTCACTTCAATCATATAAAAAGTTTTCTGCTAAATTTGTCTTGAAACTTTTTGAATTCAATTCAACATTCAAAGATAATCACATAATAGTATTCTGTATTCTACGTTAAGCTTAATTTAAAGTTCTCACTCTTGCTCTGATTGATAATGAAGTCTTTACTTATGTTTTTATGAATAAATTCTTTACACAACAACATCATCTTTTCTTGCATCAATTAACTCACTCTTGCAGATTTCAAGAATTTGATGATCAAGTCACTTTAATTAATGACATTATTTATGTCATTGAAATCACAATGATTCTTGATGAACACATCAAGAAACTATTCTTTTATGTCATTGAATTAAATCACTTCATCATCATGAGTCTGTCATGACTTCATCATCACGTCATTGATGTTAATTTTGAGCATAATATTCTCATCTTGTCTTTCTTCTTTTGTCTTAATCATTATTGCTCATTTCTCGTCAAGATTTATGATCTTAATCAACAAGAAGAAAATTTCTCATTTGAAGTTAACAAAGTAGCTTTCTTTCAATCTTGTTCTCAATTCACTCATAAGAAGCAATTTAGTTCACGAATTACTCACAAGAAGCAATTCAGTCTACAGATCACTCACAAAAAGCAATTCAGCACTCAGTTTGCTTGCAAAAAGCAATTTAGTTTCTCATTCACTTGAAAGAAGCAATTCAGTTTTCAGTTTGCTTGCAAGAAGTAATTCAGTTCTCAATTCACTTGCAAGAAGCAACTCAGTTTCTCATCTGCTCATAAGAAGCAATATAACTTTCAGCTCATTTATAAGAAACAAATTTCGCTCAGTTTTGTCTCTCATCTGAAACAAAAAGCTTCTAGTTATATTCTTCAAGTCATTCAAAAAGAATATTCATCAAGAATCAAGTGCTGAAATTCTTTCTTCTTTAAAACTTTTGTTGTTCTTCAAGCAGATTAATTCAATTGATCTTTTATACAACTTAACATAGTCAAGTTGAAAGCTCAAAGCTTTGATCATGCTGCTCATGTCAAAGACATTGAAATGTTTAGCATCATTCTAAAGAAAATTGATGTCTTTTTGAATCTTGAATCAATCTTGTCTTCTAGTTTAAACTCTGACGAGTCAAAATCATGTCATGCAACTTTGACTGTTCATTCAAAGAACAGTTCAACTCTTACTCAGTTTTCATCTCACTTTCAAGACAGTATGTATGATAAGAATCATCATCTGAATCTTCATCAAATGAAAAAGAAATTTCATTTGATTGCATTCATGACACAAGAAGATCTTGAAGTTTATTGATAAAGTAAAAACGTTGATTCAGTCATAATTTTATCATTCAAATATTTCAAGTTTCTAGATGTCTTCTTCAAGAAAAACGTCGATATCTTGTCTTTGCATTGAGTTCATGATCATGTCATACATTTTAAAGAAGATGCTCAATTCTCAGTCTTCGCTTTGTACAACATGAGTCGTGATAAAATTCTAGAACTTCATCATTATTTGAATGAAAATCTGAGCAAAGATTTCATTCAAGTCAGTTGCTTTCAAACAATCATCTCTGTTCTCTTCATCAAGAAACTTAAAGAAAAACTTTGCTTCTGCATGAATTATTAAGATCTGAACACTATTACAATCAAGAATTGATATTTTCTGTCTCTGATCTCAGAAATACTGAATCATTTAAGTTGAGCTAAAATCTTTATCAAGCTGAATATCATTTCTGCATTCAATCAACTTCAAATCAAAGAAGAAGATGAAGCTTTCATCATCTTTTGCACTCAATTTGAATTATTCAAGTATTTAGTTATGCTTTTCAATTTATGTAATGAGTCTGTCTCATTTCAGAAGTATATCAACAATACTCTTCATGAACATCTAGATAAATTTTATACAGCTTATCTGAATGACATCTTGATTTATTTCGACAATAAACTTAAGCATGAGATTCATGTCAAGCTCATTCTGCTAAAGCTATAAGAAGCAGATCTTCAGATGAATATAATCAAGTGCAAGTTTCACATCACTCAAGTCTCATATTTAGAATTGATAATCATCATTGAAAAGATCAAGATGAATTTTTCTAAGATAAACATCATTGTCAACTGACTCATCTTGATCAACATTAAGAATGTTCAAAGTTTTCTAGATTTCACGAACTTCTATAGAAGATTCATTTATGACTATAGTAGAATAGTTATCTCGCTCACTCATCTCATCAGAAAAGATGTACAGACAAAGCTGTTTATAAAGAAATTTCAAATAACAAAAACCTGATCATAATAAAAACATGACTTGAATTTCATCTAATTTAGATGAGATTAACGAAAAATCTTCACATAACATAATCAAAACGCTTTTTAATTTTTTTTGATGAGTTTCATTATATCAAATGTCTACATTAAATTTACTCATTGACGTTTTTCTCTTCAAACATTCACGAAAATCTATTCAAGATAGTCAATGAAAGATCTTACAAGTCTGATACTATGATGATTTTAATCAGATCTCGATGAAATGCTTCAAATTGAAGATCTGCAGTTGCTGATGACAACAGATTTATGATTATCATCTCAGCAGCTTCATCGCTAGTGAAATTATCAGTTTCAAATGAGTTCAACTGAATAATGAAGCTATATCTGAGTGATGAGATACTAAGCGTCATAGAAATTCTGAATGAAATGCTTTGAAAGAGACTCTTTTTGAGTGAAAACAACGTTACGAAAGAGTCAAAAACATAGTCACTGAAGACGTTTTACGCATCAGAGTCACTCAATTTTGAGAGCGACTTTTTTGTTATCAGAATCTTTCTACTCTCAAATGAATTAATGACTGATTGATTGACTTCAAATCTCATCACAATCTGAAAGATAGAAAGCTACATGATGAAGTTGATGATGCTGATTTAAGTTCTCAAACTTTTACTACTATGAAAGAAATTCAAGCTGAGGATAGAAACTACAATGCTGAAGATATCTTCAATATGAATGAAACGAGATATTTTTGAAAATCAACTTTGAATCGAAGTTTATTCTCAGCTGAATTCTCAGGTAAAAAACAGAATAAAAAGAGAATTACTATCAATTTATGCTTCAATGTCATTGATAGTTGAAAGCTTCAGCTCTGATTTATAGAAACAGCTGCTCATCTCAACTATTTTCAAGTCACTCATATCTTTGATTTGAAGACTCTTGAAGATCACTGATGCTTCAACGTGAAAACATGAATGATCAATGTACTAATGATACAGTATCTTTGTTGATTTGATCATCAAATGATCAGATCTACACTTCTACTCATAAATGACTTTGCAGCTCACAAGCTTGCTATCATCAAATTGCTTCAGAATGACGATGATTTTCTACATCATACTAAAATCATGTGACTTCTCGTCAATGCTATCTTTGTACATCAGTCATTAAATCAGAGTATAATTCAAAATTGAAAGAGTTATGTTTGAAAGCAGCAAATACAATTTATGATTAAATGCTTTGATGCAGATTTAAATTCAGACATTGAAATGAATGTTTTGAAAGCTATAAGATGAGACATCTTCATCTGAGAGCATCAGATTCAGTCTTTCATCATACAAAATTGCTGAGTTCAATCTTAAGCATATGACTGAGAGACGAGAGATCTCACTGAAAGATCTCAGAGAATTATAGAAAATGAATGATTCAAATTCAAGATAGTTGTCGAGAAAATTTGAGCTCACGTTCAACATATGCGCGATGCTGATCATATTAGTGAGACAATGACTATAAAAAACTTCATCAACTCGCAGAAGAAAGACGTAGATGATTTGAATGAAGACATCATGAATTAAATCATCGCTGAGTGAGTCTTTGAATCTCTTGAGAATCTCAAGAAGATCTTCATAGAGATTTCATCTGTTAAGCTGAATGAGATCTTACAGATCTTAGCTACATTGAAGCTATATGAGAAGCAGCAAACTTCACTTTCAATTGACTTAAATTTCAGTTGAATGCTCAGAATTCATGAAAGAAAGCTCTTAAAGCGTTATGTGAAGAGCTTGAAGCAGAGAAATTTGAGAGACTGATTAGAAAGAAAGATAGATGATGATTGATAGATTTGATAGAACTCATATAAAGATGCTTATATAAAAAATATCTATAATGAATAATCTTTATATTATGAAATGAAGAAGTCAATTTGTCATCTTTGTTATAAACAGCTTTGTCTGTATTCTTTGTCTGAACTCAGAAATGTCAGATTGCATTCAACATTTTTAAGAAAGTTTTCACTTTCAAGATTATTTTTTATCATTATAATTCAGATCACAAGATTGTGATAGAAATCAATGCTTTAAACTATGTGTTCAAAGACATTTTTTCTCAGTACGATGAGAACGAAGTTCTTCATTCAGTTGCTTACTTTTTCAAGAAGCATAATTCAATTGAGTGTAACTACAAAATTTACGATAAAAAACTCATGATCATTGTTTATGCATTCAAAGAATGATGCTCAGAGCTTGAAGACTTTATCTGTTTTGTCAAGATGATCATAAATCATAAAAATCTTGAATATTTCATGTTAATTAAGCAGTTGAGTCATCATCAAGCTCATTGAAGTGAGTTTCTGTCTAAATTCAACTATTGCATCACATATCATCTCGACAAGATCAATGATAAATTGAATGCTTTGACATGTCGCTCAGAAAATCTTTCTAAAAAGAAAAATACATTCAATTCTTGACATCAATATTAACATCAGACAATTCTGAAAACTCATGTTTTAAACTTCAAGATTGTTAAGAATCTCGTCTTTGATGCTCTTGACATCAAAGTTATGATGCTTCAGTCACAAATCATTGTCTTAAATTCAGTTCAGTTACATCTGTTCTTAATTTTCTTAATTCTCTTGCTGACTTTAGCTTTCATGAATCTAAAAGTTAAAGAATTTAACGTTGAAGATGTTAAATCTCAGCTAAATCAAGACATTTTGAATCTTAATGAAGATTCTGCTAATACTTTCACTCAGACACTGTGAAAACAAGTCAAAGTCAATGACATGTTTGCAGTTCAGATAATTGAAGTGCTTTACAGTGAAACACATCATCATAACAAAATTTCTCTAGTCAAGTGTAAAAAACATGAGAATCATCTGTATTTTCAAGAAAGAAGATATGTACTCAACTTTGATAAACTACATCTTCATATTATTCAGCTCGCTCATGACAATATTATCAATGATCATTCAGAAAGAATCAAGAATTATGAACTGATCAGTTGAGTTTATTGATGATTCAACATATATAAGTATGTTCAACACTTCATATGAAACTGTCACGTGTGCACATGTTTTAAGCTCTTTAAACAATAAACTCAAGAATGATTGCATCTTCTTTCAATTCTCAAACGTTGTTAACATGATGTCTTCATGAACTATGTAGATTCTTTATCGCTCAGTATCTTTATAAGTATCACATATAAATATGTTTTAGTCTTTGTTGATCATTTTATCAAAATGAGACATTTAGTTCTCATCACTTCTATGAAAGTTGAAGAAGTTATCAACTGCTTTTATGCTTATGTTTGAAAACATCATGATTTACTTGAGTTCTTCGTATCTGATCAAGACATACAATTCATCTTCAATGTTTAAAAACATATGTGTAAAATGTTGAAGATAAACATTAAATTATTAATGATGTATCACTCTGAAATTGATGATCAAATTGAGAAAGTCAATGCTGTCATAAAGCATTATCTTCAAGTCTTCGTCAACTACATGTAGAATGACTGAGCTAAGTGACTTTTTGAAGTCAAATTCATCATCAATAATGCATCATCATTAATCACTTTAGCATCATTCTTCTTGATCAATTTAAGTCAAAACTTACGTCTAGACTTTGAATTTTTTGAATCTTTGTTCAAGAATCTTACATCTCAAGCTTGAGACAAGTTAATCAATGTCAAAGAGTTCATTAAGAAGATGAAGAAACTAATTGAGCATCTACGTGATGAGATGTTTATAGCTCAGATCATTTACAAATTTCATGTCAATCTCTTTCATCATTCTTATTTTAAATACTTCGTTGAAGATGAAGTCTGACTGAATGCTTGTAATCTCAACATCATTTGCTTTATTATCAAGTTAAACAATCATAATGTTGATCTCTTCAAGATCAAGCATGTTTTCAAGAACAATTCTTTAATTATTAAGTTAAATCTTTTAATATTCATGAAGATTCACTCAATCTTTCATGTTATTCTTCTGAATCATATCACAAATAATTTTCTTTCAAGTTAATGTCAGAAATTTCAAGAACTCATTATCATCAAGAATGACAAAAGATTCTAATATGTAAACAGCATACTAAACTTCAAGCATGATAGATGCTATAATTCATCTTTGCTCAAGTATTACATTGATTGAGAAAATTACTTCTTTACTTGAAAGTCTTTCAATCTTCTGAATAATTGTAAGCAAGCACTCAATGAATATCATCTTGTCAACTTTGTCGTTGAAGAATTACATGTACTGTCATATGTAATATCTCAATGTCAATGTCAAGAACTTTAAATTCAATCTTCATCATTTCAACTCAGCTCAGATCTGACTCAGATCTTGTCTAGATTTAACTTGAACATCTTGTTTAAATCTGATTCAAATGTGACTCAAATGTATTTTAGTTTCATCTGTGCATTATCATATTAAATTGCATTTCGTCTTTCTTTTGCTCAGATCTGACTCAGATCTTGTCTAAATCTGACTCAGACATCTTATTTAAATCTGACTCAAATGTGATTCAGATGTGTTTCAATTTCAGTACTTCATCACTATAAAATGCATCTCACTTTATCATGTTTCATCTTTGTCTTGCTCTGTCTTGCTCAAATCTGATTCAAATGTGACTCAGATGTATTTTCATTCTGTCAATGTTTCATCACTATAAAATGCATCTCGCTGTATCTTGTTTCATCATCATTTAGTTTCAATTCTCATCTCATCTTGTTCTTTTCATCATTTTGCAGAAGCTCAGTCTTTAAGAGAGAAGCTACTGTCATGATGTCAGATCATTATTTCAGCTCAAAGCATAAAATATGTCATCAACTTGATTTAATATCATCGATATCTTAGAAAGTCTTGATTCATTGAATTAAATCATTAATCTAGTCATCGTCATCTTAGTTTAGTCACATCAAAATCTATTTCATGTCTTTGCAATCTTAAGTCATAAAACTGCTGCTCAGTTCTGACATTACTCAATTCATGTATATAAAAGTTGAGTTCTCATTCTGTTCTTTCATTTCTTGTCTTTCATTTTGTACATTATCTGATGTATTGTTCTGTATCTAGTTCAAGTAATATAGTAATCAATTCTTTATATTGATAGAATCTTTAGTTTAATCTAGTCTCTGACAATTGTTATGAAGAAGAGCTTGAAATAATGATAATGAGTTTTCTACATCTCATTGACTTTCTCATTGACTTTTTCATTAACTTTCTCATTGACTTTCGATAGATCACATATGAAGCACTGAATACATTACATATGAAGCATTGAATAAATCACATATGAAGCACTGAATATGTCACATATAAAGCACTGAATATACTACATATGAAGCACTGAATAGATCACATATGAAGCACTGAATACGTCACATATGAAGCACTGAGTAAGTCACATATGAAGTACTGAGTATATCACATATGAAGCACTGAATACGTCACATATGAAGCACTGAGTAGATCATATATGAAGCACTGAATATATCACATATGAAGCACTGAATACGTCACATACGAAGCATTGAATATACTACATATGAAGCATCGAAAGCGCAGTAGGGTTGATTTTACAAATCTGTTTCTTATTTTGCACTTTTAGAAGATTCGTCACTAAATTTGGTGAGGCTCTCGGCAAATTCTAAAAAACGGCACAGGTTTCGCAATCAACGATATCTAATTAAAAAGACGTAGTGCAAAGCAGTTTCCATCGGAAATGGCGACCCCCTCGTATTTATAGTACGGTGCGCGACTGCGTGACTGAGCCATAAATACGAGTAGTAAAAGACTTTGTTGCCAAGGTCAGAAATTATTCCTTTGCGCTAAAAAGCTGAAGACATCTTGGTCCTTTACAAATTCTGGTACTTTGTTCTCAGACTTCCCTCGAAAAGCTGGTGCAATAGGTAACCGTGGTAACCTAACCCCGAAGGGGTTAAGGGTTGTGTCTAGCCTTTTCGGGGTAGAGTCTGAGATTCTGAGGCAAGAGACAGGAGGGAGAATTGTGAACGATAATGCGGAAGGGGGGCAAACCTCGAAGACACATTCAGTTCTTCTAGCTCATACTCCGTACACATATCTAACAATGTAGCTACGCTTTCCACATTCTTTTGGATCTAGCTTGTACTTAAATCGTGTAAACAGACCGGCATGGGTTTCTTTGACCACATCCAAAGAAAGGGCTCAACAGCCATTAAAGCGCAACCAGCTCAGGTCAGGAAAGAGATTGTGACAGCTCCAGCACACACACGCAAGACTTTAAATGCGAATCTGCAGCCCAGAAACGGCCGAATTACACCACGCACTTTCAATGTGAAGCAAAAACCTGTTGCTGTACAGCAAGCCTCAAGACCGCGGGCCCAAAAGTCGAGGAAACGGCCATCCTCGGCGCAGCCACGGCTTGAATCCGATAGCGATGAGAGCTCTATGGATGGAGCTCTCGAGGAGTCGAGAAAGCGTGTTCGGACGAGCACGGATGCGGAGGTGGACACGAAGCGGCTGGTCCGCTGTAGAAAGGCGTTTTCCGATAAAGATGGTGGATTGTTTCCCATGGTTCACGCAGCTGATATTGCATCGTTGAGTAAGCCTACAAAGTACAGGGCGGTCTTTCCTGAGTTTCCTCACGCAACAGAAATATTGCTGCAATATCCGTCCGCGTCTCAAAGAGAAAAGTACGCAGATGTCGGCTAATGGCTGCATCTTCAAGGCTAATTCTGACAGGTATGAGCTGGTCGAGCCGATTCAAAAGGACGACTTTACCGCCCTAGAAGATATCCGAGAGATTCTAGAGGTAATCACAAATCACTATCTACCAGAACCGGAGGCTTCGGCTCTGAAAAACGACAGCCATGGGCTCTTAATCAGACTAAGGCGAGCAACAAACAGGCGGGCAGGGGATGACTACATGGCATCCATAAAAGAGTGGAACGAGACTCTGACCAAGTTCAGGCGGAATGGTACTATTGCTAGAACTCTCGATGAGCTCAAAAGCCTAGACCTAAGGCTCATAGAGCGGATCTTGACGCAGACATATTCCCGCACTGTATCACCCCGTGTGGGTTTACTGCGGCAATACGAGAATGGCACGGATAATGTCTATGGCGAGCTGCTTCCTAAGTTCATCTCTGACATCCTGAGGAAGGATACCAAAATAAAGTCAGACCAAATTTTCGTCGATCTAGGATCTGGCGTAGGCAATGTCGTACTGCAAGCTGCGCTAGAAATCGGCTGTGAAAGCTGGGGGTGCGAAGTGATGGAGCACGCTTGCCACCTTGCGCAACTCCAAGAACAGGAATTCAAAGCACGTTGCCGGCTGTGGGGTCTTGCAATCGGAGACATTAATCTGCAGAGGGGCGATTTCCTCGAGAACGCTGCAATTGGACACGCTTTGAAGAAGGCTGACGTCGTAATGGTCAATAATCAAGCATTTACGCCAGAACTCAATGACCGGCTGGTCAGCCTTTTTCTAGATTTGAAAGAGGGATGCCAGATCGTGTCATTGAAGTCGTTTGTGCCTGCTGGCCACAAGATCACCTCGCGCAATATCAACCATGCCTGTAACGTACTGGACGTGATGGAAAAGCGCTATTATTCGGCGTGTGTAAGCTGGACGGATGCCCCAGGATCTTACTATTTGGCAAAGAAAGATAGTTCCCGGCTTAAATCGTTCTTTAAAGAGGAGAAGTAAAGGTGGATAGCGAAGAAGGCCGGTTCTGCTTGCAGATTGCCATGGTTTTCAAGAGCGGAGTTGTACAGCGCTTGCCAGACTCGTCTTGGAGTTGCTTCCTTGCATAAGATACCCGGAGTTGTAGGCTCAATAAGATAGCCGCATTAGTTGAAAATCATCACGAAAATTTCGAGGCGTTATTCATAGCATCTGCTTCTTCGCCCATACGTGCCATCCAACGATCTACCAATTCCTTGTTCTCTCGCTTCAGCTTCTCCGACTCTTGTTCAGCCATGTGAAGCTGTAAATTCAACGCCACAGTCTCATCTTGGACATCCTATGAAGACAATCAGTAAACCCCTTAAGAGGCCAGCCAACCGTTAAGACCATGGAGAGAACTAACCATAAGCAATTTAGCTTTCCCTCTAAGCTCCTCATCCCTGTCCCTGGTTCTAGTGACCAAAGCATTCCTCTCTGTCGTCAGTTCGTTGATACGTTTGCTGTCAGCTTTAGATTGTGCCTTGAGATCTCGCAAGTCTTCGCTTAACTGCTGCAGCTGGGCTTGCATTTCGCCTTTACTGCGCTGGGCTTTGGAGAGATCCTGTCGAATTCTCGATATAGCCTCGGAACTCCCGGACAATGGAGGCTTTAGTCCGGCGACTCCAGCATTCTGAGCGGGCTTCGAGGTTGGTTCGACCTCTGGTGCCTGGCCTGTATTTGAGGCTGTAGTGCTATCAAGTTTGGCGATTCGATCTGCTAATTTAGTATCTAGGAGATAGGGTGTTAATCGAAATTCTCGAAAAGGTTGAGATAGATACAGACAATTATTGAATACATATTGATTTGCTCTTTCTTTCTTGTCTCGCTCGTAGAGTGCAGCTAAGTACTCCTTATGCCATGAACTCATGGCTTCTGTATTCATCGGTAATATCCAGATCTACTGATGTTTCCATCCACTGATGTTTCCCATGTGGTGACGAACAGCTATTCCAATTCAGCCTTGGTGCATATCGATAGTCTGTCATGCCAGACGTTGATATCAAACAATGATATGCTGCTATGGGAACCTGTATTGTAAGATTGACAGGGAATAATTAGCGTGGTCTGAATCACCAGTAAGCAGGGACGCCCTGTAACATGCTACCTCATGATCGAAACAAGCTCGTCCTATCTTACGTACCTCAACAGCATCATAGCATGCAATGAGTATATTTTGACCCCAGAAAAGACACATTTCTCTCACAGACTGACGACGATAAACTTGCTATCAAGTCTCTCATCGTTGGAAGCCTTACGCTTGCTCTTTCGACCTTGGACTACGTTATATATTCATAACAGAGCCGAGGCTGTTGTGTCTAAGTCAAAACAGAACTGTCTAAGTGCTGGTCAAAGGCATAGAGACGACAGGATACTCGTCTTCATAACGAGCTATCTCTACTATCTCGCCTTCCTGGAAAATGGCCTCGAGAAAGAAGATCCTTCTCAAAGTATGCACACCGATGAATAGTCCCACTCGTTGCCCCACTAGAGCTAATGGAACTCGAATTCTAGGTAATCATCTTAGGCGACAGTGGAGTCGGGAAGACGAGCTTGATGAACCAATATGTATGAGTGCCTATGCAAATATCTCGACGCGCTGACCTGTTACTCGACAGGTCAACAAGAAATTTAGTGCGAGTTACAAGGCAACTATCGGCGCAGACTTTCTGACCAAAGAAGTCCTGGTAGACGATCGACTGGTAACAATGCAGGTTGGAAGCCTTAGTTCCTGGAACCTGTGGATGCTGCTGACATCCAAACAGTTGTGGGATACCGCGGGCCAAGAACGGTTTCAGTCACTGGGCGTTGCCTTCTACAGAGGTGCCGACTGCTGCGTACTAGTCTATGACGTCAATACTCCGAAGAGTTTCGACACTCTGGATAGCTGGAGAGACGAATTCCTGATACAAGCCAGTCCGCGAGACCCTGAGAATTTCCCCTTTGTGGGTACCTCCTTTGCGAAGTGTCAAACACGACTGATAAGATTGGGAAGGTCGTGCTAGGTAATAAAATTGATGTTGAGGAGAACAAAAGAATGATCTCTTCGAAAAAAGCAATGACATTCTGTCAGTCGAAAGGTGGTATACCATATTTCGAAACTAGTGCCAAGGAAGCGGTGAATGTCGAACAAGCTTTTGAAGGTGTGCCAGCATTATCTTGGACAACGATGGTATTGTGGTGCAGACTAACCGATTTCACAGTGATTGCCAGGAATGCACTGGCGCAAGAGGAGTCAGAAGAATACAGTGGGGATTTTTCAGATCCGATAGACATCCATTTGGATAGGGAGAGTGACGGATGTGCGTGTTGATAGCGAGGGCAAATATTATTCCCGTTCCCAGTCTCAAGACATCCAAAGGCTTGCAGGGAGGGCATGTCTCGGGTCCGGAGTTAAGGTGCCTTCAAGGGCAAACACTAAACATGTATATGGTTATGCGTGCAGCTAAAATCAATCTTCCTACTTGAAATAACGCAAGCACATACGAACAGTTTCTAGGGATAGTGTCTAATCCTTCAAAGACCACAGTGAAACTCCCCGTAATTGAAGTTCTGTATTGCTGTGCATGTGTAATCGACGTTACTCGTAATACCTTACTGTACTGTAATCTTGATTTGATACCCTAAACCACTAGCCATGCTTATCATTTCACTGCCAGTCTGCCACAACTGCAACTTGTTCCAATTAGGACCATCTTTGTTCGGCATAGAGATGTGTGATGTCAAAACACAATTGTTCATGAGAAAGCGACGGATAAGTTCAGTCATATCCATGCCATTTCACAAGCACGGCGTTTTCTCTTACTACCGGCTTGTATCTATATTTCCGTAGTTGCTCGCCATGAACAGCGCTGGCGCCCTCTCAGAGGATTACTCAATTCCCCTGCTGGAATCAGAGTCCGATCGGAGCGTTTCTCAAAGTGGTAGAACGTCTTACTCAGCTCTCAGGCCACAATCAAGACTTTCCAAGGTGGCATTGCTGGCGAAGCCACCATTCGCAGGGGTTGCACGGCATACGCTTGGAATCATCTTGCTCTTGGCTACAGTGATATTATGGACTGCGTCGAATTTTTTGGCTAGTGTAAGTTGCGTGTTAGAGTTACGAGTTCGCACGACTGAAAACTCATTCATTCAGACGATATTTGCAGACAATACCTACTCAAAACCTTATTTTGTCACTTATGCTAATTCGTCATTCTTTACTATTCTACTTCCTGTTGTTGGTATCAAACGCTTGCTGGCTAATAACGCCTCCTTTCGAAAAGCTCTTGGGAAGTATTCCAACCTGACGCGGTATTCCCCCATTGTTGAAGGCGAGTGCCGGGCTTTACCGAAATCGAGTATGGAAGATGGATTCGAGGGGCTCAGCAGGTTGTCGAGCGCTCAATTATCACCAGAGCATCCAATGACGGTCTCAGGGGTTCGAGCAGGTGCTGATGGAAATGCGGTCAAGGAAATGATGGATTTCCGGGAAACGGCTAGGCTGAGCTTTGAGTTCTGTTTTCTATGGGTATGAATCCAACTCGTCAAATCAGGCCATCAGGTTTGTTAATCACTGGACAGTTTGTTGTATGCATACTTCTCCACAGGTGTGCTCTTCCAGTACTAATCTCAATCAAGGCCAACTATGGCACTGCGGCCTGCCTGGAATACACAACCGTAGCTAGCTCTACAATACTGACCTCCACTAGTAGTAAGAATCCATTACGAGCCTGGCAAACTGGATTAAAGCTAACACCTACAGGCGTCTGGACTTTAGTGTTCGGAGCTCTGCTCAGCGTGGAAAGGTTCACGCTCAAGAAATTCATCGGTGTCCTTGCCTCCCTAGCTGGCATCGTTCTAATCTCAGGCGTCGATCTATCTGGCGATAACGACAAAAACCGGGGTTCTTTCCCGCATAAATCCCAGGGCCAAGTCGCTATCGGTGACGCACTTGCCTTCGTTAGCGCTATATTATACGGCATTTACACGACCCTTATGAAGAAAAGAATGGGAAACGAAGCTAGAGTCGAAATGACGCTGTTCTTTGGATTAGTGGGGCTGTTTAATGTGATCACGCTGTTACCTGGATTTCTCATCCTGCATTATACTGGAGTGGAGATGTTCGAACTACCACCGACAGGACGTATACTGACCATAGTCTTGGTAAACTCGGCTACATCCCTCATCTCAGATCTCTGCTGGGCGTATGCAATGTTGTTGACCTCGCCACTTGTTGTCACTGTGGGGCTCAGCTTGACCATACCGCTGTCACTTATCGGCCAGATGATCTTGAATGCCCAGAATTCCAGCGCAGCATACTGGATCGGAGCTGGAATCGTGTTCCTGTCGTTCGTCTTTATCAATCATGAGAGTAAAGACGAGGAGGAGTAGATAAATCGGGAAGTAGAGTAAGGTGTCACAGATGAGCTGGAAACTAACCGTGAAGGGGATCGTGCGGCATCACGAATCTCCTTGGATGCATTGTGGTGTTCTTTGGGTATATTAGAAACGGTGCATTGCTGTATTCTTGTCTCCAGAGTTGAGTTTCGAGCCAGTCTAGAGGGCTTTTCCAGAGCAGAACACTGGACGATCGTTGACCATATTAAAGGTCGAATGTGAACTACACTACTCTTCTAAACTTGCTACAACAGGGGTTCTTAACAGGGATTTTTGACTGCGTAGCTCACCAGTACATGTTGTTGTGAGCGTTTTGTATGGCGCCCCAGTTTCCGAGCAACTTGGCTTTTGCAAAGCTTGTTTCACGATAGAGGGTACGTATTTTTGAAACAACAGGTGGAGAAGGCAATATCTATACCAGATTGTAGTAGCAACGAAGTGACTGACTGTTCGTTGACTTGGTGACTTGACGGCCCGGTCAGTGCACGACTCCACAACCTCTTGGAGGACTTAGAAGCCTATGATAAGGATGAACCTCGAGATTGGCAAGCGGACCTTCTGGGCCAATCGAAAGATGCTACTGCATTTCTGTCGACCGCTTCTACGTCCCCTTTTCATGATCTCTTTCCGTCTTCCACTCCTACTTCGACCACTCCACTCACTAGCCTTGTCCCGCCCTCATTTACGCTCATCCTTTACCCATCGTCCGAACTAGTATTACGATCCCTCTCCACTTTCCTCTCGTTCCACTGATCAAGCATCGTCTCCACCTTTGGTCCCCATACCTCCTCCCCTTTCATCAAGTCCTCATACTCCAATACATTTCTGCCCAACTCGAATTCTCCCTGCCTTGTCCTGACAAGTGCACTCATGACAGCTAGAGAGTCGACCGCGACGCCCATGTCGTGGCTTAGAGAGCGGACGTAGAAGCCGGAGGTCACGGTCATGCGGAGTTTGACTGCTGGTGGTCCAGGCTCAGATTGCGACGAAAAGTCTTCGTTCGGAATCTTTGATGAAGATGGATGGATTGTGACTTCTGGTGTTGAGGTTTTGGTGCTCGCTGGGGGAAGTAGGCCACCGGACATGCAGTGCTCCGAGTCTTCTTGCTGTCGTTTCAATGCCGGATTCCTTTCTGAGACGAAAACATCATCCTCGTCGTCCAGCCTCTTCCGCTTGGTTCCGCTACTGGCAGTCCCTGCCCGCAGCTCATCCGTCTCCACAGTAATCGCTGCGGTAGACTCATCGATATTTCGGATACGCAGCACTTTCTCGGCAACTTCCTTCTCTTCTGTCGGCGCCTCTTCGGCGGGCCACTTGTAAATATGGCTGCCTGATGGCAGCCACTCTATAATATTCAATTCCTTGACCTCAACAGGTCTCTCCTGGATCTCCACTGGAACCTCCTTCCCCTCCCTCGCGTACTCATACAACCTCTTCCCCTGTACCCTCAGCGCGGAATATATTGGTGGCCTCTGCATGATCTTCCCCCTAAATGTCTCTAGCGCCTTGTCCACTCCTACTCTTGTGATATGGGAGTATGGTGCTTTACTCAGCACCTTCCCCACTACATCATAGGTATCCGTCGCCACACCGAACAACACTGTCGCCTCATAACTCTTCGTACATTCCAAGAACCCCCGCAGCTGTTTTGTCCCTTTGCCCACACCCACTATAAGAACCCCCGTAGCCATTGGATCAAGGGTGCCTCCATGACCGAGTTTGACTTTGAGGCGCTTATCCTTCCGGCGATTCCGCTGGGTTTGATTGAGGGAGTCCCGATAAGATTCTTCGGCGGAGAGCCAAGGAGCAAACATGGTAGAGGGGTTGAAGGCGGTTTGAAGATCGCGGAGAACTTGGAAGGAGGAGATGTGGGGCGGCTTGTTGATTGCTTGGGGAAAGGAAATTGGGGTGTTAGCCGCCTTTCCTTTACGGACATTCGGAGAAATGGATAACACCCTCGCTACAAGATGCAGACTCCAAACATGCCATTGGCGTTGACATGGACTTGCGGTATTTGACGGAGAATGAACTTACCGAAGACGCCCTCCACAATTTTGGACATGATGGGCTTGAAGCTATATGAAGGTGGCATGTGCAGAAATGATAGTGTTGACGATGATGGATGAAAAGATGAGTGAAGTAATCGGTTTCCGAACCCTAGACCTGTTCGGATTGATATATCAGTCCACAACTCACAGCTCAGCTACCTACATGCACACATACATACACCAGGGAAAATTACGGTAGACAACAACAACAGCCCCCTGTCGATCATGTCGTCATATACGGGTAGATATCACGATCCCGTTAGCGCCCGCTTTGCTAATGTTACAGGACCAGTGTTGAACTTGAAACCTGAAGCTGAAGAGATGGAGCCGTCCTCTGAACCTGACGCAGCTACATTATCTCGCCCACCTTGCATCGCGCATCTCACGCGTTCCTTCAAGCTTCGTCGACCTCATCACCTCAGAACTAGAAGGAATTGTGGACGAAACAATCATGGCTATCCCCGAAGAGAGCATCCTCGAGGCGAAAGATCCTAATATTACGGACACGGACAAGTGGCCCTCATTCTCTCTGCGCAAGGTCAACATAGTCTCGATGAGAAATGGCCAGACTATGAGCTTGCTTGAAGCGCATCAAGATAATCCGGTGAAAGTGTCAGGGCAGCTGGAGACGATTAGCAAGGACGAGCTCCATCTGGGTATATGATCCATCCCACTCCCACCGTGGCCAAGCTGACTCGACTATGCTAGTTAAAAATGAAAAGTACAAGATGAAAACAATCGAGCTCTACAATGTCACTAAATACGCGTTTGCCGAGTACGATGACGGTACCTTCGGATTCTGGGCGGCAGGAAAAGCGGGTTGGTTTGAGATCACGGACGCCTTAGGGCTGTACCAGCAAACCCTCGCCGAGATGAATGAGGCAGCTTCTATGTTCTACATTATGGCTGATAAGACTAGGAGAGGTCGTAGAGATCCGTCAAGAATGAGCGTCAAAGATCTTGATAAATACGCTACTGGTCTGGCGAAAGATGTATACTACTATACTGAAGGCCTTTCGTCTCATTTACCCCTATGCTAATGATATCCAGTATGTCTCAAGCGGGAAAAACTACCTCAACCGGACGGGGACAAGTGAGGTACAAGACGGCTTCGATGATCACCGACAATTCTTTATCACGTCAATTTTGGAAGGTCAAGAGCTTGGACATGATTGGGCGAGGGCACCAATGTTACGTTACTATAAGCATTACTACCCAGTATTGTTTTCAGGCGTACTTGAAGATGTGACCTAACCATGCTCCAGGTTGAATTCGCGGGAATCGAATCAAGGGTATTACGCTTCGGAGCAGGAGATGCTCAAACAATGGAAAGCCAGGCAGCGGATGCAACCGCCACATCAAGTAAGACACAAACAGAAGAGCGAGTGAACCCATGTACCCCGATCAAGTCACACGGTCATGGGACAGACAGCTCAGATGAGGTAGACGAAGATGATGACGATGGACCTGCTCTGCCAAATCAGAGAGGTCGCAAACGCAAATCCATTCTCCAACCCAAAGGCAGCAAATTTTCCAGAAAAGCCGCTGGGCGTCGCAACAGCCTCCGCGCCGCTCGAAGCCAGGACGATGAAACTATGGAAGATGTCTCCCCAATTGCCATAGCTACAACCGTAGCCGCCACCCAGAACCACAACAAGCACCAACCTCGCTCAGATGCAGCCATTTCGGAAGTACCCTACCATGAATACCTTCCCAACCCATACATCGAAGTCAAACTCGTCCACTACGATCTACCAACTAATCTCCCCCAGGGCCCTGGTGATCTCTGGTCATGTGAGTTTGAAGGTTGCACGAAGAGAGTCTATGAGGGGAGTACAAAGGAGGGGAAGCAGAAGATCAAGGAGCATTTCCAGGAGCATGAGGCAAGTGCGAAGGAGAAGATTGATCTGGTGATGAATGAAAGGAGACCCTATCTGCCTGTTGAGTAAGTTCGACCTTGTCCTTGGAGAGTGTGAAATTATGTATCTAACATTCCCAAGCAACCTCGTACGCCGTCTCCAGGGTTTCGCTCATAGTCCAGATTCGGACAAGCCGCCTCGTACTTTGCCCGAAAAGGCCGCAGCTGCCAACCCCGAAAAGAAGTTTCTAGCACCAATTAGGCGAAAGTATTAGGCATAGCCTCTTCCCTACGACATTCGCGCCGATCAGGCGCAGATGCTGCGGACGGCTTCCCTCTCATGATTTACTGCACCGTTGGAGCGATGTTTGTTGGCGACGACGTTTCCTTTGGGGTTTCTGATTTCGTGATACCCATGGTAGCAAGGAAGGGACTATTGCAGACGCATCTGGAAGGGGGTTATGGTAAGACGCATAATAGGCTCATGCCGGATGAAGGCGTCTGGAAATGTTGGAAAGTGTCACGGCGATTATATTTTAGGAAGGCCTGCATCGCTAGCAAAGTCATGGTGGCTGGATACGTTCAGGTCGTGTGCTCCTAGGATAATTCAAAATCGATGTTGTTCTTCAGAATTCCGAACAGGACCTGACTCTCATCGTGAACCACCCTACATCTTGACCTTGTGCCCTTTTGTATATCGCTCTCTTGTAAATTTATAAATTATAGTTATAGGTCGAGGTCTAAAGTCAGGAAACTAACTTCGATATTCTTGACATTGACCAACTGTGAAATAACATGGAGTTTCGGCGTTGTTACACATGTAAATGGCTTGTCCGTACGGAGTAAAATCTTCAAACTTCAAACATCTTCTGCTGATTTTTGCCTGCACTTATCTTAATTGCTTAAGAGCTTTAACAATCACATGCACATGCTCATAAAGGTTCTTCGTCTGTTATTATGAAAACATAGGAACAGTAAGGGAATGTGGTGACCGGATGAGATTTCTTTCTGTGCGAAAGCTCAGTTTATATAGTAAGCTAAACGAGCCAAGCTGATGAGCCAAGTCCGGAGACTCCATTCAGTCTGTCTATACTCATTACACGTGCCGAAACAGAAAAAGAAAGGCATCGTTCTCGATTAGGGGGCCCCGCGTCGCATAGTGGTGGCTACGATTAGAGCGAAAGTTGCACAAGAAGATTTAACGAAGACTTGATCAAATTCATCGTTTTCTTCCAAGTCGATTATGATAATGGGATTAATTAATGACATTCACACTGATATGAAAGACTGGCTCGCAATTGTAAGACTTAAAATGAGCCCGGAGTCATGTGACTCCCGGGACGTGAGCAGTTCGAAAGATACTGCCGGTCCTGCTGCGGCCCTCCATGGCAATTGAGCGAATTACCAGCCATTCGGTATGAGAGTCTGGTTCCTCGGGGGATCTGCCATGTTAAAAGATCCCAACACAGACACATTGCTTTGTTATTATGTTCCCATATATCTCGAGCATAAACCAAACCTCAAGTTAGCCGCTACCTCTTCACGCAATGCGCTGGTCTATGCTTTGACCTTCGGTTACGACTCCCGTCTCTTTGGACTTGAGCACCGCACATAGAAGCTCAGATTACCTTGCTGCGGCCGCGACAATCCTCTAGCTTCTCGTAAAGAGCTTCCAATTTTATTATAAACGCAGCGCTCTAAGCCAAACAACAAGGATGATTACAGAAGTAATACAGATTGATGTCCAACATTCGGTACTTACGATACTGCGACGATGCTAACGTAGAGTTACCTATATAGACGCCTTCGTGTACGTCTCGGAGGCAACATCGATCACGATCTTTCCTTTTGCCCTCCCGGTTCTCAATTTCTCGAATGCCTGCGGCGCTTGCTCAAACAAGAACTTCTGATCAATTACTGGTCTGATTTTGCCGGTACTCATCCATTCCCCGATCTGCTGCAAGTCTTCAGACTTCTGCTGGGGCCAAAAACCCACCAGCTTGCCCTTTATACCGCCGAGAAAGCCAGGCCAGAGCTTGCGTTTCAGATTATCAGCCAAACCCCCAAGTGAGGCGTCTCCTCCGACCACAACGTAGACAGCTCCAGACTGCATGAACTCATGACAATGCCATAACAGTTCCTTATTAGTCCCCACATTATCGACAGCATGATCGAATTTGTGCCCACTAGCTTTTAATGCTTCGATAACGCTCTCTTTCTTGTAATCCACAACCTTGTCTGCGCCCAGGCTCTTACAGAATTCTACATTCGTTGTTGAGCAAGTCGTCGTTACATGACATCCCATAGCCTTGGCAAACTGGATGCTAAATACACCTGTCCCATCTGAACCGCCATTGATGAAGATCTTGTCTCCCTTCTTGACTCGCGGCACGATGGACTGATATGCCGTCAATCCTGCTACGCCGACAGTTGCCGCATCGACAGGGTCCACATTATCAGGGAGAGTGACTGTGCTGTTGGTTCCGGAGACAGAGAACTCGGAGAGAGCGCCGCCAGCTAAAGGTGAACTGCCGGACAAGCCAAACACAAGTTAGCCGGGCATGAAGGGAGAGCCTGGTGCTGGTCTGACAATGGAGCCAGCGAAGTCGATACCAGGTGTTGCTGGTTTGGTGATTACGAAACGGGCGACACCAGGGATCTCGGCTGGTTTATAGTCAATGGGATTTAGTGCCGTAGCAATGATCTGAACCAGGTGCTGGTCCGGCTTCAGCTTTGGAAGTTTCACAGAGGGGTTGATCTTGAGGTTTCTTTCAAGGCCGCCTTTAGTACTCGAGTACTGCCATGCCCTCATGGTAGATGGTGGGAATGATCCCATCATCATGATAAGCTGAGCGCGAGCATCCACTCGTCTTGAGTAATGAATATGATTACAGTAGTATTTACTTTTACAGTATTTAGCCACGGCCAAGGGTCGGTAAATCGGAATATAGCACACCAAATCCGGCCTAGCCCCCAGCCCGACTCCCATCGATTTCTCCCTCACAAAATAGAGACAACACTGGTATGAGATGGTGCAGTGACATGACACCGCTTCTGGGTGAAGTCAGGGCAATATCGCTCTTTATCTTTTCGGGTTACAAATTCAGTACCTATAACGAGAGTTCTGGAGGAAGTGACACTCATCCAACCAATGCACTTGCTTCATCCTCCAGTCTTGCCAATGCTTATGCTCGTCGCTAAAGCGATTACGTCGTGCGGCTTGGTCTGAGTCAATCCACCAATTTTAGCAAGCACGGCACTTACCCAGCGGCGTTCATAGTACTCCGTATAGTCTCCCATACACAACTTAAGTTGGACGCATCGCGTAGTTCTTCCCACTCACGCGGGTGACACAAAAAGCCTTACCGCGAAAGTCGATCGCGATTGTGTATGTTGGTACATCTTCCTTCTTACTGATATCCCCGGCTGAAAAGTCTGCATGGTGGAGCGCTTTGACTCTATTGATACTGGGGAAACTCGATTTGTGGGCGAGTGCGGATGGCGGGTGTTCAGGGGTGGATAGGCGTCTTCTTCCGGAAGGAAGAGGCGTAGTAGTACGGGCGAGGGCGCGCGCGTCTAGCCATCGTTCTAGTTTTTTAGGGCTAGGCCCGAAAACATACCCCATGGGAGGTAGTGATTCAGATTAAAACATATGTTCAAAAATGTTAAGTTTCGAACAAGCCATTTTACATACTTAGGTATCCTGCGACGGATCATATCATGTCAATATGGGAAGCAAAGATCCATTCAGGGAAACATGCATTTCGATTAGATGTACAAACGGTGTCAATTAGATCAGCATTCGATTCTACCTTATGACATGTTCGAAATGAATACGGGAATAGAACGCATTGACTCGAAGATAACGTGTTCCAATCGAAAGACATCGTTAGTAACGACAACGAGCAGTATCGATGACGAGTCTTCCTCTCTCATACGACTCAACGACGTCGACTACTTTCCTGAATCAACGAATCTATCTTTTCTTTCCTAGACACAACGCCATACGAGTTCTAAATCTCGGACACGAGGTTCTTTATAGGAGAAGGATCAGACAAAAGAACAGACTTATGTGCTCGGGTATAACCTTCTTGCCTGCCTTGCTCATTGATTATAATCATTCACTGCTTTCTCAGCAACTCGACGTGCGTGAAGATTCAAGAAGTCGTTATTCTGGAAGGACTGAATTAGCCCATAGATTCAGTCTGACAAATGTCACTTTTCTTCTTCTTACGTTACGATAGTTGGAAATTGATCAATGTTATGTATACAGAATTTTCAGATGAGCTCATCAATGAGTAATTTAACGTGAAAGAATCTCTAGTTACACATATGTACTTAACAGGACATGGCTGGAAGGCCGAGTGGGGCTCCTATCAGAGGGTGAAGGCCCCCTCCGAGTAGGAAGAACACACACACACACACACACACACACACATACTTAGGTACCTAGAGTGATCGGCTTAACCCTATGACTATTATGGAGTGTTATTATGGTGGATGTAGACCAAGTTCCAGATATTGCTAACAGTGCAACTACCCATGCTGTTATCGTTCTAGTAGTTCCTAGGACACCCAACGGACATCACTCAAGATCAAGATTCCCTCAAGAACTGGCAGAGGATGATCCTGGGGACCCCTGTGAGAGACAAGCGAAAGCAGGAATGTCGGATTTCTCCTGCCAATGGGTATCTTTTCCTTATTCCAGCTAACCATCACTATCTACGCCTTACTCCTCCTACTCTTCCCCAACCTCTTCGCGCCCGGCTTCCCCCTCTTCATGTTTTTAGCCGAGAAACCCTTCAAGTCCCCACTCGACATCGCGTCCCCACTCTTCGAGAACCGCTTTTTCCCACCAAATCCAAATTTCTCGTCCTTTTTGTGGCGTTTGGTCGGTCTTGCACTAGCTGAGGCATGGCTATCTCGAGAGAGTCTAGAGGATTTTTCGGGTTTTGAGGCGTCTTCGAGGGCGACGTCGAAGAGATCTTCTTCGTTGGCCGGGCCTACGGTCTCGGCGTTTTTACGCTCTAGAGGATTCAGGCACGTCAGCTAAGAGGCAATCCTGTGAGATCTGGTATCATGATTGAGACTGTCACCACGCGACTTTGGTGATGATTGTAACTGATCTCATCCCAGACCCTATGGTAGCCATCGCAAGAACCTTAACTGACTACGACAGGGGTTCAAAGATGTCATACTTCTTTTCAAAAGATCAATCTTTCCCAATGTCTCCCTCTTCGCTTTATCCCTCTCCTGCAGCTTCGCAATCTGCACCTGCTTGCCAAACTTCTTCAAATCCCTTTGCTTCCTGGCTTCCGTCGCGGCCTTTTTATTCGTAGCCTCCTCTGTAATCTTCTGCTTGACCTTGCCCATATGCTCATCGCTCTTCACCATCTCAGCGAAATAGTCATTTGGCCTTGAAAATGGCATACCTTCTTTCTTTAATAGCTTTCTGGCTTCGTTGGCGGCGTCGAGACATTGTTTGTAGAAGGTAAGTTCGCGAGTAAGGTCGTCGTTGATATCCGGAATGGAAACGGGCGATGAGGTGGTAATAATTTGGTGCTCGGAGAAGGAGAGGGTGGAGAGGGGCAGCGCTATAGATTTTTGAGCTTTGAGGAGGGCGGTGGTTTTATTGATTGTGAGGCGTTGATGGGGGATGACGTCGGCGAGTTCTGAGGAGAGGAGGGTGTCAATATCTGACAGGGGGATTTCCTCCTCATCTCCATCTTCTTCCTCGAGCTCTGGTTCTAAAGGTGCCATTTGAAGGGTGTCACTTCCGGAAACCTGCAGATTGGGATCTTCGAGGCTGCTATCGCTAGAGATATCGCTGTCATCTATCCGTGAGGTGTCAATCTGATTAAATCAATTAGTAAGAGGCAGTAGACTTTCCATGCCAATGTGCCAACCTACAACTGCAGCGACTGCGTTCCCACTCTCGTCACTCTCCCAACCGTCACTATATGCCTCAATCTCTAGCCTTTTGCCATCAACCGGCGCTCCACCAATCGGTCCGTCTTCAGTGTCTACGGTTTGCACTTGAGGATTCGACTTCTTTTTCCTTATCGCTTGCTTTTGCAACTTTTTCTGCCTCTCGAGCTTATAATCTCGGCCTTTATGTGCCTCAAGCGCCGCTAATAGCTTACTAGTTCTAGTCATTATGAGAAGAGAAGATTCTGTCGTATTGCGCGTAGTGTTGTGTTTTGCTTGGTTGCTCTAATTTTTCTGGTTTGACTGCCCGCTAATATTAATCGACAATCTGATAAGGTGCTCGTGGTGCTTTCGGATCTAATCGGATTATACTTCTTCCACGACCGCCCTCACCAATCAATACATCACAGCAATGGACTCACCAAGCGTTAAACGCGCTAATCGCCCAAAGTCAAGGTACTATTTTACTATCGACGGTACTTTGTGGAAACGCATCGACTCCAGATCAACGACCATGTCAGTCCCAGACCAGGAACACGTGTCAGCGGATGGACACTTGAAAACACCCACCGTAAGAATCCGTCTAATAGATTTGAAGCAGTTGACTGACTTCAATAAAGACAGTGGCCAATGGTGACGAAGCATCTAACGAATTGGTTGTGGCCGTAGACAACCTCATCGACTTCATCACCGAAAAGTTCTCCAAAGTTACTGGCGAAATCTTCGCGAAGCGTAGGTTCTATCTAATCTTCTATTCAAAGGTGTAGCTAATGTCATAGTTGATGATATGGCTCAACGATTGGATGAACTAGAAGCATCAATTAAAGCCGGCGCAGACAACCATGAGGGCAACCAGTAAGGGGGCTAAGAGGCGGCGTGCGAGATAGTCTCAGGCGTTTCTGGATTAATGATCTTTGCGGGGATACCCACTAGAGCAGTTCTTCAAGTTAGCAGGTTCAGCAGGTTTGAGACGTTGGTGGATTGCTACAGGTTACTGAGTCGAGCGCATGCAAAGGATCTACCACAGCAAAAGTTTGAACCACATGAACATATGTGAGACAACATACCAAAACTCTGAAACCATCCAAACATGCGTCATTTGTCGCAATTCTAACCTCAATCGGTATCTTACGAACTTGCAATCATCTGCAAAAGGAAGCCTACAATTCTTCCTTGATCTCCCCTGTCTTGCCCAAGAATGACTGCAAAACATTTGACCGCGAAGTCAAGTCATCGAGTTTCTCCGGAGCGAGCCCACCCTTCCTGATCAATCCTTGCAACCTAGCTAGCTCCTTCTCTGCATAGCCTTGGTTCTTGCCGAGCTTCTCAAGTACTTTTACATAATATTCGGCGTACTTGTCCTGCAAACCCTCCGCAGCCTTGGTAACCTCTTCTGAGATAGTAGCCATGTTACCGCGACCGGTGAACTTCCCAACAATTGTGTCCAGAGCTGCAATGGTGCCGGCTTTTGCGTCTAGGCCTCCTCCTATAACACGGTGGGTACCGGCTTGCTCATTCATAAAGTCGACAAGGTCCTTCTGTGAACGACCCCCTTCATAAGGCACAGGTGTGGTTGATCCTTTAGGGAAGTATTTAAGTGTAGGATACGACTTGACACCTTGGCTTTCTGCGGTTGACTTGGAGTTCTCTGCCTCAGCGTCTACTTTGGCGATAAGAACTGACGGCTCGGCGGAAAAGTCTGAGGCTAAAGCTTCCCATGTTGGTGCCAAGGTTTTGCAATCTGTAACGCAATCAGTAAAGGATTCGGCCTTTTGGTTGTCAAATCAGTTTCGTACGTCCACACCATGGTGCTGTAAAGGCTACCAAGACATCCTTGTCACTCCCTATTTCTTTATTGAATGTCGAATCCGTAAGCATCGTAACTGCACTTGGCGCTGTCTTCTTTGCCTTGACCTTTATTCCCGTCTTCTCTGATATGAAGCTTGTCAGACTATCCAAGTCTCTTCCACCGTTGTAATCTTCCGGTTTGTCACTTTTGCCATCGAACCACTTCAAAGTGGGGAAGCCCTGTACGCCAAATCTTCGGCCTAGGTCTTTGTGCTCGTCTGCATCTACCTTGGCGATAGAGACCTTATCCTCGCTAGCGAACTTTGCCCCTAGCTCTTCAAAGATGGGGGCAAGGTTCTTGCAGTGGCCGCACCAAGGGGCAAAGAACTCGACGAGAGCAGGTTTGCCTGATTTCAAAACTACATTGTCAAAATTTTCGGGGATTAGATCGAGGACAGAAGAAGCAGCATTCACGCCGAGGATGGCAAGGGAGGAGAGAAGAAGATAGCTAAGCCGAGCCATGATAAGGCAATAGTTATGTTTTAAGTTGCCAAGTGTAGAAGGAGTGGACTGGGAAATTTTCCAAGCCCCAAAGTTACAGGAACAACGTATGTAGAAGACGTGAGAGGCGACTAAGGTGTTTTGAGTTGTCGAGAATGGGAAATCGATCTCTAAGGACACCGTAGTCTAGACGGTTAAAAATTTATCCGTATCCGAATCACCCCCCTTGATCGTGAAATGAGTCTGCTTCCGGTTCTAAATTTAACAGACTGTATATTCAAGCATTCTGATCCGCTTTTTCACATCGCTAGACAGGCTCATTTGTGCCTCCACTCATAGTTGGATACTCTGCGGACAAATTCCGCTGCTTGAACGGACATGATGATCCAAATCATCCAAAGTAGACTACAAGCTTCCATCCAGGCCACAGCTTATACCTCCGACTGTGAGACTCTGATTGCTGCAGCATTCAGTCCACCATCAACCCCTCGCTTGCCGACAACTTTGACCCTCCTGGTCCCTTCCACCCCCTGCGACGCGTCCTGGTAGACGTTGCAGGGTATGTCCAGGGCCCGATGATGCGTTGTAACCGTCAAGCCCGATAGAGCTCCGGAAGAACCGAGCAAGAGTCCTCCGGTGCATACTTACAGGATGACCTGCTCTCTTCACTATTCTCTGCCGGTGCTGTCTTGCTAAAAGCATTGATGAATCTGAATTCTCTGGCGTGCGTTTCGTACAAGTTCTTGATGATACTTAGCAAGCCCCTAGGTCCAGTCAGGTTATGAATGGAATCGCTTTCCTTGGTTCCTCAACGGTCAAGTCGCCATTGACAGTAATGTAGTCCCCTCACCGTACGGCGTTCGAGTCTGCGACTAGGTGGAACTGGAAGACATGCTCTGGAGAGTCTGGGTAGAATATGTATGACGGCATCTCCACAGACCTGGCCTAGTCGAGTATGTCGACGCCGTATACTGGTTTCGGCGTAGAAACCATCCTGGCAATCATCTTTGTTGGTTTGATAATCCAAGCTGTTCTAGACTGTTATGGTTCGTACAAGCTAACGCTTACCGTTGTTTGTGGACGACGAGCTTATCCCGAAGAACCTCTACTTACCATCTATTGACAATGTTCTTAGTATTCCAGATAACGTGGATTTAAATCGGCCTTTCCACCCCTGTCCCAGATCAACAAGCTGTGGCTACCCGGCCCTCAGCAAGTCACGGAATAGATTCACTATGTCCTAGAACCCCATGATATGACTATCGCCCTTCCTCAGCAATTTATGGAAGACTGGACTCAAATTTATTGACGCGGACCTCTTTCTCCTTCCCACGCCTCGCCTTTCAGTCTCCACGTTTCTTCCCTCAATCCCCGCGCCTATCTGTTCAATCCCGGAATTCGCCCCTGTCATTGACACTCGTCTCTCAGAGTTCGTTCCGCTGTCTTATGTAGCAGCTTATAATGACCTGAGCAAGACTGAGAACTCGAAGATAAGAAAAAAGATGAAGAGACGAATAGCAAGTCGCAAATATAGTGTATCTCTCACTGTTATTCTTATATGCATACGAAGCTGACTCTTATCAGATTAGAAGATTCGATGACTGAAAATTTTCAACTTCATTCGACGAAACAATCTTCTTGTCTCGACTTTCAATCTCTCAGTCCTTTTTCTTACATCACCACTTCGTTTAATGTTTCTCTCAGTCAAATTAATTCTCACATCTTCTCATTATATCTTCGTTTCTGCGCGTTCATCATTAATAATAAGTCATCGTTGCGTAATGTGTTTTCGTTACCGCAATTCCGTAAGCCCTAGTTTAAGAATATAGCATGACCGTACTTGAAATAATTTAAACCACCGGTCAGAGTTGGCGCGCTGGAGAGGCCTAGCAACTGAGGCAGCATCAATAGCGACACGTTTCCGCCCAGGGTTACCCATCGGAATGACTTTCATGCTTGCTGGCAGTCGCTTCATCTTGGGCAGCTCTTCATATGGCTTACACAGAATCTACGCTTCGCACTCGTAACGTGAGCCTTGTCTCCTCGCTTCACTCTCCCGCCCTAAGAAGTACGGTCTGCTCTTTGGCTTATGCGAAGCTTACTTAGAATCCTGCTCTACAACTTCGGGAAAGGGGCTAGCTTAGTTTCTCATACTTCTCGGGCTGTCACAAGGCTGAGTCCTATATCTTCAGACATGTCCTTCCATCTTCAATTAAGACCAGAATGAGCAAAAGGGGGATGCTCATGGTTGCTATAGATGAAACGGGTACTGGCCCCCAAGCTACAGGCCCACAATTTTCCGGAACCGATCATCCTGAGGACGCCTAAGATATCGATTATGCTGTCGCGAACGTTAGGGCACGAGTCTCCACGCATCTAGTAAGGACGCAAAATGATAACTTTCGGGCGATGGACAATTTAGCACTCAATTGCGGAGCGATCCTGATACCAATCGAAGCGGGAAACTCAAATTCGACCACATACACAACGAACAACCTCATCTCAGTAGCCTTTGTCCTTCGTTCTCTTCGCCCTACGAACATTTCTCAAAGATCGACAGCGTACCTACGTAACCAATATACCAATTCCCGAATAAGTCTTTGCATTTGGTAACATAACAAGTCAAAGATTGGTTACTGAGCGAGTCTCAGCATGGCATAGTCTGTGGCACCAAAGCGTACCCAGGTAGGCCCAGTGGCAAGAACAACGGAAGTCCGCCATGAGGACTATGATCGACGGGGTGGTCTTCATCCACATGGAAGCTGATTTCTGTATGTGGTATTATGGTTTTGGGCGTCAAATGGTTAGATGCCGACGAGTACGTTCCAGCGCGGTATACTGGCAACGTTGAGGTGCAGGGTTATATTTGGAGAAGGCAGCAGGATGAGAAGGCAGTCTTGAACGGGTTGAAGGACAAGAAGGAATTTATGAGAGTGTAGGAGAAGTTGGTAGATGTTAGTGAATGAAGCTACCCAGTAATTGTTGAGTGGCGTTTGTTGTGATGTCTACCAATCATACTCAATATCTAAGATTTACAATCCTTCATCTAGACCCATGCCTATCCTCCCCCAGACTCCCTCCCCTCCCCTCTCCCAACCCCCCTCAACCCTCCAACCCACCCCACAAACCCCCACCCCCATAAAGCCGCCTTGAAAACCCCCTCTGCCCACGCCCTCTTCATGCTTCCCCAAACCCCTCTCTCCCTGCTCCCATCCTCGTCTCTCTGCAAAGAGGCTTGTGCCCAGCGACCGATGACTTTGAGGCGGTCGATAGGTGAGCCTAGCAGCCTGTTGTTTCCTTGCACGATGCGGAAGTTGCGAGCGATGAAGATGAGCTCTTTTGGAATTCTATCGGCGTCCGCGAAGAAATCTGCAGGGTCCATATCGTGGGTTGGCGGCTTGCCGAATTGGGTGGGTGGGGAGTCCGAGTCCGCATCTCGGGGTCCTTCTATCGTAGTGTTAGCTGGGATCTATGTAGGTGCTCTCTCGAACGACTTGGTAGACTGGAAGAATGGCAAAATCCTACCATTCTTTTCGCTCTTCTCTGCAGCATCTGTCAGGTTCTTTCGAGCATTTCGTATAGATTCTAGCGTAAGGGATTTAGATAAGATCTCGATGTTCCCAAACCCCCAGGCCTCAGCGATTTGCAGAAGCGTCGTCTTGTCGAACGTGAGGAGGGAGCGCCAGAAGAGGGCGATCTCGTGGCGTAATTTGGGAGTTATGGAGACGTAGAGGCCGTGGTCGAGGAGGACCTGAGAGAAGGACTAGATTAGTGGAAGGCGCAGGTTTGCATGAGGTGGTTGATTGAAGGTCCCGTCATAGCGTACCAATTGAGGTTTGCCATTAGGAAGGCGTCGAATGAGGATATTCCCAGGGTGCTATGGAACTTGTCAGCGCTTAGTTATTGGATGTGGATCTATAATTGTTTACAGGATCGCAGTGCACCTCGCCAAACATAAAGGTTTGCGCACAGAACAAATCTAGCATCACAGACATTATCCTTTCTTCTTGCAGGCCCAAGCCATAGACCATTTGCGCTTTTGCACCCTTCGATGAGCACTTCGCTGTGTACGGAGTCCCTATTGCCTCATTGTCTTTCCACGGCCCCGTCAATACTTCACTCTGGGAGATGGAAGTGCCACGGATCCACTCAGCAACCATTACACGCTTCGTGCAGAGTGCCGGATATGTCTTGGGGATATGTACTACGTCCCGCAATCTCGGCTCGTGTAGAATGACTTCTCGCATATGCTCTGCATTAGAAACCTCATTCAAGAAGTCCGTCTCCAAGATTATTCGATCCGTGAAAAAGTCAGTCAAGCTTGTACGGAAAGATGAGGGAATTTGTCTGGCGAAGAAAGACGTCATGGTCCTTCGAACTATTAGTGACTATGTTCACCGGACAAGAAAGGACACCAAATAATCAAGGCTCTGAACGGCATACGCAAAAACCCATAGATCCCAGCTTATCTGTTGCGCGATGGCTGGCTTCTGAATTTTAACAGCAACCTCATCTCCTGTGTCTTTGAGGCGAGCCCTATGAACTTGTGCAACACTTGCACTGCCAATTGGTTTGCTTTCGAAGCTGCCTGGAACAAACAGCGAATCAAAGACAGCTTCTGGAGAAGATTTTGTATTAGGTAGGTCAAAGTCTTCCCGAAGCACTCCAGCAATCTCAGTCAAGCTCACGGATGGGCATTCATCATAGAAGATTGCGAATTTCGCGCGAATTTCGGGAGATATTGTCGTCGATTGAAGCGCAATACTTTGGCCAATCTTCTGATATATGCCGCCATTGGCTTGAAACATCTTGACGAATCGTTCTGCGCTGCGCTCACGCAGTAGCTTCTCGTCGCCATGTTCTCCGAGCAGGCGCTGGATCTTGCTGTCGACGGCAACCACGGCAAAGGTTGAGACGGCTCTTAAATTACGGATCAAGGTAGAGTATTTGTATTGCCGGTCATAAATATATATGCCGAAGATCAAAACACTGGCAGAGAGTAGGAAGCCGCGGCGTCGAGAAGTACGCTTTTTTGTATTCTGGACAATATTATGAGCCGCGAGCGCTCCTCGCGGTGGATGAGGGAGCTTAGTTGAGCTGTGAAAACCCAGCGCCGAGCGGGAAGACAGAAGACATTGTGAATTGTATAGGCAGACGCCGTCGACTCTTGAGGGTAGAACAAGGCGAAAGGGTTTAATGATCACCATCAGATTGTGGTTTGATGAACGCTTGGGAGCCAGTCACGGTGCTATGGGTCGCGGAGAGCCTCCTCCAAGGCTGATTACTTTCGTAGCTAAGCGCCATTAGGTATCATAATGTAGTGGGATCTGGCTCTGCTAAATCTACCACAGTATCTCCAACATCTGTACGCTCTCATTGGTGTCAACGATAAAAACGATGTTATTCGCGGTGCTCGGCTGAAGGATTGCTGCTTATGAGTTTGACACAACTGTGATGTCTACTCGGAAAGGTATCAATCTGCCGCCGAATACACTAAACCGAGTCAAGCTTAAGGTACTTTGCATTGGCCATCGTTAGAGAGTAGAGAGGAAAGTGGAACGACGATCGACAAATCATCCACTGGACCGGACTTCTGCGAACGTCACATATTTTGTAGTCCACTAGGCCGTGAGGGTGGCTGTGAATACCAACCGGCATACTTAACGTATGAGATATACAAGCTTACAAGCTTTTCGCCAGCATCCTTACCTCCACTGATTGGTGTGACAAGAATATATGCTGCTATTGACTTGGGTCGACTTGTACCTCCTCTACAGTTGAAGCATCTCACAAATGCTATCGTTTTGATTAGATGGTAGATAATAGCTCATCAAGCCATATCTTATTGAAAATGAACGTCCTCAGAGAAGCAATCAAGACAACTCCGATCATCGACCACCATGCGCACAATCTCTTACTTCCGCAGGAGCAAGATAAGCACCCCTTTTTATCTATAACAACAGAAGCTACTGGTGCAGCCCTCGATCATGCTCCTTCTACGCTCGCGCACATGCGCGCTGTACGACAGTTGGCGGTGGCCCTAGAGTGTGTATCAAGTTGGGAAAGCATCCTGTCATGTTTGAAGACCAAGCGAACCACGGAGTATGAGGCCTGGGCTCGAAGATGTTTTAGTGGTATTGAGACTGTTCTTGTCGATGATGGTCTGGATCAAGATATAGTCCATCCCTATAAATGGCACGATCGGCTGACAAGATCACCATGTAAAAGAATCGTGAGGATCGAGAAGGTAGCAGAGGGTATTCTGATGGCTCTGTACAAGAAAGATCGCAAACCGATTACTAACCGCGGTTTTGATATTTCTAAATTCCTAGCCGAATTCATTGACCAATTCAGCACGGCCATATTGGACGCCATCTCAGACACCAATGTTGTGGGTTTCAAATCGGTCATTTGCTATCGCACAGGATTAGCAGTTCCTGAATTTTCAGAACTTGATGATGTTTCGGCCGCTGTGCAGTCGATACTGAAGCATGAAAGAACCGTTGAAGAATTGAGTCGAGTGGAAGACAAAGTTCTGAGCCCCTATCTGGTTCATGTGGCTGCTCGATTGATCGAGGAAAGCCCCAATAGAAAGCCGCTTCAATTTCATACCGGACTTGGTGACAACGACATTCGTCTCAGATTTAGCTCCCCTTCTCATCTCCAGCCCTTTATTGAAATGTACCCTAATTTGCCCATCGTGCTCCTTCATGCAAGCTATCCTTTTACGAAAGAAGCAGGTTACCTAGCAAGCACGTACAAGAATGTCTACTTAGATATCGGAGAGGTGTTCCCAATGGTGAGCCAAGAAGGACAGGAAAACGTCCTTAGGGAAGCGTTGGAGCTTTGCCCGTCGGAAAAGCTGACCTGGAGCACCGACGGGCACTGGTTTCCCGAAACTTATTTGCTGGCTGTGATCCAAGTGCGAGAAGCATTAGAGCATGTGAGTGTCCTCCCATAGTGTAATTCTATCCCAAATTTCTGCTTTAGCTTCTCGCATGCATGATTAGAGATTCGGGATTTAGTTATTTATCTTCTCGCCTCCTCGCACATTGTAGCTTGCTTCTGCAAAGTATGTACTTGTTGTTTTATGCTTATGATGGTTTTCATTGTGGTAGGTCTTATTTGAATACGTGGATCGCGGGATCTTGCGCCCCGATCAAGCAGTCGATCTTGTTCAAGACATTCTCTTCAAGACGTCAAACCGCTTGTATAAGCTCGATTTGTCCTTGAAGCCATTAGGGCCATCGACATCGTCTGAAGTGGGTCCACGAAAGAGCACTATTCCTGAGCTCGAAAGACTAGAGAAGTTCATGGAGTTTGTCCAGGACCCTGGTCATTACATCAACAATGTCCTTCTGCAATGGCTAGATTATACTTCTATTTTGCGGGTCCGCCTGTTGCCTAAGAAGCAGGCTATCAAGCGATTTAAGGAAGGGAATCTCATTGGTATTACTAAAGCAGTCCTCGGATTGTTACAGCAGGATGAGATGAGTCCTGGATTTACAGCCATTGGAGAGTATAGCCTTTACCCGTGCTTTGACAGTTTGCGAATGGCCGCTCAACTCGGGAACGTTGTAGTGCAATGTGAGTTTCGCGAGAAGAACGGAGATCAAGTGCCAATCTGCCCGAGAACAGTGTTGCGCACTGTCATAGAGAAAGCTGCAGCTCACGGAATATCATTCCTGATAGGGTTTGAGATTGAGGTGGTATTCATGGATCAGCAAATCGTGGACGGCCACTTCCAGTATGGAGAAGATCCCATTAGTCAGGGCCACACCTGGTCTGCGGCGCGAGCCTTTCAGGATCGAACAATAAAGAGCTTTGTGGACCAAATCCTAAAAAATGTCTCAGATGCAGGCATTGAGGTGGAACAATTCCATCCTGAGAGCGCACCGGGCCAATGGGAGTTTGTCCTCAGTCCATTACCTCCTCTGCAAGCAGTAGATACGCTACTTGTGGCTCGCGAGATCATTTCGACAGACGCATACAACTGGGGGTTGAGGGCAACTCTGGTTCCAAAGGCTTATCCCTCCGGAGCCGGATCAGGTGCCCATGTGCACATATCAATGAAGCCGCCTGCTCTGTACGAAATGTTCTATGCGGGTGTTTTGCAGCACTTGCGCGCAATTTTGGCTTTTACGTACCCCAATGCTGCAAGCTACGAAAGAGCCGGCGACAGTGTATGGGCCGGAGGAAGGTGGGTCACATATGGAACCCAAAACCGCGAGGCGCCATTACGAAAGGTTGAGGAGTCGCACTGGGAGTTGAAGTGTATGGATGGCCTGGCAAACCCTTATCTCGCCTTGGCTGCGATCCTTGGGTCGGGGCTGCAAGGTATCTTGGACAAGGAGCCACTGACGATTAAGGATTGTCTGAAAGATCCTGCACATTTAACGGAACAAGAAAGAGACGAGCTTGGGATCTCTGAGCGTCTGCCAAGGAGCATTGGAGAGGCTTTGAAGTGCTTGAGAGAAGATGCGCAGCTGAGAGAAATTTTGGGCGGAGAAGTCGTGGATACTTATTTGACTGTGAAAACCGCAGAGGGTGAGATGCTTCAGCAGATGGATGCGGAGAGGAGGCGGCACTGGCTGATTGAGCGATATTGAAAGATTGCTGTCTTCTTACGAGCAGTATAGGGTGCTGAATACGAAGTGGAAGAACTTTCAGCGGTAGGATTCCGTATGAGGATCTCTGAATATGAGATGGAAGTCCGAATCACATAACGTAGTAGAAAGGTTATTGGGATTAGAAGGGAACGCTTCATGTCCGAACAGCAAATTACTAAACAGGACATATCGACGGAGACTGGAGATCTCGATGCATAGGACTTTACTAGAAGCCTAAATGTGCCATTGAATATGAATGATTTGATATACGTAAAGTAAAGATATCTTCAGATCGAAAGTAACATAATCGTACACGAACGATCAAGGGGACACACATGCACACGCGATTAATGTACTGTAACTATCATCGCGCGTTCTGTGAGCAACGCAATAGGCGATGCTACCTTGTGTACCTTGTGTACCTGTATACTTGTACTCTACCTGCTTCAGGTACCTGATTAAAGTAGAGTAGGAAGCATGAAGGATCGGGTGAATGACGTGGGTCCTAGAAGTGACGTCGCTACCTAAGCATCAGTGAAGCTCTAACACGTAGGTACTTTCTATGGACGTATTCAAACTGTTCTCCTTCTTCTCTTAGTTATTTCATTCGGGTTTTCTCTTTGTAAATATCTCTGCTGGAAAACATCTAAGGATTCCCACAAATCGTGTTTCGAACATGGCTCACAGACCAGAGATCAAGAAGGTGAGTTCGCTTTCTATTTCGTTTGGTTGAAATTAATATATACTTATAAATTCAGGTCGCGATGTGAGTATCACTACCCAGCTGTTCTCAGATACGTTCTCAAACCCCTCCCCAACAGGATCGGCTGCGGCAGCATGGGCGGCGGTATGGCGCTCCTGCTCGCCGAGCACGATATCACCGTCTCTCTCCAAGACCCCTCCTCCGAAACCGTCGACGCCCTCCTTACCAGCGCCGAAAAGCAAGGACTAGCGGGCAAACTAGAGAAGCATACCGACTACAAGGATCTATGCACCTCGCTAGGGTCGCCTAAAGTGTTCTTCTTTTCGCTGCCCCATGGGACGGTGGGGGATACGGTTGCGGACGGGCTACATGAGTTTCTTGAGAAGGGGGACGTTATTATCGATGCTAGCAATGAGAATTGGGAAAATACGCAGAGGAGGCAGGGGAAGTTGTTGGCGCAGGGCGTGTATTATGTTGGGATGGGGTAGGTGTGGGTGTGTACTTGTGGCTGTCGGCTCGTTAACTGAGAGTTTGTCAGTGTTAGTGGAGGGTACCAGGCTGCAAGGAGAGGGTATGATCGAGGTCAGCCAAAAAAAGTGAGTTCTGCTGACAAGCTACTAGCCCATCAATGTGTCCGGGAGGCGAGGAAGTAGCAGTGAACATGATCTTGCCAATGCTTCAGAAAGTCTGCGCGAAGGACAAGATGGGGAGACCGTGCGTTGGCTACGTGGGAGCCGGTGGTGCAGGGCATTATGTTAAGATGATCCATAATGGCATCGAACATGGAATGATGAGCGCGGTTTCCGAGGCCTGGCAGATCATGAATGTCTGTTTGGGCATGAAATATGATCAGATTGGAGAGGAATTTGCAAGATGGAGTAAAGACGGTGAGTTGCGAGGAACCTTCCTTGTCGATATTGGTATCCAGATCTGTCAGCAAAGGGACAAGGAGGGCAAACACGTGTTAGGTGAGGTACAAGATAAGGTGGTCCAGGATGTCGATGGTACTGAAGGCACCGGTACATGGAGCAACGCCGAAGCAGTACGGCTACATGTTCCTAGTCCCTCATTGACTTCGTCTCACTATATACGAATTGCTTCGGCCGACAGGGCGCAACGGATCAAGGCGAAGAAAACGGTTCACGGTCACTATCCGCAAGAAAAGATCGCCCATTCTAGTGAGGAGCGGAAGGCTTTCCTCGAGGATCTTCGACTTGCGGTGCACGAAGCTTGTCTGTGTTCGTACATCCAGGGCATTAACATCGTTGAAAAAGCCGACAGAGAAAACAAATGGGGGATCAATATGAGCACCGTCATCCAGATATGGCGCGCTGGTTGTATCATCCAGTGGGACTTCCTGGCTGATATGCTCGAGGACCACTTCAAGCAGCATGCTGAAGACGAAAACTGGAACTTGCTCTTCGAGGAAAAGTTTGGAGATGAGTTGAACAAGGCGTTTGAACCATTGAAGAGAGTGGTAACCAAGGGAACCGGGGTCAACGCGGTGATTCCGTGCTTGAGCGCGACGCTGGAGTATATGAAATATGCATCCAATACAGTGCTGCCGACATCGTTTTACGAAGCTGAGCTGGATTACTTTGGGAAGCACATGTTCGATTTGAAGTCGGAAGGTGCTGGGTTGCCGCAGACGGGAAAACACCATTTTGAGTGGAAGGCTGCTTAGATGGCGGGATCTTCTTTGATATGATACCACAGTAGCGATCTTTTACTCCTGTTCCCTGAAGCAATGACATTTGACATTCTGAAATCGGCGGCGAGCAGTGCGGCTATCGTGTCGTGGGAGCCGCGCTTGGCCTTCGGCTCAAGTGGAAGGTATCTAAACAATCTCTCTCTCCTCTCAATCCATCGTCTATTTCCAATCATCCCGAAAGAAGAGGAAGCGGTTCCGGGAACACACCTCCGTAGTGGTAGCCTGGACGTTTCTCCCCCAAAATGCCGATGACGTACTTTACCTTCCCTTCGATTATGCAACGTATACGGTATAAGGTAGGCAGCAGAGAGATGAGTCACTCTGACGTGTGGGTACCGTCCGACCTGGGATGGTCATTGGCAGTTGTGCCACGCAAGTGGGTCCTCGCAGTCGCCGGAGATACTTCCTAGTATGTACTCGTAGACTGTATCATGTATGATAGATACACTGTACGGACAGTAGTGCTGATACCAACTGGTATGGAATAATATTCCCTTGGAGGCAGAACTCCGTTTTGATCCACCCAATCTATATCTATCCCTTTGCCCGATGGTTATGGAGCCACCCTAAATATAGCATCAGATATACAGCTAAACCTATGATGGTAGGAGCTTAACCTTATTAGGTACGGCAACTAATGGCAGAGCCAATTCGAATGCTCACTGCTTACTAACTACCCGAACTCCCTTACTAGAGTGGTGATCTGATGCTATATTTAGGGTGGCTCCATAACCATCGGGCAAAGGGATAATGTACTGGAATAGCGGCTTATTCTGATCGTTGGTTGCCAAGTGTTACATCAGGTGACCCAACATCAAAACTTTTCGACCCCGCACTATGTTTTTCGCTGCGTTGACCCGTGCAAGTCGTTTTCTTCCGTTCAAACTACCATCCTTCCTTTTTCTTTCGCTTCAACTACCATTCTGATTTTTACAGTTCATTGAAGTCGTTGTACGGACATCAGGTGATCGAAAATCACCTGACCGAACTGGAAAATTTCATTGATCTGTTTACCTGTTTACCCGTACATACCTGCATACTTTCATTACCTATCTGCATCTGTCGTTATCTACATTGTACGCGTATATATCAATCTTTATCTCTTTTTACGATCGTTTTTCATGTCTCAACGCATCTGTACTCACTGTGCTCATAACCGTCCCATTCATGAATTTCTCGATCCTAATTCAACGCGTGTTTTGAATCTTTGTTCATCTCTGCTTCATACATGCTTCATAGCACATGCTAATTAGTTCAATAGAAAGCACTCTTCATGACTCGATATCAAACTCTCTACCAAACTCCCTATCAAACGTTCTATCGAACTTTCTACCGAATTCTCTACCAAACTCCCTATCAAACTCTCTATCGAACTCTCTACCAAACGCTCTACCAAACGCTCTACCAAACTCTCTATCAAACGTTCTATCGAACTTCCTATCGAACTTCCTACCAAACGCCCTACCAAACGCCCTACCAAACGCTCTACCAAACACCCTACCAAACTCTCTACCAAATATTCTAATTAGTTCAATAGAAAGCACTCTTTATGACTTCCTACCAAACTCCCTACCAAACGTTCTATCGAACTCCCTACCAAACTCCCTACCAAACTTCCTACCAACCTCCCTACCAAACTCCCTACCAAACTCCCTACCAAACTCTCTATCAAACTCTCTACCAAACATGCTAATTAGCTCGATAGAAAGCACTCTTTATGGCTCGATACCAAACGCCCTATCAAACTTCCTACCAAACTCCCTACCAAACTCCCTACCGAAAGCCCTACCGAATTCCCTACCAAACTTTCTACCAAACTTCCTACCAGACTTTCTACCAAACGCTCTATCGAATTCCATACTAAACTCCTTATCGAGCTGTCTATCGAACTCCCTACATGCTTCAAAACACGCGTTGATCGAGCGCATAACACACGTCAAACAGTGCTTCAAACAATGCTTCCTACATGGCTTTCTATCTCATCAGCTTCTTCATTGCTTTCTCTATTTACACCTTCGTTTGCTTCCCCATCGCAAAGCTTCATCGAGTTCTTCGTCTTATCTGTTTCGCATAGAAGAAAGAATCACATCAACTATTGTATGAAGAAGAGCTTGAAATAACGATAACGGGTCTTCTACATCTCATTGACTTCCCCATTGACTTTCCCATTGACTTTCCCATTGGCTTCCCCATTGGCTTCCCCATTGACTTTCCCATTGGCTTCCCCATTGGCTTCCTCATTGACTTCCCCATTGGCTTCCCCATTGACTTCCCCATTGACTTCCCCATTGGCTTCCTCATTGGCTTCCTCATTGGCTTTCTCATTGGCTTTCTCATTAACTTTCTCATTAACTTTCTCATTGGCTTTCGATAGATCACATATGAAGCACTGAATAGGTCACATATGAAGCACTGAATATATTACATATGAAGCACTAAATACGTCACATATGAAGCACTGAATACGTCACATATGAAGCACTGAATACGTCACATATGAAGCACTGAGTAGATCACATATGAAGCACTGAATATGTCACATATGAAGCACTGAATATATCACATATGAAGCACTGAATACGTCACATATGAAGCACTGAATAGATCACATATGAAGCACTGAATATATTACATATGAAGCACTGAATACGTCACATACGAAGCATTGAATATACTACATATGAAGCATCGAAAGGGCAGTAGGGTTGATTTTACAAATCTGTTTCTTATTTTGCACTTTTAGAAGATTCGTCACTAAATTTGGTGAGGCTCTCGGCAAATTCTAAAAAACGGCACAGGTTTCGCAATCAACGATATCTAATTAAAAAGACGTAGTGCAAAGCAGTTTCCATCGGAAATGGCGACCCCCTCGTAATGTTGTTGTTGGTTTTGTCGGCTTCTTTGAAAAGTGATGAAGGCATGGGAGACGAATAGAGGCTTCAGCATGTCGCCTCGGCACTGGGATAAAGCCGCCTAGTAGGGCAGTCCAACCGGGTTTGACGGTACGCTGCTTTGGCAGGCGTACATAAGAGTGATAAGCTACTTACTTACTACTGTGGACGAGTACTTCCGTACATACCTTACATCCTGCACGGGTCGTGTGCCTCTTATCTCGTTCTCTATCCAGGAACCTGCCGAAGTATTAATCATCTACGAGTCAGATACCACCAGGTGTCATTTAAAAGCTAAAAGCCCAACAACCGTGCACAAAACACCAAACGAGATGGCCCGGCTTATATACTACTACTATTACAACAACAACACTAGTACTACTAGTACTACTACTACTTCATCCTTCTTGTCGTTACCTTGTCAGCTCCCGCTCCTTCTTCCTTTCACTGCCATCAGGCGACACCAACACCAAATCCCAGCTGTGCCTTTGAGGCTGCAGATGTAATCTCTCAGCCTCCGTGTCCTTGACCATCGATGGCTCGTGCTTACCCGTCCCACGGCAAAGAGACCCACCGCACTCACCGCCAGCGTCGACGCCTCTCTTGCTGACTACACGCTGAAAGTAACGGCGAAACATGTTTCTCGAACAAATCTCATTCGAAATTTACATCAAACCTTCATCATGATGGTGCCGCGGGCTTATCAGTACTCCTCCCCACCTACGTCACCTAAACTACGAGCCAATAAAAGCATGGAGATAATAGTCACGGAGCGCGCTCCTAAGAAACCACAGCGGAGGGAGGTGTCCAAAGGGCCAACGAAACCGGCAAGGATGCTTCAAGCATCCCTTGCCACTCCCTCGGCGCCTGTCATTATTCCTACACGTACCCAGAGCGGCAGACAGCGGAGGGGCAAAGATCCCGCTCACAGCGCTTTGGTCACTCCTGATGGCGGTAAGGCGCCTCACGATCCACAGTCAATACCGTCATCGGTGGCCGCCTTGCTTGCCGTGACGTCCCTCCCAGAATCGCGTTATGAAGCACATCAACAGCACCGCCGCAGGGTGGCCCACCGAGGCGCAAGTGGGTTTACAAAGGACGCAAAGGCTTCGGGAAGCAGACATGCTATTTCGACCTCTAGCCCTAGATCCTGGGGCGTACTTCAGAGCCCGCCGAACGAGCTTGATCCGGAAAATATGAGCGCTGGGAGTGACATGACAACCGGTCCTCTGTCATCGATTCGGTCATTGTCAAGCGAGTCGATGCCTTCCCTCGATACTGATGCCGAGTCGATTTGTTCCGCGAGCAACCCTTCGACGCCTGGCATATCGATGCGAACACGAAGTGGTAGTGATAGGAAACAGAAAACTCCGTCTTCCTCAATAGCCGAGGACAGCATCCTGGACCACCCTCTGTTGTCACTACCTCAAGAAGTGGACCACGAACCGATCCCATCCCCTAGCGATGTTGACATTCTTACACCAAATGTTACGCTGCCAAACAACCGATCAACTTTCAAATCAAACCTCACAGCTTCCCTCCGATTATTGAAATCCGCCGCGCGTTCCTTTTCCAACTTCACCGCCCCTGTCCAACGTGATGATTACCTTGCACGATCCTTGTTCTCCATGTCCCCGCAATATACAGACGAAAGGCGACCTCTGCCGTCCACCGACCTTCCAGTCCCTGCTCTTCGAAGATACCTTAACCCCATCACTGTCTCCCCAGCTGAATTCTACCGTCAGCACGACCACTCGAAGCCAAACAACTGTACTGCCTCAATTCAACTTCAGACCTACCAACGCGCAACAAGCGCATCCAAGAAATCTTCCTCGCCCCCAATTTTTATCTCCAACCCAACAAGCAGAGAAGCGGACCAGTGCTTTTTTCCTGATTCCACTACAAGACAAAGAGAGCCACGAGAGAATAGCGATTTTTTGAGGGTGGTTGTATTGGAGATGAACATGAGGAAGGTGGGGAAGCTTAGCGATACGAGTCTGGGGAGAGCGAGGCTGTGGTTGCCGGCAAGGCAGGTAACAAAACCGGCGGAGGATAAGGAGGCGGGGACAGGGACGCCGAGGAGGTGGGTGTCCTTGTCCATATAAAGGGAATCGGGAACCTTGGAGGTTACACAAATAGAGCAACACCACCTCTCGACGTTTTCGGGCAACCTAACGCTCGACTTTACGGTAATGGCTGCTGTTAACTGCTGTACTTTCTAGCCTTACGAACTCTGCAACGGTCGACTGTCCTGCAGTCATTGGATATTTCTTTACTTCACGCCTTAACGTTCACGATCAGTCTGGCGCCTTCAAGCCCATTACACCCTTTTAAGACATTATGGCAATACGTTTTCAGCGTTCGCGAATGAACTTGGGCTTGTATATGTTCCTGCCACTCTTACCTTACACCTGTACATATCTCTAGTATTAGAACAGCACCCTAGAGCCACACCCTAGAGCAACCTAAAGCAACACCCAAAGCACTACCTACTGTCCTACATAACATCTCTATGCGCACGTTGACAGTATATGAAGACCTCGCCTTCGCACAAGTTCAACCAATAAGAACATCTAGAACTTTCATTTTCCTTATCGCCGCTGACTCTCTCTTGGTGCAGGCCACAACTCTCGCACCTTTCCTGAAAATGGCAGGTCTTTATCGGTTTTGTCACACGAGCTGATTGTTCCTGCATGGCGGGTGCATGATGACTGCATGTTGGTGGAGGGGTGTTACGTAGGTAAAGGAGGGTGTGTGTGCTGGCCGGGATCGAAGATTGCGGGAGCGGTGGTCACGGGATCGGTTTGGGGGGTGGTGGGGTTGTGGTTGTGGTATATTCAGGCGGTTAGGCGATTTGTGATGTGGGTTGCAAGGTTTTTGTTGTGCAAGAGATTTAAAATGTAAGATGTGGGTCTTGTTGTTTAACGCCCTCCCATTCAATCGTGGCCGTCTTACCTAGCCTTCTGGTTCTCTCTACTGGTTTTGTGTTTTTACGTGATTTCCCTGCGCCTGTTCCTTTCCCATAACTAGCATCCAGCATCCACTTGTACGATACAAGTCTTGATCGGTGGTGTGAGGAGGAGGGAAAGTTTGGGCAGAAGGGACAATGTTGATGGAGGGGATGGATGGGATGAGGTAATATGGTGGAGGGAGGGGTTCGGAGGAAGAGATATTTGGGGAGGGTCTGGGGAAGGCAGGGACGGGTAGGGGAAGGGAAAGGCTTGTGGCGGAGACATGAGCAGATGGGGCTTGGAGGGAGGGGGAAAGGCTGGGAGGGGGGTGTTATTTGTCCATAACGGAAAGCGTACCACTTATAGGCACTTACAGTATTTCGAATGCAGGTCATATCAGATATCTGAATATCTCTTACAGCAGATAGTTGGCACAGAGGATTGCCCTTGGTTCGCGGTGATTTCGCTGGTATGGCCTTCTGGGTTATTGGAAAAATTTATAGAAAATCCGGACTTACTGTACCGTGGAGTGGACGCGGTAAGAGGGATGAATGAAGTAGAGGGTTCTTCCTTTATTTTTGGCTCCGTTGGAGGTAGGGACCGTTGGTGAATTTAGCACTGCGATATCATTATGCTCGCCGTTGTAGAGTTGGAAAGTTTTCTTGATTTTAGACTTGAGAGGATGGATATGTTGGGATGGGGTGCACTGAGTGTGTAGCCTTTTAGCCGCTGGAAACCGAAAAGAAAAAATTTGAAAGTTGACGTACAAAGCACTTCTGTACGAGATAAAGAGATGTGGGCGGAGAGTGGAGAGGTTTATCTTTCTTGTTGTCCCGTTGGCGATGGGGAGCGTAAATGCGAAGGAAATATTGATAACAACGGTAAAGTTGGCATAGAGAATTGGGGAACATAGCGGGTCGTGTTCAATATAGAAACCAAAAACCATCAAGGTGTACTATCGCATGTGTTTCATCGACCTGGTCAATTTTCTTGATGGAAATAAATCATCGCCCGTCCCAAGAGGCAGAATCTAGAGTCTATTTTATAAGAAACCGCTCGTGCTCACGCAAGGATAAAATCAAGATCGCTAGATACCTAAAACCAGACTCCGGGTATCCCTTAAACCGTCATTAAAGCTGCCATCCCAGGTATACGGCCACCTTACCTGTTAGGGTACTAGGGAGCCACGGGAGATGACTAACCAGGCCAATGGGTGTTTGCCGAGAGTACTTAATTATAGTAGGTTCGATTCCTAATGGCGCTGGTACAATGGTGTTGTGGTTTTGTTCTTTTCTATGGGGACCTGGAGATTAATATTTAGATTTCCTAGTGCGGAGTAGAGGAACTGTGCAGACTGCAGTAGACAAATATTTTGGTGGGGTGCCTAAATAGGCTTAGCTTCGTTAATCCTGGGATGGCAGCTTTAATGACGGTTTAAGGGATATCTTGAAGAAAGCGTGCAAAAAACAAAAAGCAATACCGCCTATAAGCCGCAAATCCAAAGAGATCTGACATTTCATCGTGAGGAATCTCCGACCAGGGCGAAAAAGCGTCGTAGCAACGATGTCCATTGCCGCATCGTAGAATATCCGTTGGAGGAAGTCGGCACCGTTTGGTCCAAGAACGGCTGCTCTGCTGTATACTCTTGCGTAGGCGATGTTTGTATCATGTAAGTTGCTCCAGCAACCCCAGGCCTTAGATCCCCCAGCTCGAAAGAGGGCGAAATAAGAGGTTTCCTTGCCCTCTTCACCATTGTCCTCTGCTCAAACGCATACGCCAACCCAATCAACATCTCCTCACTCCACCTCCTGCCCAGAAAGGCAATCCCGAACGGGATTCCGGGGCCTACAGACACCATTGTACCCTTTGGATTCATCACAACTAGTGTGTCGGCTGGGTAGAAACCTAGAGGAACAGTGATGACAGGGAGTCCCGCAATAGCCGGGAGATGGAAGGATGCAAATGTTGGCATGATTAACGCGTCTAGGTTGTACCTATCGAGGGCACCGATAACGCCTTCTTCTTCAGCCATACGGAGGTTGGCTTGGTATGCTTGGAAAGATTCGGGAGAGGAGTTGGTAATGTTGCGATCGAGCTCTCGGTCCCAGACGTAGGTGTCACGATTGGGGTACTCCTCCCGAGGGTCGTTCATGGTGTATTGAGTGATATCGTGAAGGCTGTGCAGACCATTAGGGTTTGATACGAGGGAAGACAGATAGTCGGAAAGTCCGGCGACAAAGTCGGTGTCCAGGACGATGCTCGAGTTGCGACTGAGTGATGGGACGTCAAAGGAGGGGAAGTTGGCTGGGTCCGTTATTGTGGCTCCAGCGTGGTGGATGACTTGAAGGGCGTTTTCGAAGGCGGACATGATGGGAGCTGTGGTGTTTCCGAGGAAGTAGTCGATTCCGTTGCGGGGAATACCGATACGAGCGCCTCTAAGAGCGGGAAATCTGCATGCTTCAACGTAGTTAGGAGGTTCTTCGAAAGGTTGAGTGGAGGTCCAGTTGTCGAACTTGTCCTTTCCTGCCATTGCGGTAAGGAGATATGCGGCGTCTGTCACAGTTCGAGCAATGGGTCCTACCGTATCTTGGCGAAGACTGATAGGAATAACCTTACTTCGGGATGTTAGGCCGAGTGTTGGCTTGATGCCAACTACGTTGTTCCGCTCAGCCGGGTTGACGATACTGCCACTCGTTTCTGTTGCGAGCGAACCTAATGCGAGCCCTACTGATACTGCAACCGCACTGCCGCTGGAGCTACCGTGGGGATCTTGGAGTGGGTAGTATGCCCCGTGCCCTTGGCCACCGTAGGCACTCCACCCATGAGAAGAGCTCGCTTTACGTGATCGCATCTGTGCCCATTCGCCCATGGTGGCTTTACCGAGGACGATTGCCCCGGCATCACGTAGTTTCGATACAACGGTGGCCTCGCGAGAGACTGTGGCTCCTCGAAGAGCATATGATCCAGCTGCTTGGGTTAATGGAATCCTGTAGCAGATGCAGGAATTCAGCACCTGTATTATTCATTTTGTCTTGAGTTGCAATATTATCCTGTCAAGGTTTAGATGATGTTGATAAGAGGCTACTGACGGAAAACCTACCTTTACCAATATCGGTATCCCATGAAGTGGTCTATTCTTCGTCAGCATCTACTTGGTAACCTTACAATGAGTCTTGCTGACCCTCGTGTTCGACCCGCAGCTCGCTCTGCATCCAATCTTTGGGCGATAGACAATGCATCCGGATTGATCTCACCAACAGCGTGAAGAACGGAATTGACTTCCAAGGTTCGCTCAATGAAGGCCTTAATTTGTCAGGCTGGGGGATTTTGATGGAGGTTTGAAGGATAGACTTGCATGTACGAGATCAACACTCGTAAGAGAGCCATTGTTGAAGAGTACATGTAGCTCCCCAATGCTAACATCTTCTAGGCGAGGGAAATGGGTTGGCGATGAGCTTGATGGGCATTGATAAATTGCCACATCATGCTTGATCTTCAAGTTCACAGCTGAAGTCAAATTACAGAGATGGGCCAGGCCAACAGTAACATAAATCTGACGCATTGGGCTACCAGCGATGTGACAGACAGTTACTCTTTGTTAGGAAATGATGGAAAGCAGGGGGAAAGGCCAGAAGAAAAGCCTGGGGAATGAAGAAGAAGAAGAAGAAGAAGAAGAAGAAGAAGAGAAAACATGCAAAGACTGTGAGGGGAAAGCCAAGGTGCGAGACAGGAAAACCTTGTGTTCCCCAGGAGGGAGGAGGGATAAGGATACCCATTGTGGGATCTTTGTGCTCCACGATCCTTGAGCGACGTTCGCTAGAGTATCGACTACTACTATCCGACGAAAATGTCCAACATGCCCCTGCATGGGTCTGCTTATCTAATTTTCTAATTTATAGCGTTAATAAAAGTAACGAGTAAGGTAGGCTATGAGCCTATGAACGGGTTTGGGACCAAACCTTTCCAACCCTACGGTAAGAGTGCTTTAACCATGGCATTGATTGAGCGATATTTATGACCATGAGTATGTAAAACGTGAGATCTCACAAATTCAGTGATAAGGAGAACCTCCGGGATCTTTCCCTTCCCGTCTCCATCACATATTCCCGAAAGCCACGGCTTGGGCAGGGTTGAACTGTACTGCTGCATTTCCATACTCCATACCTCCGTACTGTTGCTTGTTTTGGGCGTGAGTTGGATAACCTGGACGAGTCACGTGAACACGCGACCGTTCCGTAGCGTGCTGCCTTGTAGGGCTTATCGATAGCACGTCAAGTCAACCATGAACAGCGAGCGATGCTGCGAGTTTCAAATCAAATGCTGATGCCTTTTTTTGGGCCTCAACACCTGCTAACCTCATCTCCAGCTTTATACCCAAATCAGCGATTACAATTTTCCACTGCTGTAATAACGGTGTGAAATGGGAGCTATGGAAGACTCTACCATGACCGATGCCGGACTGGTCAACAACGACCAAGGTGGAAAAGAGCCGTTGATAGAGCAAGAGCTCGATGAGAAGTAAGAACGACAACTGATTCGACTTTAGCCTCTCGTATCTCACGTCGCGAATAGATATCCGCATCGACCCCGCAATCGCTCCGAAACTTTGCCTTTCCATGACCTGTTTCTAACCCTTTTCAATCCTCTGAACGAAAACAAGAAGAAGCCTACAGGCCCGACTACGGCAAGGAAGAAGCTGGGTCCTCATGGACCGTCGAACCCAAATCCCCATGAAATACGCAGAAACATCGTAGAGCGCTTTATATCGAGATGGCGGAAGGAAGTTGGGAACGACATTTATCCTGCGTTCCGTCTTATTATACCGGAAAAAGATCGAGATCGGGCAATGTATGGCTTAAAAGAAAAGACCATAGGGAAGCTTCTCATCAACGTGATGAAGATTAACAAAGACTCAGAAGACGGGTACAATCTTCTTAATTGGAAACAACCCGGACAGAATGCTGCAAGCAAGATGGCAGGAGACTTCGCTGGACGATGTTTCGAGGTCATCTCCAAGCGTCCTATGCTGACACACGTTGGAAAGATGACCATCGGTGAGGTTAACACGCTTCTAGACAAGCTTTCCGCAGCACAAAAGGAGGAGAACCAACAGCCCATCTTCGAAAAGTTCTATATAAACATGAATGCCGAGGAGATGATGTGGCTTATTCGAATGATTCTACGACAGATGAAAGTTGGTGCAACTGAGAAGACCTTTTTCAGCATCTGGCACCCAGACGCCGAAAGTTTATTCAACATATCGTCTAATTTACGTCGTGTCTGCTGGGAGTTGTACAACCCGTCTATTCGTCTCGAAGGCGATGATCGGGGTATCACTCTCATGCAATGCTTTCAACCACAGCTTGCACAATTTCAAATGAATTCATTTGAGAAGATGATTCACAGGATGAGACCCACAGAGATTGATCCTGTGTTTTGGATCGAAGAGAAACTAGATGGAGAGAGAATGCAACTTCACATGGTCAGCGACGATAATGTTCCAGGAGGTAAGAAGTTTGGCTTCTGGTCCAGGAAAGCTAAGGACTATACTTACCTCTATGGAAATGGGTACATGGATGAAAACTCCGCATTGACCAGGCACATCAAAGATGCGTTCCATGAAGGTGTGGACAACATCATCCTCGACGGCGAAATGATCACCTGGGACCCCAAAGAAGATGCAATGGTGCCATTTGGTACCCTTAAAACCGCTGCCTTAGCTGAACAGAAGAACCCACACTCTGTTGGTCCAAGACCACTATACAGGGTCTTCGACCTTCTGTACTTGAACGGGCAATCACTCACGGACTGGACCCTCCGAGACCGCAGGAGAGCACTTGAAGCAAGCGTAACATCAATCCACCGTAGGCTGGAGGTGCACTCTTATAAAGAAGCCACAACTGCAATTGACGTGGAGAAATTACTTCGCCAGGTCGTACTGGAAGCTTCCGAGGGATTAGTGCTCAAGAATCCACGATCTCGGTACTGTCTAAACGATCGAAACGATGATTGGATGAAGGTCAAGCCCGAGTACATGACTGAGTATGGTGAATCCTTGGACTGCATGGTGATAGGTGGCTACTACGGCTCAGGTCATCGAGGAGGTCGTTTATCAAGTTTCATGTGTGGGCTGAGAGTTGACGAAAATCAAGTGCAGCAAGGGGCAAACCCCATGAAGTTCTTTTCTTTCTTCAAGGTGGGAGGTGGTTTCACAGCAGCCGATTATGCAGAAGTACGCCATCGTACTGAAGGCAAATGGAGGACATGGGATCGCAAAAATCCGCCCACAGAGTATATCGAGCTGGCAGGTGGAGACTTGCAGTACGAACAGCCTGATGAATGGATCAGACCGGATGATTCGGTCGTCCTTTCCGTGAAAGCAGCATCCGTATCAGTCACCGATCAGTTCAGAATGGAAAAGACACTACGATTTCCGAGATTCAAGAGTATTCGGACGGACCGTGATTGGAAAAGTGCCTTATCGATTTCTGATTTTGCGGCGCTGCAAAAGCACGTAGAGATTGAGCATAAGGAAAAGCAATTCAAGGTTGATGATCATAGGAAAAGGAGGCAAAAAGCAACCCGCAAGAAGCCTATTACTATAGCTGGTAATGAAGACAATTTGACCACGCCTTACGGTGGACCAGCGACAAACGTCTTTGATGGTCTGAACTTTTGTATGTTTCAGGATATAACCGCAAGGTAAACTAAGCTAATGGAAGAGAAGATATCATGAGCGAGTCTTTGAAACCCAAAAAGACCAAGGTCGAGCTCGAGCAGATGGTTAAATCCAACGGCGGGAAGATATTTCAAAGCGAGCATGCCGCACCAAACACTCTATGCATAGCAGATAGAGGTAAGTCTATCACTGGTGTATAGCCTTATACTTGCTGACCCTCCTCAGGTCTTGTCAAAGTTGCATCTTTGAAGAAGCGTAGTGAATTCGACATTGTGCGACCATCATGGATATTCGACAACATTACACAGAGTGAGAGTGATGGAGACGTTCCGACGTTACTGCTTCCATTGGAGCCGAGGTTTGTCCTGTTATCATTTTGAGCCACAAACCAGGTGACACTCACACAAAGCAGGCACATGTTCTTCATAAAAGAAGAATCAAAATCTATGATTGAAAGTAATATAGATGAGTATGGTGATAGTTTCGCCAGGGATGTCGGCTTGGATGAGCTCAGAGAGGTAACAAAAAGAACCTTGCACCATGCTACGCATCTACTGATGTATTACCAGATCTCCAAAGAGATGCCATATAAGTACGAGCATACATTCAGCCCTAACAAGTTCAGGGCCGAGTTGTCAGAGCGTGACCATGATCTTGGAGAATTGCCTGGCTGGATGTTCGGGGGTTTGCTACTGTGTGTTGATGAGCAGAATACAATTCAATCTAATGGTGCTTCATCCGTGGTTCAGCCCAATGCTCTAGAGAAATCTGGGTTCAGGATGAAACAAGCTGTTAATGCAGCAAGATTTGCAGGAGCTGAATTCACCACCGATCTTGCGAATGACAAGATAACGCATGTTTTGGTAGAGAACGATAAGTGCAGGGTGAAGATCCTGAGGGAAATGTTTTCCACGCATGTCTTCTTCGTGTTCTTGGTTGAACTACTTGCTGACGCCACCTGCAGACGCAAGCGCCTCCCCCGACTGGTGACTGTCGATTGGGTTGAACAAAGCTGGGAGGAGCGAACATTACTGGATGAAGAACGTAAGATATCTAGAGTTAAAGGTCTGAGTTAAAGCAATGTATTAATGACACGCGCAGGATTTGTACCGCTTTGAAGGGAACAGTAGATGTAGAATTGTCTTCAATCCCTAGCTTCAACGGTACAATCAGCTTACCGCAGCTTTGTTTCTGAATCCATAAGGAAAGAGCTTTGCCAAATGAATGTCGTTTGGATCATACGTTCTTTGGCTACCTTGAGAGATATACAAGCGTCCAGTGGAAAGAGACAGATCATTGGTCAATCATCACAGAGAAAGCATCATTTCTTTGACTTTCAGTCCCAATGCACTTGTACATGGACCCAAACATAAGGAGAAGGGTAGTAAGGAAATCCAGAGTCTTCTGGAAATTGCCCTTTTATAAAGAAAATTGTTTCACCTGATGGTCCCGAAACTCTGCGACATTTACAAACAGAAACAAGGCTGACCTAGCCACTTGAGGAATATAAGAAGAAGATGTGCAGCGTCTCTATTGCCATACATCGACAACTTTTCGGGAACGCTACAGACAAACAGATCAGTCGATAACTTGCCACGTCCACCTTCAAGATGTGCTATCATATCATCAGATACACGAGTTGCACCGTATGCTCTTGCTCGATGAACAAATATATACGCCGGCCTAGGTCCTCTATGTGTAGAAGAGGCTCCATCCGTGTATGCCCTCTACAGAATTCTTATCCAGTTGAAGATCAGGTTGGAGTTTGCAACAACGCAGAATGCTTACACAAGTATGAGAGAACACTGGAAAGCATTCGGAACAAGATTACAAGATTGGAGTCGAAGCTCGTAGTAGAGTTGGACAGACGCTTGCCGGATATTTACGAGGAAGGAGGGATGGACGAGTTGCGGGAGGATGGGATGGCAAATGCTCATCGAGAACGAGGGTTGGACGAGGAAAGATTGTGGAGGCAGTTTATCAATCTAGCAAGAAAGGTTGTTACCTAAGTCGCCTATTCGATATAAGAGCAGTCTGCTTGAGAGGTCGGTTCATGGGGTCCGAGAAGACTGGATCGTTTTTCGTCTGGGTCGCTCGTATATTGGTCACACCTTTCTATTCTGGAAAGGGTTCTAGTGACAGAATGGACATGAGCCGTAATTCGATGTTCTGCTTGCAGTGTACGTGTATGAAAGTTCTAGTCTACTGCTGTTGTAGATCCTTTCTATCAAGATGGCTGTAAGAGTCAGTATTGGCAGACGTATCAAAGAAACATGTGCAACTTCTGGTTCTATGAGTGACTTCTTGAGATATGAACAATCGAAGATCCTTTAGAATCGACATAGGCCGACTATTCAATGATAATAACAGCCGCTTATTTATCGAATGAAAGATTTAGCCGATTAAATATCTAGCAGGAGCGAATCACCATCTACTGTACCTACGACAACCACATTCCGAGAGTTTATCCCAGTTGTCAAGCTACAAGCACTGACAACCCACCTCCAAGGATCAAATGCTGGTTGACATTTGTATTCAATTATCTCAGAGTTCCATGGATTCATGGGCTACTCTTCTTCTTCTAGAGACCCCTCCCCTTCTAATCACTCCAGAATACCCCAGGCTAGCGATGCGCGACGTCAATCAGCAGCTCTTCGAGGCGCATCCCTCGCCTTTTCCTCCCCTCTAGCCCCCGCAAAACCACTGGTCAATACTTACAGTGGTACCGATGGAGCGCTGGCAGCTGCTGCATTCGCTGGTGTTGGAAGACGGAAGAAGGAGGGGGAGTTTGGTGCCGACGGAAGCCCCCCACGACACTCCGCGGAGAGTGCATCTAGCTATCAGTCTCAACACGAGTCAGTCATACAGTCAGCCCGAAGCCGTGAGCAGTCGCCGTCCCACATCGCCGCTGTGCTCGCTGCTTCAAAGTCTACTACGAAGCACAATCCAACGGCCTTGTTGAAACCCACTTCACGTCGACCAGCAGCATTGAGAAGAAGTCGAAGTGACTTCTCACCGAAAGCTGACGGTCCTGACGATACTCCTATTGCTGCTACAGATGCCTTGGTCAAGCTTTTCGAGGCCAGGCAGGTCTCCAAGCGAGTGGTATCCGAAACAGATGCTCATCATCAGCAAGAGAGGTCAACTCAGTTGGTTAGCCCCACTCCGGTCCGTCCGCCAAGCGTAGGGAGGACGTCTCCGCTGGCCTCGAGGAATTACGATCCCTCAATGGTCGCAAATCTCACCGCGGTGAAGCCGTTCACTCTGGCAAGCTCAAGTCCTATCAAACTTTCCATATCACCGAGGATCTCTTCGCGGTCTGCAATAGCCTCCGACTCATCAACAGCAGAAAATGCTTCATCGGTCTCGAATCACTCTAGAGACTCATCTATTCGGAAAGTTGAAGGGACGACCGTTGATGCAGGACCTCACATCCCCTTACAGAAGAGGCGAGCACAATTAGTAGCTCGTACTAAGGGTCAAGTCCCTGCACCTCCGCCGCCTCGACGTTCATCAAAGCGCCCCGCTCTTCCGGAACCTAAAGATAGTGGGACGTCTTCATACACCAACCACTCTGCTGGCAGCTCATCTGCATCATCTTACGCTTCGGCAGTCGACCAACTTCGCTCTCCCAGATCTACTGTAGAGCGGAGCCCATCCAAAGTCTGTCCACCCTCTCCTCCCCCACCACGACTGGCTGCACCGCCCATCATTGATAGACCTCCATCGCAACCACCATCCCGATCTGTCTCAGCTACCTCGACAAGCCTCGACCACCTACCTTACACCATCGGGCCCTACAGATCCACAGCCGAACCCATCCTCTCCCTCCATAGCCTTACTCCTCAACTAACCGCCTCCTCTCTCGCAAATGCCATGGTCGCCTCCTCGCTCGCCTCCTCCCGCGCCCCATCCCCCAACAAACCCGCACCCATACCCGCACCCCCACCGCTCCTACGCCGTTCCAAACCGCCTTTCTTCCGTCGTCACCACAGCGAAGAGCAGATCTCCCGCACTCCGAGCCCTGCTAAAGGAATGCGTCACACCTTACGTGGCGAAAGATCGTTTTCCAACGATGAGAGCGATCTACATAGACACCATAAAGGCAACCGCATCCTCAAAAAACACCCCCACAAACACCACGAAGGCGACCGCAAGCGCTGGCGCGAATCGATTACAGACAAAGAGCGCAAGCGTTACGAGGGCGTCTGGGCCGCCAACCGTGGCCTTTTCCTCCCTCTTTCTACCGCCACAAATCCCCCAACCGCAGCAACAGGCGTCCTCAACCTCATTGTCCGCGACATCTGGGCGCGCTCCAAACTCTCCTTTGACGATTTGTCCGAGATCTGGGACCTGGTGGATGGGAAGGGGGAAGGGTGGCTGGAGAAGGAGGAGTTTGTGGTGGGGATGTGGTTGGTCGATCAAAGGCTGAAGGGGCGGAAGACGCCGGTTGTGGTTGGGGAGAGCGTGTGGGGGAGTGTGAGGGGGTTGAGTGGGGTTATGATAAAGCATAAGAGATGAGGTGTTTGGGTACTATATGGGATCCGTGCCTTCCATACCTTAAGTGTAGAGAGAAGGGGAAGAGGGAAGGGAAGAGTATTGCATCGTCGAGGCGTTATTTTTCCGATTCAATTAAATGATACCCATAGAATAGCTAGCTGCTGACAGGGTCGTAGCTGCTTCGTCCTGTTTCCTAGATTTCATAATTCACACGCAGAGCGGAATCTCAGATACCAAGCTTACCTCTTCCATGAGACATTACAAGGCATTTATGAAAAGTAGTTGACACGACTCAACCAAATTCATCTACATCTCAAAAACTAACACCACCAATCCCCTATGTCCTTGCCACCAAACACCAGACCACACCTCATCCCTGCACACCTCATAAAACGCCCGGCTAGTATACACAAGAAATAGCGTTTTCAGCACACCTCCCTTGCTGTCTATTGCTCGAATCGTCAGTCGCAGACCGAAGAGTTTCCGGTGCGCTCAACATGCCGAGCGCGAGAACCATCCGTAATATCGAATGCAGAAGTAAAATATGCATTTGAACAAACGAGAAGAAAATTTGGACATTGCCCAGAAAGCACCTCCTATCCAACCACTTCACGGTCAGATCTCCGATCAGCAACCCCCGCTGTCCTCAACAAGGGGTGGACCTAGGATATCAGCAAGAAGAAGTAATGCATGACATAAGTCGTGGCTCGGGGGAACATCTCAAAAGGCGTCCTCATCCGTCCATCCTGCCTCGCTACCAGCCGGCACATAGCGCCCACCGCGCTCCTCTTCAATCGTGCCGTTGCCTCCTGCGTACGCCGCCTTGAACTTCTTCCCCGGTGCACCTCGCGGAGGCGTGTAGCCCCCATCAGGCGTAAACCGCTTCCCCCCTTTCGCGGCTCTCAGCTTCGCGTAATAGGCATCGCTAGCATCGACTTCTGGCTCCGAAGCATCGTCAAAGGTTTCCCAATTCTCGCTACCAGAAGCTGTGGTCGTGGTGGTGGACGTAGTGGATATCTGACGGCTGTCCGCCATCGGGGCGTATGGCCGTGTTTGTGAGGGTTGATAGCGGGCATCGTAGGCTTGAACATCGCGGTAATTTTGGGGGGTGTTTTGATTGGACGTTGCGGCTGAGGAGGCAATGTAGGACATGCGTTCACGGTCATCGTAAACATCTTCTGGGGTGATCTGGCGGACACTGCCTGAAGAGGCCGAACTGGCGGAGCGAAAGTTTTCAGTTTCGTAATTCGATGCTGGGGTGTGGGTGGGTGGGACGAAGATATCCCTCATTTTTGGAGGGGGCGCCCGGGCTGGGGGGCCCATCTTGCGTATTGTGCTTGTATCGTAGGCGTATGTGGGTGCTGGTGGCGGTTGTTTGCGCTCTGGGGAGTTGTTGCCGTGTTGCATACTTCCAAGTGGCACACGTGCTGGGATCTTGGACGGTGTTCTTCCTCCCGCTGTGGATGCGCCTGGTGTTCGTCCTCCAGTCGTTGAAGCTACCGAGCTTGCGAGCGGATTCCGTCTTAGAGTACCAACAGGGGTGTGAGATCTAGGCGGTGGAAAGCCTCGTACTGTGCTGCCGGCCCTTGAGTGAGAAGGCTCATGGCTGGATTTGAGAGGCACTTTGGTGGTGACAGGTGCTGGCCCTGAAGGTGTTTTTGATCGTGGAGGTAAGCTCGTTGCAGCTGCAGCTGCGAGTTCATCAAGGTACCGGACTCCATGAACCAAGAATGGGCGACCGTATTCGTCTTCCCATCGCTCCAGCGTCTTCTTCAATTCAACTTCAATTTTCGGAAGGTCCTTTGCAATTCTCTTTCTCATCTTCTCCTCTCTCAAAAGCCGCGTTGGATCACGCTTTTCCCCCTTGGTTGGCTTGGCCAGTAGCCGTGAACCATCCAGGCTGGAAGCTGCTAGATCCTCTCGATCCTTGATTAAAGAGCGATGTTTGTCAATGAGAGCAAGTGTAGGAGCACGTTGCTCTTTCAGTGCCTCTAGGCGTGCGATCTCTCCCTCGTGGGCGGAAAGCAGGGCATCACTGAAAACATCTGAAAACGCAGGAGTAAACTCCAGCATTTCCTCTTCCGAGAAGTACAGACCATCCCATAGCTCCTGAAGTTTATACCTCGCATCTTCAACGAAGAGGTGCAGATTTTGTCGCTTCAGCTCATTTAGTCGGTCCAATTCCGCCTCAAATTCGTTGATTGCTCTGAGTCCGCAACCCCGATTCCCGGCCAAAAATCGTTTACGATCCGGTGGTTCCACACCAAGGCGGTCCCATAAACCTTCGATAGTGGCCTTTAACTCCTTGAGCTTTCGCTCACGGCTACGCTTTTCCTCAATCAGCTTATCCCGCTTGGCCTGTAGCCTTGCCATGTCGTTCTCATGGAGTCCTAGCTGCTCTGGCGATTCTCGGTAATACTTGACTATGGAATTGTCGGTCTGTGCCTGCGGGGTTCCTAATTCCGCCCATAGATTGACGATCTCTTCTCCACATTGTTTGACCGACGCGACACGTCGCGTATACTCCTCGTAGACTCGAGAGAACTCATTGTCTACTGCTGCGACGTACGACGGAGAAAGATCGAAAGTGGGGGACGCATCACCTGAGGTAGGTGGAAGCTTGATTTTGATAAAAGATGGTTCGAGATGTGAAGAGTATGATTCAAGCGCCTGCACAAGTTTCTTGACTTGCTCCAACCGTTCGCGATGGATTTGGGCAATATCATTATATTTTTCTTTCAATCCTTGTAAGCAGCGCGTGAGCGGGACGGTGACTTTCAAGTCTTTCTCATCAAGTTGGTAGGTGTCGTTAGGTTTGCGGTCTTCTAGAGATGCTTCCATCTGCTTTATAGTCTTAACGATCCGATGTGCCTCTTCAGTAAGCTCACTCTTTTCTCTATAAAATGTTAGAGTAAGCGCGACTACAAGACTACCACACAGGTAGACCTACGCAGTAACCAGGCGCAATTGATTATGTAGTGTCTCTGATAGAGCTGTAAATAGCTAAGGTGGTATTAGCAGCTTCTTCTATACAGTTGCAGATCTTACATACCTCTGATTCGCGTGATTCTCGCTCTTGGCTGGGTACGCCGATCTCATCGAACAAGCCATGCAGTTGGCCTATGATGGTGGATACCTGGGTGGTGAGGTAGCTGGTGTCCATGGTTGGCATTGATCCCAGGGGAGTGGATAGCAGTGGGATCGAGGAAGGGGATCGCCTTAGAGGCACGATGCAAAACAGTACCCAAAAGCAACACGTCTTTGTCAAAATTTCATCTCAAGAAGAGAAGTGATGCTGTCTGACATAGTCAATGGGATTATCAAGATCGCGGGTATCAGTGAACCAAGAGGTACCGAGCGTTGTGTTGTGCTTACGGCTGTTGCTATGCCGACAGCCACACCGCCTTTTATTCTGCCACGGCGTTATCGATAGGAAGCTTGGCAAAGCCTTTCAATGCTTTAATGACCCTCAAAGCTCCATAGTCTCCCTCACTATTCGAAACAACGTGCGTGGCTGAGAGTTTCTGACGAACCGATCGATATCTAAAGGAGAGACGCGGATAACAAAGAGCCTTTACCGCTTTGCCTGTCAAATACGTGATTTACTACCGATATTCTATTTGTCAAAAGCACACCTTGGATGGAACATCCATAGAAGTTCAGCACACCTCCACCATCATGGATAGTGCCCAGAAAGCCTGGGGTAACATGTGGCATCTCATGCTCCTGAACTCTAACTAACTGTTTGCCAAATTAGAGCTCGAAAACGCCATCAAGTTAGTCGATCCGCATCGAGATGCCCTCTATGATTACAACGACTCCGAACAAAAAGCCCTAACATCCTCACACCCTTGGAAGAATGATCCCCATCACTTCAAGAATGTCCGCATATCCGCTGTCGCCCTCCTAAAAATGGTCATGCACGCCCGTTCCGGTGGCTCCATCGAAATTATGGGGCTCATGCAGGGTAAAATCGCTGGGGACACCTTTATAGTCACAGACGCCTTTCGATTACCAGTTGAGGGCACGGAGACCCGTGTAAATGCTTCCGAGGAGGCGAACGAGTACGTGGTGCAGTATCTACAATCATGCCGGGACAACGGGAGGCTGGAGAATGCAGTAGGTTGGTACCACAGCCACCCCGGCTACGGCTGCTGGCTCTCCGGCATTGATGTCTCTACGCAAATGACGCAGCAAACCTTTCAAGATCCCTTCCTTGCCGTCGTTATCGACCCCGATCGCACCATCTCCGCGGGTAAAGTGGAAATCGGCGCCTTCCGCACATTCCCAGAAAACTACAAACCAATCCCTGGCGCAGGAGGCGACGATTACCAAACCATTCCACTATCCAAAATCGAAGACTTCGGGGCCCACGCTAGCCAGTATTACTCCCTGGACATCACGCATTACAAGTCCACACTTGACACACACCTATTGGAACTATTGTGGAACAAATACTGGGTCTCCACGATCTCGCAATCACCTCTTTTCACCAATCGCGAATACAGTAGTAAGCAAATGCTTGACCTCAGTCAGAAGATTCAAAATGCGCAGAAAACTATTCAGGCAAGTACGAGAGGTGGACCGATGCAGAGGGTGGGCGCGAAGGATAATTCGCTGGAGAAGGTGGTGAGGGATAGCAATAAGATTGCGGGAGAGGAGATGACGGGACTATTGGCAGGGGAGGTGAAGGCGAGATTGTTCAATGGGGTGGGGGCCAGGGCGAGAGGAGAGGTGGAGGGGGAAGCGGCGTAAGGGGAGAAGGGCTGGTTGGGGATTTGAGGGAAAGGTGGTTGCATACGGATCTATGAGTTTATGAATAGATGATGCTATCAATGCATGACTGACGCGGCGACTTTGTACCACCGACTGCACTCACCATCGACCACCCTATCAAAGACTTGCTCCCAACATCCTCCCAAATTCCTCAATTTTGCTCTTTCCTTCGGTGTACTACTTCGGAACGCCCAGAATCCTCGCCGCGTCCTGCATCCTCTTCATCGTCTCCTCGCGACCAAGAAGTACCATGCTGTTCGCCACACCTGGGCCCGGCTTCCCTCCCATAATGGCCCATCTAAGGTAGTGGTTCACAGCTGCATTATACAAGTACTCTTCTTCAGGGCCTGCTTTCAGAGGTTCGGTTTTTTCGAATGTCCCCGCTTTGTCCGCTGTTGTGTGCAAAGCAGACAGCCTTGACAGAGAACTTATAGCCCTATTAACTAGCTCTTTAGTCTCGGATGCGGTCCATGGGGTGCTGTCTCTCGAAGGCGGCTTGGTGAAGACGTCGTTGATTGATGATAGCGAGTCTACATTCCACACGAGTTCCTGACCGTTGTTGTCCTTTGTAGGGATGTATTTTGGCCGCTCTACGAGCTCGAATAGGGCGATATGGCGCTCGTAGAAGTTTTTTGGGGTGGTGTATGCTTCCGGGACCAGGCGCATGAAGGCAGCGATGCGGTTCCGGAATTCTATGTCTTTTTCCTTTAGACCGATCCTCTGTTCCGCAATGTCATAAACCCTGTCGACCATCGATTCGTACACCGCACCGCCTTCCTCAACGTGCTTTCTAGCGTACTTTTTCTGCAAATACATGAGTTTTGTAGGCTGGACCATAGTATTGCCCTTTGTGAATTTTAGATCGAAGTTCTGCACAAGATCCTGGAGGCTTAGAAAATCGTTGCCTAGATTATGAGACCAGCCGTGAAGAGCGACGTAGTTGACTAGAGCCTCTGGGAATATGCCATCGTTCTCGAAGGTTCGGATGTCGAGATCGGCGTTGCGTTTGCTAAATTTCTGGCGCTCGATGTCTTGGAGCAGACCTACATGGGCGAAATGTGGAGGTTCCCAATCAAAAGCCTTGTACATAAATAAGTGTTTCGGGGTTGAAGTCATCCATTCTGAGGCACGTATCACATGCGTGATTTTCATGTGATGGTCATCGACCACATTAGCTAGGTGATAAGTAGGCAGGCCGTCCGACTTGATTAACACAGAATCATCGTATGTAGGTTCGCCCCTATTAAGGGGAGATTTTTTGCTCTTGGATTGGCCGACAGCGCCATATACAATATCGAAATAATCTGGAGGCGTGGCAGGAGCCTTCAATCTTATTATATGCGCTTCACCTTTGGAAGCCCGCTCATCTGACTCTTCTTTCAGTATACCTGCACAAGTCCTGTCGTAGTCACTCGACAGCCCAAGCTGATTCCGCTGCCTTGCAAGCTCGTTTAGCCTCTCGGAGGCACAAAAGCATCGATATGCATGTCCGGATTGTAAGAGCTTCTGGGCGTGATCTGTGTATAGCTCTGTTCTCTCTGACTGGGCCTTCTTATCAGCCCCGTATTGCTCAGTTCAGCACGCAAGATATACCTGTCTGTACGATCCGTAAGGACCGCCATTGTCTGGTCCTGTAACCAAATCAGATATAATCTTTCTCATAGAGCCATTCCAGCGTACCCTCATCCCATTGCAGACCAGCCCACTTTAGGTCTTCGCATAATCTCTTCTCTGCTCCGGCTACAGTCCTTTTCTTCTATTGTTAGCTTTGATTTAATTTAGATGAATGTTACCCGTCCGTAACCCACTTTATCTGTATCTTCAACGCGTAGTATGAATTGGCCCCCTGTAGCTCTTGCAAGGAGGTAGTTGAACAAAGCCGTCCGTAAAGAACCTAAATGGAGGTTTCCAGTCGGCGAAGGGGCGAATCGAGTTCTTGCTGGGGCTGTGGGAAGCTTCTGCCATGCTTTGCGCTCCGGGACTTGTTTTCCAGCTGCGGAAGTTGAGAGGGTTCTACATGTGCGGCACACCCAATTGCCATTCCATAGCTTTATTCGGCTCAATGAATTCATTGCTTACCACAACATTCCCATTACCGTCCACCAGTTAATAATTCAGCACGACATGAAAAGTGATTGTGATGGTGAAATAACTTGAAGATGTCACTCAATAGTTCAAAGGCACCGCGCTTGAGGCGTTCAAGCTCCCGCTTGCCGCCAGGCAAAGGCGCCCAAACAAATCAATCGTTGCGTCGGCCCAAAAATCTTTAAGCTGCCTCTTCCCGGAACTCACTAACATCTTCTGAGAAGATCGTTCCTTAAAAACGCTCTCGTTGGGCAGTACACCAAATGAGTGAGCTGCGCAAATCGATATCCTACATCTCAGCTCAAGAGTGAGGATCGTTTCCACCATATTAAGAGGTTTCTAATGTTTGCTAGTGGACGACTTTGCAGGGGACATGGATTTATACGGTCAGTAACATTGTAAAGCTGCGCATATTGTGTCGGTACTCATGTCCGTGCAGAAATCCTAGAAATCAGTCGAGACGCAAACAAAACGGAGATCAAAAAGGCTTATCATAAAGTGATCTTGCACCAACGTTTTCTCATCAAATACTAAGATTTATAGGCAGCCCTCTCAAGCCATCCCGATAAAGTGTCCCAAGGCGATCGAGCCGCCGCAGAGATAAAGTTCAAAGCAGTCAGCAAAGCCTACGAGATTCTTTACGATGACAACAACAGACATCTCTACGATACCCACGGCATGTCAGCGTTTGAGGCCGGCCATGGTAATGGAACGGGTAGCGGTCCTGACTTGGAGGACATGCTTCAGCAAATGTTCGGTATGGGAGGCGGTGGGGCACCCCCTGGGTTTATGAACATGGGCGGAAGTGGAGGACCACAGAAGCCGCGGAAAGGGGAGAATGAGGAACTACCATATCAGGTTACGTTGGAAGAACTCTACAAAGGAAAGACTGCGAAATTCTCGAGCAAGAAGAATGTCATATGCAGCCACTGCAAGGGTAGTGGTGGAAAGGACAAGGCAAAATCAAAGCATTGCGCTTCATGCCAGGGTAGAGGTGAGTCTGAGGTTTATTTTCGCATTATTGTCACACAGTGACTGAATAGGTATCAGGCATGAAACAAGGCCTAAGATCTATCGGTCCTGGATTGGTCACCCAAGAGACTGTTATGTGTAGTTCGTGCAAAGGCACAGGTAGTGTGTTCAAGGAAAAGGACAGGTGCAAAAAGTGTAAGGGTGAACGTGTCACAGAGGCTCGAAAAGTGCTAGAGCTATACATTCCACGGGGCTCAAGGTAAGGCTTCCAGTACGATGTGCTCATGCAACTTACTTATCAATCATAGGGAAGGAGATAGGATAATCTTGGCTGGCGAAGCAGACCAGGTTCCAGATCAAGAACCTGGTGATCTAGTCTTCAATGTTATAGAAACAGAGCATCCCACTTTCCGAAGAGCAGGCGCGGATCTGTCCACGGATGTATCAGTGACTTTGGCCGAAGCCCTGTGTGGCTTCTCACGTGTCGTTGTCAAGCATCTCGACGGCCGCGGTATCTCAATCACACATCCGCAGCCCATCGCCAGGACCTTGAAGCCGGGATCGGTTATCAAGGTTGCCGGCGAGGGCATGCCGATTAAGAAGAGCGAAATGAAAGGTGACTTGTACTTGGTGGTGCAGATTGAGTTCCCAGAACACAGCTGGCTTGAGGATCACAAGGCCATATCGAAGCTCCAGGAGCTCCTACCGAAGCCTGCCAAACCTATCCAAGCGGAAACGGTGGATGATGTGGTATACGATGAAACGGCAACGCTAGACGAATTTGGTGGAGGTGAGCATGACGGTGGTGAAGCATGGGAGGATGACGATGAAGAGGGAGATGCCAATCCTCAGTGTGCCCAGCAGTAGCTATAGCGTCTCCACAGCTATACAGATCTCAGAATTGTAGGAGTTCATCAGGGGAAAGATAATTAGACCAGTATAGTGGATAGTCAAGGATTCTGCTGCCGGACGGTAGAAGCACTCAAGAGATTCCCAACATGATTTCTCCTACCGGATATAATACCCAGGAAGATATGGCAAGACGAAAGCTCCGTTGAATATCAATAGTGTCGCACCGAATTGAACCGGCTGTCCCCTTCCAGATTTGTCCAAGAGCAAAAACAGAAACTCCCGTACTCTACAGTACTTCTTAGATTGAGATACCCCTATTTCATAGTGCCTGTGCCAGATTTTAGAATTTCCAAAATCGAGGGTCCGCTTTGCAACCAACCAATTCGCTGGAGAAGCCTAACCACCACCCCACAAACTAAACAGTCATACATATAAATCTTCATTCCATTTAGTCATGGCTAAACTACAGTCAGCAAACAGAGGTAGGCAATCGGCGAAGATGCGAAGCCTTCCGGAGCAGGAAACTACTTCCAAAGCCTCTTTCAAAGCCTCTTCCAAAGCCCCTTCCAAAGCAGCTGCATCAGATGCAGTGCAGATTAGATGCTCAGCGAAGATCTCAGCAGTCTGCATGCGAAGGTCTTGATGGCCCTCGTTAATGCAGCACTGGAAGGCGAGAAGCTCGAGAAGTTTGACTTTTTTGAAAAGTAGTATATTTGATGATCGTGAATTATACACTAGTATACACTTACTCGAAAGTACCTGTCATACCAGCAAAAATAGTAGATATACGAAGTATTGACAAGAAAACAAATCAATTCGTATTTATATTTACTGTTAGTAAGATCACATCGATTTGACGACATAAATCTTTGACTTTTTATTGATAGTTAGCAGAGCTCAGCTCGACGTCAACGTCACTCATCTGAGTGTGATGCACAGAAGCGTTGTCGAGAATCAACATCGATTTAGACTCTGGAAAGCGACTGCATCTTGAAAGCATCTTGTTGAATGTTGATCAGAAACCATTCAAAGCGAGCTTCAGAAATACTTTAATTGGCAGAACGTCATCAAAGCAGTAGACCAATAGAATGCTTTATCTTTCGCTTTATTTGACTGATTAAATTATACTACATGATGATATGTCATAGAAAGCTTGATCATATTTATAATACATTGTAGAGGGGTGACATGTCTCAACTAGTAGTCAGAGCTCAGAAGACATAGTAGTAGTAGTGGTAGATAGATCTAGGAGGTAGGCTAGATACAGGTAAGGTGGGTCAAACATCAGGTAGAAGGTGACGGGAATGATGTTTCGATGCTTTACTGTAGAAAGAAGAAAAAGGAAACTCTGCTCGAGAAGCCCCTATAAGTAGTAGCCAATATCTTCGAACCAATAATGTTCCGTGAATTCTGAAATGCGGACCAATACTGTTCCGTGAGCCCTCGAGGTGCGTGACTTCACCTCACGACAACATCATATGTTCATTGACTGCACTCTTATTCAGAAACATGAGCATTTCGTGAGTGAACTGACTGGCATTCAGAAAGTAGTATAAATTTTGACACTTCTGCGACAGACTGCGAGCGTTTCAAGATCTTTTGTTTAAGACATTTTCGATTAATTTTCATGATCTTTAGAGCATTGAATAGAGTGAAAAGAGCGATGATAATGCTTCAGTCATTGAAGAGATAGTATAGCATCTTATTCTGATATGCTCATGACTGATCTTCTAGAAAATGTCGAAAATCAATTCTGACAGCAGAATGAATCAAGAACGTCGATCTCAGAGCACTCATTATATTAGAAGATAAGTGCTGACCTTATGTTTTTAATCTATCTCTGACCTGAGGCGACAGTCCCTGCTGTAGATGCACTGCTATTCGATCCTTCTGGGTGAAGGCAAGAGTGGGGGCCATAGAGCTCTGGAATCGCGCTGGAATTGATCCTGCAACACGTTAGATTTACATGAAGGGGCCACCTTTGTATACCCTCATATTACATATCAAATGGAAGGAATTAAAGGTCTGTGGGGTGGTGGTTAGGCTTCTCCAGCGAATTGGTTGGTTGCAGGGCAAAATTTGCCGAGGGTGACCCTCGATTTTGGAAATTCTAAAATCTGGCACAGGCACAACTTATCGATAAGAAATCATCTACCTTTAAAGCAACGACACCGAGTACGTTGATACTAAATCTCCGCTATCACACTACATGTACTGTGTGAAAAATGTATCCAGCAAATGCATCGTCTCTGCTGTAAAATGTCAAATGCATACGTGGATCTATGGGTTAGACGCTGAACAAATCCCAGCGGTGAGAGCGACTACCTTGACATAGGATTTGCTAATACATTCACTATTTTCCAAGACGACCGAGCTTCACCAGCCGTTGTTGGAGAAACCAACAGTAGAGATCTGTGCTCGATTGTTCACTGCAGGTATTCATGGACAAGCATCATTAACACGACAGGCCGGCCACATGATGAGGGCCGATTTTACTGTCATCAGAATCTGTGATGCAGACCTATGCATTTGCGGTTCTTCAACTCGAAAGTTCGATTTCTGTACCTCGCAGATCGACCCTCAGCGCTCGAATGTGTGCAAGGCAAAATTTCCGCTTCTCAGTGATTCTTGACACTAAGTTTCGGTTTTCGGGACTCGTCCGCCTTTAATTCACCAATCTGACGTTACAACATTCATAAATTGATGTCGTTATCAGAGTCATGTCGGCTTGGCCTGAACATCGTCTACGCAGTGAATCGGCTGATCGAGGCTATACTTTCTTCTAGTACTCACAGTCTCTCATGCTCACACAAAAGGCATCGTGAATAGATCAAAACACCGCCTGATTTGACGTCTTACAATGAATATGTAAGACGCATTGTTAATCTGCTTTTGCCCCAGATATATATCAATTCTAAGCTTGAAGCGGTCGGCAACGAGATTTACCTGTACGAGGTGCTGGCTACGAACCTTCTTCAAGCTATGCTTGTCAGAAGAGCTGAACAATCTCATCGACAGAGCAGTAACAGCTCATACCCAGTCGAAAAGTCCACGTGGCTAGATGACCATGTGGCCAAACAGCGAACGAAAGCTCACGTCGAAGTGATCAGCTTCCACATACATAGACCGAGCGTCGCGTCGCGATGCTCACAAACAACAAGTCCACGTGGCTAGATGACCATGTGGCCATGCAACGAAGTCGAAAGCCCACGTCGAAGTGGCCAGCTTTCAAATACATAGACCAAAGCCCATCTAGCCCGCCCAGCTGGGTGGCCATGCAGCGAACTCGGAAGCCCACGTCGAAGTGGCCAGCTTCCTCATACATAGATCAAAGCCCACCTAGCCCGCTCAGCTTGGTGGCCATACAGTCAATTCGAAAGCCCACGTCGAAGTGGCCAGCTTTCACAATTTCGAGTTGTGACCACTTGGTCATATAGACAGTTCACGATAACGCGGAGCCCGTGATCTGTTACTCGCAGGGCCAGCTCGCAACCTCGGGCATAGCTCTTCGTCGCCCATTTTATCGGTGTGATTGCACAATGTACAACTGGTCTACGGGATACACTGTCTAGGATTTTGAGTCGGCTGCTTGCAGCAGGATTTCCTTGGGCTCATCTGACTGGGTATGGAAAGTGGATTCAGGTTACAACGACTACTAGAATAAACAACCGTGTGGGTTTTTAGCTCTAAGAGCCTGTTTCACGCAGAGAGCTTTTCCATACTACATACATCGTCAGTACGACTCTATGTGTATCTATATACGTAGATAGTATGCTGTGCTTCATAGCCTTTGGCTGCATAAGCACGTTAAAATGAAGAAATAAAGAAAGAAATAAAAATAAAAATAAAATCTACGCTTGGAGCTGTCGGCTAAGTGTTTGAGTAGCATGTTAGTATCCGAGTTACAAAAGCACTCAAACCAAGACTGTCATACCGCTCTTTGCAACAGCGTGCACAACACTATATCCATTGACCCAGATCTAGAATCAAAATCTTCGCCATTCACTACTAGGTTCATCTTCGCTGACGTTCCTCCTGCTGGCTTCACCTGAGGTTACATACACTATGCCTAGTCGAACAAGAAAACGATTGGCGTAGCATAGCTTTGTGCTACGAAAATCAATGTAGACCTACCCGGCCGGAACATACAATACTTCTCCCTATTCAATGGCCAGGCACGAAGAACTCCGTCGGCCAGATGGTTCCAAAACGGCGGAATGATACGCCAGAAATAATATGCCATGCTGCTCAGCAATAACATGCTTTGGACTTTGCCCGGCTGGGACGAAAACACTCTAAAGAACGGACCTCATACCGCTCTCCTAAACGCATCTGGGGGACCACTGTATGTTAGATCTGTCACAACCACGTCAGTCCCCGGAATTCTAGAGGATCTGAGACCACCAGCCGCACCCAGTTACGAATGGAATGAGTCAGCCGTACCCACGTGCTAGAGTATGCCTTTACGTTTGGTGGTCAGTAGGCTGTCAGTTGTCACCACCATTCGATAGGGTTCAATTCTGTCCACCCCTTGCGGATTCGCTCAAGAGTTAAGACTCATAGCACAAAGCAGTGGCGCTTCTTGATTTATAATTCTTATTTGGCCTTGCTAGAAGATGGCCCGGGAATGAATCCGATGATTACGCTCTTCCTTGGCGGACTGCCTTGTGATTGGCGTCTGTACTTGCATGCCTGGGTGAATCGTCTTGACGAACAATGCAGGGAGACGTCAGCCTTTAGGTCGGCTCTTTTCGGGACGGAGCGAAGCTGCTCCGAGCAGCCGTCAATGCCCAAAGCCCAGCTACGGCCTACTGTAGTTTGTTGGAGTACTAATTCTTATACTTGATCCGGACTTAAGCGAGCCGGGGATTTGCGGAGTAGTGGGAGGCCTTAACTCTTAAGGTGCCGCATAAAGAGTCCTAACTACATAGAGAAGCGGAGAAAGTCTGTTTCAACGGTCTGGCACCTCTACGGTCCGCTGACTCTTCTCCCAGAAAAGAACAAAACCACAACACCATTGTACCAGCGCCATTAGGAATCGAACCTACTATAATTAAGTACTCTCGGCAAACACTCCCATGCTGCCATCTGTAAGTGCATCGCTTTCCATGGTACGCCTGATCCTCCACCATGTGATACTAAGATACCTACCTACCTCAGGCCAATTGTGCTTACCGGATGATGATGCTCTCAACGAGGACCTACCGTCACGACAAATGGCAGCGCCATGCAGGTGATTCTAGCGTGCTCCAGTCGTTATACACTTGCATTTGCGTGGCAAGGGAAGCATGTCCACCCCTAGGTATTATGACTGAGTTCCTGTTAAACAAGCGCACATATATGGAATTGTACTACCAACAATGCATTTCTCTTAGTGAGCAAGTCTCTACAACACGTTATAATGAAGTCTCTCCATTTGAACGCTGACACTACGTTGACATAGCGGTAATGGCGCCGGATTCTGCTAAGAATCAGCGTTCTCCTTGCCATTTGGAAGGGTAATTTTTATTCTGAACACACGAAGCCTCCTGAAGGCCTGGTGTTCCCCTATTCGACAACCACGCTTGTTCGTCTGACAATCAAAAGAATAGCTCGAGAAAGCCTTTTGGGAAATGCTAGAGAGAACCTAGCCTCAAGCCGCACTCTATTTTCAATCCTCTTTCAGTCATCTATAGACGAATGATACCGGATGTAAGACGCCTTCAGGCGACCACTTCGCGTTGTAGAGCCCATGAACCGTCTTGATCTTGGGCCGCCATCTGAGGGATTTATCGGGGCAGAGTTCAGCCGTTGAGCCCGCTCTTCTTCCTGGCGCCCACTCTCAGTCTATGGGAGACGAATCAAGTCGAGTCCAGGACGCCTTTCGGCGCTGCTCCTGAACCACGCACTCACCCCCTGTCGAGGCTGACCAGCTGCCAGTCCGATGCGTACTGTCCTAGCTGTGCCATCTGTAATGTGTGGGTGAACAAAGCTTCAGCTGACTTCGAATGCTTCGGAAGACCCGGAAGTCTCTTTGAGCGCAAGCTGTCTTTACATCTTGTATCCGATCTACGGGTTCCCAATCTCTATTTAAGGACGCTGTTGCTTCCCTGACTGGAACAATCATCCAGCATATCCACCAAACTTCCTCTCCCAGTAGTAATCTACCTTATTCACCCCCACCATCACGTCAAGGCAACGTCTCAGCAATAGCCATCATGAAGTCATCAATCGCGATCTTCGCTCTCGCTGCCCTCGTAGGTAGCTCGTTTGTAAGTTTCTTCCCTCCGCCTCTTCTCTCCTTCCCTTCTCACCTTATATAACCTTCTTATATTCAATGCGCCATTATAGGCAAAACCATTTGTGATCCGCTCTGACGGCGCACCCGACGGCTATACCATCATCCCAATGCAATGGGAAGGGCCAATCACTCAAGGTGGTCCGGACGTGACATTGGAAGGAACTGTGCAAGTCTGCGCTCACTATCCGTCAGGCTACGAACCTATCTGATCAATCAAATTAGGAAGTCCACGCTCAGATCTTGAAATTGAACCCGGACTACAAGATGGACGAATCTGCGAATATTTCTTCAAGAGACCTTGGTGCGACTTTAGAAAAGCGCAACAAGGAACTGCCTCCTTGGTGCAACCCTCCTGGAATCGGTCAAGCCAGCAGCCAAGCTACATTGGATAACTACAATTATCTGCATGGCCTCTACGGCACACGCTGCGTTGTAGGCGGAGGACCCCGTGTTTGTTCACGAATTGCATGCACCAAAGGCGGAGGAGTATTTCTATGCAACGATGTAAGTTCTTGTCTGGTATATCAAAGGTTGGCGCAAACGCTAATATAATTACAGAACAGTTACTCCATTTCACCAGATTGCGGCTATCTCAGTACTTACGTTGGGGATATCTGCAACCAGTGCTACGGTACTTGTACCAACATTAATGACTATGAAGCTGGACAGCTGTTCGACACTGATAACTATAACGTCATCGTGTCGGCACAAAATTGCTAGATCATGATCCACCTTCGATGGCTCTCAGGGCCACCCTTGATTGCTTTGGTCGGAAGCGTGCAAGGAAACCAAGATCGGTTTCGTGGAGATCATCAATTTGTGGAAGTCACTCTTTTGTTCCTTAAAGTTGCCTGCGCAGGCCTCTTGTGATGTTTTTTGGGCAACAATAGTTGGTCATATAGTAGCAGCTGAATATCTATAAAGCAGTCTTTATCGTTGTAACCTCACTTTACTATCCGAGAACCCGGTGACGGGGTTTTGAAGGCAGCAAAGTTTTGGCCATTCGTTATTCCTTTATGAATAAACTGCACATGCTTGCCCTTAATCACAGGTTGAGAGTTCATTTGAAGCAGCTTGATTACTTCCGTACGTAACCTACTTCAGAGATTACTAGTATCAATTCAGAGCTAAAACGGGCGGAAAGTTTGGTCTCTATCAATGTAGACTGGTCCATTACAGAACAGATAGACACATGTCTAGTCGAAAAACTCGTCACGAATCTGTAATTACTCGAGGTTAGAGAAAAAAGACATCAGTATTCCCTTCACTGTGTAATTTAGAAAGCACATCTCGAATGCGCAGTGACATTTTTTAACTACAAACACCACGGATTGCTTTTATGCATCAGGGCATAAGCCCTTCAAAACCCTAGAGGTACTACCTTACTTCGCTTGGCCACTAGTGCTGCGCTAACAACCACGAAATTCCAAACGACATCAAAGAAATTCGAGAGTGATCAACAGTAGATATTGACGACAACCAGCAAGGTATGTAACAACTCTCGCCAGCTATTGAATTGGCAGAGCGTTTCTCGAAGTTGGGAAGGTAGCTGACAGCATATGCACTAGATGGGGGCCGCAAAGAAGCACGTACCGATTGTGAAGAAGCGTACGTTTGACCCTTTATTGCAATCTTCAGACGACTTTGCGATATCATCCTAGGCCATATCCAAGACTCTACTGCACTGCGTAAAATATATGTCACTGATAGATGGGTTTGACTGCAGGCACAAAGCGCTTCAACCGCCACCAAAGCGACACCTACAAATGCGTCGACGCAAACTGGCGGAAACCAAAGGGTATTGACAACCGAGTGAGGAGGCGGTTCAAGGGGCAAGCCGCTATGCCTTCGGTATGTTCAGGTTACTTGCATAGACGGCCTACCAGGAGTTTGGGAGGAGCAGCAACCTTTAGCCGAGGAAGGCCTCCAGACTAGAACAATAGCATGCAGAGATGAAGGGCGACATTGGACAAGCTTGGGTTTAGAGAGATGAAGTGCTGATGGTTTTGCATTGATAGATCGGTTACGGCTCCAACAGAAAAACCCGCCACCTCATGCCCTCTGGCCACAAGGCTTTCCTTGTGCATAACACTGGCGATGTCGACCTCCTACTAATGCACAACAAAACTTTCGCTGCCGAGTAAGCCGCCCTCTCCTCTTCTACATCTATCCGCAGCTGTGCCCCCAGATCCCCATCCAATCCCATTTGAATGCACCTATTCGATCCTTCGCTGCCTCCTTAGCCTCTCTGGATACTTCATACTTGGGAGAAAGTGGTGGGTTTCGACTACTGACTCAGAAACAGGATCGGTCATGCGGTCTCGTCGAGGAAGAGAGTGGATATTGTGGCGAAAGCGAAGGCATTGGGGGTGAAGGTTACGAATGCGAAGGCGAGGGTTACGACGGAGGCTTAGCGTGGGAGTACTACTGGGGAGGGGATTCGTAGTTGCACAGGCATTTAAGCTTGAGATAAGGAATGCAATACCATTTGATCGAGCTGGGAATCACACATCAAAACCTCTAGGAGTATGAGGCCTTGATTTAACAAGGCTTTGTAAATCCACGGAGAATCGATGATCTATTGGGAGAGTGGCGTTCACGAGGTAGGCGCAAGATACACCGTGCTTCAGCGGTTCTTGTTTCCAAGGGGTTTATCCTGGCATAACCCACAGCGACTGGGACGGCTCTATATAAGGCAGTACCCCCTCCACTTTTCTGGCGCCCCCCATCTCATCACCCTTATCCCCAACGCCACCGTCGACACGCTTAATTCCTTCTTCCGGGCCGCCCTCGACCTTCTCAACAACCATCACGGGATCCGTCTCCCCCGTCACCTCCACCGGCCCCACCGCCCCTACCGGCGGCAACGCCCACGCCGGCAACCCCGTCTCATAACTCCACTTGCCCTCACTATCCGCATATCTCACCGCATGCAGATAAATCCCCAACTCATGCGCTCCGGGATCGCTATACAGCGGCGCATCGCAAACCTCGCACACCTCCCCCGTCATTTTTTCCGCCTTGCGCTTATTGTACTCGCTCATCATCTCCTCGTGATACGCCATCGCTTCGGCGACTTCTTCCTTACCCATTTTCGAGAGGCGCAAGATGATGTCTTCGTCGGCGTCCGGGAGCGCGTCGAAGGCGCCAAGGGAGGGGCCGAAGACACGTTGGTTGCAGTAGATGGGGTCGTTGGCGATGGGGTGGGAGAGGTATTGGAGGTGGACGCGGAGTTGGTGTGTGCGGCCTGTAAGGGGGAGGCAGCGCACGATGGAGTAGCCGGTTTTGGCTTTCCAGGACATGCCGTTGTCGCGAGGTTTTTCGGCTGGGGTATCTGGATCGGCTTGTTCTGGGGCTGAGGGAGAGGAGGCTACGTTGGAGGGGTAGTAGGCGAGGCGTTTGAAAACGGTTTTGGCTTCTTTGCCGCTTGCGCGGGCGCGGTTGAGGCCTAGTTTGGGGGAGATTTGCATGATGGGTTGGTCGCAGATGATGTCCCCTTCTGGGAACTCGCCGATGACACGCGCGATGTATTCTTTTTTCACGGTGCGAGATTGAAGCTGTACGCTGAGTTTCTCGGCGGCTTTCGCGTGCTTGCCGATGAACATAACGCCGCTGGTCAGTCTGTCAAGTCGATTACAGGGCAGAGGGTTCCATTGGTGGCCGCGTTCCGCGCGCATAATCTCAACGACGGAGTTGTAGTTGTAGCGGCCGGCGGGATGGACGGGAACGCCGGCGGGCTTGGTGATGACTATTATGTCGTTGTCTTCGTGGACGATGCCAATAGCTTGGGCGGTCACGGGGGGTTCATGTCTGTGGAGGGTGTGGGAGATTACGTCGCCGTTCTTGACAATGGTTTGGAGAGATGGGACTGGCTGGCCGTTTAGAACAACTTTGCCGCGCTGTATAGCATCTTTCTGGACTATGTCAGGGAAACGTCGATTCTAGCCACGGGAGACGGCTAACGTAGTATGCATGTGGTCTGTCTCTAAATTCGGTCGCAAAGATGTCTAGGAGTTCTCTTCCCCGCCATCGCTCTTTGCAGTACGTATTGTAGGTAAAATGGTAGGGATGGACTTTCCGTAGCCCATCTTCGAGGTAGTAAGGCCGAGGCCATGGGTCACAGGGTGTCGTGACAACTTTCGGAGGAGGAGAGAAAACGTCTGGCTTATCTTCTGGAATTGTCGCATGTTCAATGGTCGTAAGAGCCATGTCGGAAGGTCGGAGATGGCCTTTCCGTACAAGGTACACCAGAACCCGAGGTGAGGGAGCCAGCTGGACGAATCTATGGTTAGTGGTTAAGAAATTTAATGGGCCATGCAGCGCTAGATTATGATCGACCAGTCCGAACCGCTTCTGCTAAACGCCAGGTACACTTCCGCGCGTGTACGTAGTACAAGACAAAGGCTCCTGGTCCATGTTCTATGTTTTGTTACCACAACGCCAACATGACAATGTCGGACTCAGACCCCAGACAGCGGCGGCGCAGCGACTATTGCTTTCATCTTGAATATAGAACCAGATGGTACGTCCACCATGTTAGCAGTATAACCAGGTCCTGATGCCTAGTAGGTCAGATAACGACATGTACGATCACATGAACAATAGCGTCTACTCTTTTCTGTATGTATAATCGAATAAGAACAGTCAAGCATGAGTTGATCAAGGCAAAGCTTTGACTCTATTATTAATTCCTACCTGATTGAGCACTGTGGTCTTTATCCCCCAACATCCGCGCAAATCGGGCTGGTCGTCCATTCAGAGTGTGATTATTTTGGATCCGTTGCTTTTCCCACGGTAGTGGATCTAGCCTTACGTGTCAACAAGCTGGGAAAGTCCAGCGTTACGTATGAGGTCGGAGTATTTGAGCATGGAAAAGAAGATGTCAGAGCCGTTGGGGGCTTTATCCATGTTTTTGTTGATAGAGAGAAGAACATCCCTGCTGCTAATGGTATGTCGAGTGAGGTAAGAAGAGGACTGGAAAAGATATTATGTCATGGGAAGCCGAAGCTATGATTGAAAGATGAGAGTTTCAGCTTGACTACGTGGAGATCTTGACCTTCTATCAGTAAGTGAGTCTCATCGAAATATCGTCAGCTTGAGATCGATATTGGTCAAGATTCTTAAATATGTTGAAATTTTTCATGCACACTGATTGAGTAAAGCAGCAATGCGCAATATAGCTTTCGCAGACTCGCCATCTCCAAGTTTCAAGACGAATAGAATCAACTCCAAATCTGAATCCGAACGAAACACAGATCTTGGGTGGCCATAATTTTAACCCCAAGCGTTATAAGAACTATGACGCAGCTCGTGTTCAGACCGGCGGTCGTACTGGTACGATTTAACGAGCGCATCTCCAGCGGGTAGTACGGAGCTCATGTTGATAAGATCTATCGGCCAAAAAGTTACGCAAACGGAACTGCTGAAAGTCGATGATGTACTGTTTATCTACGCGAGAAGAGGAGGCAGTAATACATTAGCGGTTTCGATGTATCATTATACCAATGTAATATTACGGATGTGTCGAAAGGTTTAACCCTAACCCCGAAATATCTATCTGTGACGTCAGTGAATTGTTTCCTTTGTTTAGCTACATAGATAGAATCGTAAGCAGGATAGAAGATACATATCGTTATGGACACTGATCCGTGGAACTTTAGGATACGACCAACTGACAATTTTCAAGGAAAGGATAGTTCTTCGCATCAATAACATGGCGGTCGGTGTTGGTATCATCGGCGGTGGTGGGCAATTGCTATTTACCTTCCCTGAGCGTGTTTTAGAGCTAACGACTATGTGTCAGGCATATTTGCCAGAGAAGAGCACTTTGTACGCTCATCTTGAAGATCTTGATGCCCCGAGCTGAAATCTGAAAAGCCCGCTGTAGAAGCTTCGGAAGAGCTGACCCTGAAAGCGATTTACTCCCGGTCTTTGAAGTCTGCCCAAAGTCTTTCGATGAATACGTCACATATAGATCTCTACTCTAACGACTCAGGACCTGGGAAAGGCTATCAGGACCTCTTAAATCGTACAGACATTCAGGCAGTCATAATAGCGCGGGTATCGCCTCTACTGTGTATAATACGTTATGCTTACTTCATGTCAGGCTTCCTATCCCTAATCAACCCGAATACATACGTTCTGCGCTCACGGCAGGAAAGCATGTCCTGTCTGAGAAGCCAGTAGCTGAAAACGTCATAGACGCCCAAGAGCTGATAACTTGGTACCACTCTGATATCGACGATAAGAAAGTAATTTGGAGCGTTGCTGAGAATTTCCGCTACCTGAACAGCTTTGACTATGCACGCGAGCAGATCTCCAGACTGGGGCGAGTGCTAGGGTTTACGGTGAAGGTGTATCTCAGACCCGAGCCTGGGGACAAGTATCTTGGTGCAAGGTGTTTCCAACAATATAGTGATTACTACTAAAGGCTGTGCAGAAACCGAATGGCGTAAGAAACCCACACATCAAGGAGGCTTTCTGCTTGATGCCGGTGTTCATTTCGCCGCTGGTCTTCGTCTCCTCCTCGGCCCTGAAAATATAATCACTCGTCTATCGGCTTTCACCACACAACTACGAAAAGACCTGCCTCCGGTTGACACCATGGATGCAACCATCAAAACCAGATCTGGAGTAACTGGGACTTTCTCAGTGTCTTTTGGGAGCACACTTACAGGATCTGAATGGATCGTGGCTTGCGAAGTTGGGAGCGTTAGTGTCTCCGATTCAATGGTTACTACAGTCTTTGATGGCAAGGAAGAGAAGAAGGAGGTCAAAGATGAGAGGACGGGTGTGCCGCCTGAGGTGAGGAAGTGGGGACAGTCGTTGGCGAAGGGAACGAGGAATGAGAGGCAAATTCCGGAGGAGGCACTGGCAGATTTGGAATTGGTATGTTGCCGCTGAAGTCTTTTGATGAACGAGATGGTGCTGACGATAAGTAGGTGGAAAATATGCTCAAGAGCGGAGAGAAAGACGGAACGCCACTAGATTGCGCGTTGCAGATATGAAGGTAAGGGTGTCGATTTCCCTCTTGTGATGGAAATTGAAAGCTCAACCGCAGAGGTTACGCTCCATCTGAACATGGGAAACGTCCGTACGTCTATGTTGAAGCATTAAGGCGTCTCCATCTCCATTTATTGACCTTGTTCTTACGGAGTAGCTATTTTGTCGGTCTGAAGAATATCCTTGCAGTTGGGTGGCGGGTACAAAAAGGTGGCTGGGAAATCTGCGTTTACATCACCCGCTTCCCTCTCGTCAACCAAGTCACTATTTTTCGCGTTTTGAGTACGTATCTTCCGTTCTGCCAAAGTAACAGTCTCCATCCCCATTCTTCCCATTTCCAGCTCTCCATCCACTCTCCTACCATGCCCACGCCTTCCACCGTCTATATCGTTTCGCTTGAGCACAATCCTATGAACCACGAGGGAACATCATCTTTCACCGTCGAAAAAGCCTTTAGAAGTCTCCGCAATGCCAACGAATATGCCAAGCAGCTCATTCGGGAGACCCATCCGGACGCAGGAGAATGGGACGATTATGGGGAGTCTTTGTATGATGGAATGCTCAGGATAAGCGCGGGGATTATATGTGGAGACCAGGCATACGTGGAAGTAATTGAACTTGATGTGGAGGATGAAGAGGTTATTGACTGACTGGCCTCATTTGAGTACCCGAGAAGCTGTAAACGTCGACCTTCGTCAAACTGGCAAACGTTAGGCGAAAGGGATCGAATGGAACCTTTTCAGCCTAAAGGGGACCAACTGCCTCAATACCGGGTTTTGAGTTCGGCACATGTATCTTTAACTATCAGACTCCGACCAATCATGTTCTCAGACCGCCAAACGACCGCGTCTCTCTCTCATGTGTGGAACCAAGACAAAAGCCATCTAGCAGTATGACAGACTGTTGAATTGAAGCTTCAATCGATTCTCCCGATAAGTGATTCGAGCGGGATTATAGGATGCTTTGTCATGCATGATGAGCTTTTACTATTTTCGAAGAAATCAACAATTTGCTTTGTCCTATTTCATGTTTCTTTCATGTTCTTCCATAATATGTAATGCCATTCATCATGCACGCGAGAGTAACTGCTATGTGGGAAAGACTACAAAGGAAGACTTGGAAACAACAATGCCTACTATTGCATTATTTCCCGATCCTTTCAGCCTGTCAAAATATCATTGTTGCATTGAGGCAGAAAATCAGTATATCAGAGGCCGTGAACATTATTGTTTCCTCTCATCATTCCACAACCACACCCTCAGACCAATCAAACAAGACATCAACCTATCCGTTCCACCAAATACCACAGCAACTCCACAACTCTATAAAATCCATCTACCTTTTCAATCCACCAAAATCCAACCCACCAGATAACAACATGCACTTCCAACCCCTCACCCTCCTCACCCTTCTAAGCGCCGGCGCTCTCGCCCTCCCCACCACCCTCAACGTCACCCTCAGCATCACCCCCCGCGACACCAACGCCGCCACCATCGGCACCTTCACCACCAAAGGCTGCCAAGGCCCCTCCCCCAACCTCAAAACCGAGTCCCCCAACGGAGACTGCATCTCCATCTCCACCGCCGGCGTGCCCTTTGTGGGTATCCACTGGGGCACGCAGGGGGCGCAGGGCGACGGCATCGGGATCACGGTGTTCAAGAGCAACGACTGCAGTGGCAAGTATTGGGCCATGATGATGAAGGGCAAGCCGGATGATTGCATCGAGTTGATGGGGGATACGTGGGGAAGTGTGAAGATTAGGCATGAGAAGGATGGGAAGGCGCAGGGGCCGTGGATTCATAATTCGTAGGGGGGGTAGTTGTGAGTTGGCTGTTTTGTTTTTTCTTAGGCAGAGTTCGTGAAATGGTCTTTTTGTTATGAGGGGTTTTGTGAGTTGGCTGGTTTTTCCTTGGATAAAAGTTCGTGGAATGGGTCTTTGAGTTGTGAGGGGTTTTGTAATTTCTTTCCGTCGAAAATCTTCTATTTCAGGAAGGAGATCGAAAGCTCAATTGCTTTTCACTCTTCGAGCTCGAATAGATATAGTACCTACTCCCACTCTATTCGCATTTTTTATTCTGCTTTCGATATCCTCTTCTCCCTTATATCTCCCAATCTCACTGTTTCCGTCACTTCACCCTGACTCATCCAATATCTCACCCCATCTTCCATTCAGGTTCTATACATCCCTCCCCACCTCCTACTACATTACCCCCCCTTTCATCACACCCCCATCCCCATCTGCCCCCCACCTTCCATCCCCAAACCGCATCTCCGCATCGTCCCCTCCAACAACCACCCCACCCTTCCATCACAAATGCAAGACAAAGACTCAAAACCCCAAGCCTCTTGAGCTTCGCCACTTGCGATCCCCAAAAGCAATCTCGATTACAGTGATACCATCTATGAATGGAATCCGAGGAAAGAAGCACGTTTTTGTGGAATGAGACAAGGGTCGTAGTGTCGATTTGGAGATCTTGTCTTTTGGTACGTAGGCGATGTTACGAGGAAAAACTAGACCGGAATATCTCCGCGCGACCAGAATTGAAAGTCGTTGCAGTAAGCACTCACACACCATCATCTCTCACTCCTGCCACAACTCCCGGCCCTTTCCCTTCGACTGCATTTCCATATTCACGCAACCTCATCCCAAAAACTAATCAGACTAAAGCACAACCAAAAAAAATCCATACATCCCTCCACCACCGAATACAGAGCATCGCCGCATATAAATATCCTGAAACGAATAAGACACCCATCCACCAACCTAGTGGGAGTACCAGCGAGCGCCGAGATTCGTTCTACGCGTGTTTTCTGGGGCTTCGAAAGGCTTTCGGTCCGGCTCTAGATACTCTCGATTTTGGTGACTTCGTTTTTGTCCGAAACGTTTGTGAGGGTTTGGAAAAATGCAGTGATAATGAGATTTTTACTAAGCTCATGCCAAGGGAGAAAGTCTTTGTTGTAACGCGCCAGATACATTTCCCCGATGATTTGTTCCCACGTACGTCTCGTGTAACTTGCGAGGATTTGGAGATATTTCCTCGTTGTAGATGTTTTCTATTTGGAAAGGAGGCGAAGGATTAGGGAGAGGACGGAGGGAGTTGAGTGGGATACATGGCCCTGAAGGTTGGCGATTAAGGGTTTGGAATCAATCGGGGAACCGGGCTGAATACCACTGGGGTTCAGTAAGTTAAAAGGGGATATTGATTGATCTGAGATGTTTTTGAGTAATGGGAGGTGCCGAAAAAAAAGGTTGATGAGGATGGGTTGAGGCGTGGTACTGGGGTGGGTGCAGTGGCTCTTTTGGGAAACAAGAAGTGCTGATGAAGAGAGAAAGCAAAAGAAAGGGGCCAAAAAAATAATTGGATTCAAGAAGGTTGAGAAGTCAGATGTCGTCAAAGGTTATCTTCACAACCAAAGGTACAGAAGAATTAATGATTTCCCATGGTGGTCCCAGTCGTAAGAGTCAGCTGTCATGGCCCTTAAACGCATCGGACAGGCACCGGCCCACCCATATCAGGTAGCCATAAAGCTGCTTTGCCAATGACCATAATGCGCCAGAATAGCAATCTACCCAGCCCATCAGCCCTAGACGCCACGCCAATCCAAGGCTAGAGAATCGTGACAGTGCCATCATCAACCGTTACCACCTGCGTAGACGAATCATACCATCATCTTCTTAATCACCATAACGCCCAGCCCTGCTACGAGTCCTACAATCGCCTTGTCGATCCAACCAGGGACGGCTTCAGGCGTGGAAATCTGCGTTGTAGGCGTGGGTTGTGGTTGGCGAGGTTGTGGTTGCAGAGGCTGTGAGAACAGTGTATTCGTGGTTGAAGGCAAGGAGGCTTGAAGCGAGGGGTTCGGTGGAAGGGCTGATGACGAAGAGGATATCGAAGTGGCGGTGAAGGACGGAACCTTACTAGACGCAGGAATTGGATTCTCCCTTGTCGCCATCGGTTTGCTTCCTTGTGCCTCTTTTCCCATCTCGTCCTTAAAGCCAAGCTTCAATTCTTCCGGGATCGCCTCCTGTTTCCTCTCCCCGTTCTCCTCCTTCCCAGCTTCATCCTCTTGCTCCTTCATAATCTCCTCATTACTCCTTCCTCCACATCCCTGACACCTCCACCCCCTACTCTCACCCGCCAATCTTCTCCTCTCTGCCTCTCCCATCTCCATTCCCCCCACCTGCCCCTTGGCTCCTCCCTCCATAAACGCCCGAAGCGCCCAAAGGGCCGTCCGAATTCCCCACGCAGGCTGCCACGTCTCCTCGTGATGCCCACTTATTGACAGACAAATTTCTCTGTTCACCTCAAAGCGTCCGCTTGGTGTAAGGAAGCGGAATGACGGAGGGCGCAAAGGATAGCTAGGGGGCAGGATGATGCGGCCGTGGTACATGCCACGCTCGTAGGGCGTTGAAGGGGGCCCAGCAATGGTAAAGTGCCATTCGAAGAGATTGGACTCGAGAGGAGAAGCGTGGAGGGTAGGGTCTGGGTTGGAGCGTAGTTCGTGGGCTTCTTTGAGTATGCGCTTGATGGTGGGGGATTTGGTATTGAAGGTTGGGAGGGACATTTTCTAGTAAGTTGTGGTCGTTGAGGTTATGGACGGATGAGAGAAACTGAGATGTGTTATATCCACAGTTGGGTGGGTAGTAGCTTTATGTGAGAGTTGTAGAATTGCTCCGTGACGTGTCGACTTCGAGGGCGGCGCAGTTGAATGTCAGAGACCTTGCTTGAAGCTTACGGTCTACGGAGTACTGTAGAGCGATACCGAGGTACGGTGGGCGGCTCTGACGCTATGGGAAATTCCGTAACCCTATCTCGCTTACCATCTTCGAACGCGTGTTCATCGCAGCCCATCATTGTCCAGATGTTTCACGGGAACACCTGAATCGAAAGGGCTTTTTCTATAATTACTTCGGTTGTGTACGCAATGCTCAAACACATTACGTCTCCCCCGTCCAGTCTACTGTACATTCGATTCACAGGGGTATCATCGCTAGAAATCCCAAACAGAATAGTCGAAGCTGCCAACGCGTGCACTCAATGAAGCCTTCCAGATCAGACCAGTTACGCCATTGGCAATGCATCAGTTTCCTTCATGTTCACATTCGTGTGGCCTTCTGGCTCGACCCTGGCATCTTCTTTCCTCTCCCCAGTATCCATACACAACCACCACCACTCCTCTACCATGAACCCCTTGCCAACTGTTTTTGCCGCCTTTGCAAGTACCATCCACTCCAGCACCATTTCCAACTCCCACGCCTCCAGAGACGGCCTCATGCTTTTCGCCATCTCTTTCGCACCAATGCCTGGTCGCAAAGCTACAACGGCCATCGTAGCTGCAAGCACCAGATCCCACACTGCAGGCATGAGTGTGTCGTGGATGTCATACCACAAGGGGATCTTAGACACTGGAATTCCGAGATGCTGCGATGGTGGTGGGGGGAGAGGTAAGAGAGGGTTGCCTGCGATGTACGCGTCTTTTCGTCGGATTTCGCAAGTGAAATTGAGGCGCGATTTATCCATTTTTCTAGTTTCGTATCCCCCATCTGTTAGTCCAAACTTGTTCATCGGTGGGTTCTTCGGCCTGACTTCGATGCGACCATGAGCTTGCATGTTCAATACAGCAAGTACAATGCCATCATTAGCACTTGGGGCAAATTCAACTGCGCCTTTTTCTTCCAAGTCTTTATCCAACTGGCGCTTGTATGCCGCGGCACAGAGATAACGTTCTGCATCTAGGTTTTTCTTTAGGCGATCAAGAACATGCTGGGAGATGTTGTAATTCCGGCCTGGGATAAGCCGCCCCTTGTTCTGTTGAGAGAGAATACGAGATGCCATTAAGTCCTTCAAAGCGAGCTCAATAGTGGCTTCATTGAACGTAAGTAGCTTTGCTCTTGCTACTTCCGGGTTATAGTTCGCTTCTGGAGTCATAATGTTAGCACGTATCCACGACTTTGCCACCACGAATTGCTCTGGTTCTTGGGCGCTTGTAGAACTGCGCTTTTCTACTGCTGAATAGACGTAAGACTGTTTGATCAAATTGTTTGTCCGCAGTAGAAGAGCCTGGGCTGCATCCGTCTCATAAAAGGCGTGCATATTGTGCTCGTGGGTCTTTTTCATGACGAATCGATCATCGAATTTGATGCGCTCTGCAGGTAAGTCTGGCAAATTCTTTGATGGAGCTTCGATATTTTCCATCGTCCAATCGACTAGCCAAGCCCAGTCGTAATTTTCCAAGTCTTCGTAATCGATGGGGGGGGCCAATCCCTCTTCGTATGCTTGTGCAAACATATCCTGGAACTCGATGTATAGTCTCTCATATTCGAACCGATACTTGTTCAGAACAGCGTTCCACCGATTCTGTATCCACATTTGATCAAACTCTGGAAACAATCGAGCTACCAACACCCAATCGATGTGCCGTTCAACTCCTCCGGTCAAAGTTCGAATGACAAGGGTAGCAAAGATTAGCCGTTTCTCGCCTTGTTCTCCAAGGCCTTGGAGCGTTTGCGGTCCACGTATGCGTCGAAATTTTGTAGGTCTACCATCCGCACCGAACTTGCCAGGAGCTGCCTTTGAGGATTCAGACAGTCGGTGCCCTTGGCCTTCTGGAAGGGATGTAAGACGACGAGACATGAATTTCTCCTTCGGTTCTTTTTGCCGCTTGCGCTTTGCTGGCGATGTGGCTACTGCACTCGCAGCAGGCACCACTGGTGCTGCTCGTCTCGTGCCCTTCGAAGGAATCTTTTGGTCAACCTTAGCTATAGGAGCAATGGACGGAGTGAACGGTTTGTAGAGAATGCGGCCGTTGACTTCAGAAAAAGATACCTTCACAGCCTTATCCATATCGATAAAATCATTAGTTGATAGCCTATGAGGATGGTGGAATATGAAATTAACGAAAGACTGGTTCGCAAAAGCGGCGTGACCGGAGCCCTCCGTTTCCAGCTCCCAGAGAAGCATTGCGTCGACTTCGGCTTCGAATGCTGTTGCATTCTGAGCTTGTCGAGGATTGGGCCAGTCTATGTAGGGCTGATTGGATAAGCCCCAATTGGAATAGACCTGGTCAGCCTTGGAAGTTGCTTGTTGTGCAACGGTCTGCGTTCTTCTGCCTCGGTCTTTAGGTACTCTGAATATGGTTGAAAAGGTACCAGTTGATGGATGGAAGAGATGGTCTGGGTCCATAATGGTGGATATCTGCTGATGTGCATACCATAGATCAATGCTTAGCGTTCCAGAAGTCTTCATTGCATACATCACTTTGACCCTTGATACTCTGGCAGAAGCGGGGCTAACCAGATCATGTGGCAGTTCAGGAGACTGCAATTGTTTATTTTTCTTTCGTTTAATTGCAACAGGCTTGCTGATAGGTTGAGTATGCGCAGCTGTAGATGGTAGATATTGCTTGTACCTATACTTCCGGATCGGTCGTAGATACGGCTGTGTATGGGCTGCTATCGAGGGGAGATACGGCTTGGTCCGCTTCTTATACGGTGCTTTCCTACTTAGCACTGTCCTTGCTTCTTTGCTTGGTGCAACGCTGGGAGTTTGTCTAGTCATTTTAGGCAGGCCAGGTTGAGGCGACTGAGCCTCAATCGAGAAGACGCTCGGGAACAATGTCTCTTGCCGCCAGGCTCCAGTTGATTCGGCCTTAGCAGCTGTGCTTTCTCCGAGATTGACTTCAGGTCCGGCCTCATCGTATGAGTGTACTTCTGATAGGATGACTTGGGGTTGGACAGTCTCGGATAAAAGATTTAGATAGCTTGCACGAGACTCTGCTTCGGCGGCACGTTCAATCTGCCGTTGAGGAACATGGTGACCGGAGTTATGGCTAGTGTCGAATCCTGAACGAGGTTTTCTGATGCTTGCAAGTCGTTGGACCTTTCGTACTGGTGGCTCTAGAGCCGGATCCAGATCAGGACGCCGAACAAATCCACGATTGCTGTCTGGCAAAGCACTGACATGCAGTAAATGATCATGGGCGGGACTGATCCCAAGTTGGTCGTTATTGAGATTTTCGGCAGTAGAAGTAGGCCCTCCGGATCCTTCCCCAAGCTCGGATGTCTTTCTACGCCTTGGCATGGGGCCCCTTGGGTTTCTCACAGCTTCGATGCGCTGGACGTACTGAGGCTTATGTTGCAACTGAACACGGGCTTCATGATCAATCTCGAGATGCGGGAAAGTTCTGTTAGTCCCATAAACCTGAGGATTGGAGAATCTATTTCGCACATCCTCAGAGACTTCTGCTTCGTTAGGGACATAGGGTCTGGGATAAAGCTCAATGATCTTTTGTTGAACCTTCTTCACCTTGGGATCATTAGGACTGATCTCTCGTACTGCCATCATCGGCTTCGTCACCATGAGCCCTTTTTTGTCCTTGAAACTGAAGTACAACTGTCGAAGCTTGCCAGAAGCATACAATGATTTGCAAGCAGCTGTCACTGTACTCTTCTCAGGCATCCCTGGCCTGCCCTCTTTCTGCCATGCGTAGGCGAAAGGGTATACGAGCTCTCTGTCGCTTGGAAAAACACCTCCACATTTCTGCACGATGTCCATAACAATTTTTCTCCGTAAGAATCCCACGGATCCTCCTGTCAAACTTAATTTAGGCGTCACTTTTGTCCGAGACCTCCTTTTTATCTCGACAGTGTCTTGGATACTGTCATCAGGCGAGGAATCAGCAAGATGATCGTCAGCTCGCAACGAGGACACTGTAAGACCGTCTTCCGAGGGTATCTGGTTGATGGATAGTCTGTTGTCCTTATATGAGCCTGACGCGGTCCGGGTAGCTTCAGGTGGCCCGATTTTGTTTCCTTGAAACTCCTTACCACTTTCTAGCGTACACCCATCAACAGATCCTCCAAAAGATAATGGTCTGGGCCGCTGCGAGGAAGAAGATCGCTCGGGAATTACATTCAAAGGTTCAATTTCATTGCTTGCTAAGCCCTCGTTCATGCAAACCGAATCATCTGGGACAACTTCATGTACAAGATCGAGCGGTCGCTTTATACCTAAAGACTTTAGTAATGTGGAAATTGTCTGGTTTTTTGGATCTATTGGAACAGATTCTTGGACACTCTGAAGGCTGGTAGGCCTAACTGTCTCATCTGTACTCGGAGAAGTTGGACCGAATGAAGGGCGTACATGAAGTTTTACCAACAACGTCCTTCGTTCTTGCTTCTCCATGAAATGCGGATCGTGCCCGGATGCATATGTAGGATCAGTCCGTCCGGCCAAAGATGCATGTGCTGGGGATGGAACAGATTCTCCCACTCCAGAATGACCATAGTCCAGTTGACTTGGGGTCGGCGTAAAGGAAAAACTGGCTCTGGTTCGTGCCTTGCAGCCTTCACTTGTAGAAATCTGTAGAGCTCGTCCGGAACTTGATGTGTCTTTCTGAAACCAGCTGAATTCGCCCAAGCGTTGCGACTTAAAAATTGCGAATTGACTTTTTCTAGGCCCATTCCCGCCCTTACGGTAGACCACAGACCTACTGCCAATGAAGATACCATCTTTCGGTCTCTTAATTTCGTTGACCTGTTTTCTATAATTCCTCATTTCAGATTCTGTTCTGCTGCCTAGAAGTCTATTCTTCGATGACTCTGGACTAGTAGCTTGAGTCAGGCTTTCCAAAAAATGACCTCCTAATGGTCCACGCGACTTATTTTGCATACCAATATTACCCCGAAATAAGCTTTCTTGGACGTGAGAAAGGTTTTGGGTATGTGCCGCAATGGAAGGTAAGTATTGACGATTAGCCCGCTTATTGAATTCATGAGATTCGACTCCTGACCGTTTCCTTTTGAGGCCCGAACGACCGGTTGAAACATTATCCAAAGCAACGTCCCCAATTCCTTTAGCAGGCAGCCCTCGGTTGCGTTTCTGCCACGTTGGCAAATCGCATCCGCTGAGATCATAAGGCGTACCTTGAGAGCGCGTGGGATCATTAATAGCCGAAAGATCTAGTGAGCCCTTACGCTTATTACTCTCAGCGCTTCCAATCGGCTTCTGTTTCAATTGCGGGGTTGTGGTGCTCTGGGCTAACGCAGGTGAGTGCAAAACCGGCTGGGTATGGGCAACCACAGAGGGGGTGTAGGTAAAGTCGATGGATATACGGTGTGTGCGTGATGAGTACGGTGTCTTCTTAGGTGGAGGCTCGAGATGTATGGTCGGAGTTGAGGGTGGCTGCGGCATTACAAGTTGTGAATGCGCAACAATTGATGGCAGATATTCGGCGATGAGCGCATTCTTTTTACCACTGGGTCGCCGGCCTTTTTTGGTAACTTCGAGAGAGTTCATTTTGGTCTTTTCAACCATTTCGGCAACCACTTCCGCTGGTAGAACTGCTTTGTTCTCTCTGTCTCCGGACATGTTCGCTCGAATGTGTACCGCTTTAGCGGCTAGTGAAGGTGGTAATCCTAATTGTGTATGCTCAACGGCTACCTCATGAAGGACTCTATCAAGCGCGCTAGTCTGATCTTCCCCTGCATCAACACGTCTGTCGATCTCTTTTTCAATCTTGAGCACATCATACTTGACAGCTGCCTTCTGTAAACGGGTGAATTTATGGATTTCCTGAGGGGTCATCGTATCCATATTGGACGGTAATCCTGTCCTTGGCACTTTGCGTGGCCGGCCGCGGGGTTTGAATGACAATTTCTGCGCTGTACTCTCTTTCGGCTCCTTTAGAGTATGGGGGCCACGACGCACACGAGGTTGAGTTTCTTGCAGGACCACTGAAATCGTTTTAGCAATATATCCAGAGACCTCCAATGCTCCCTACATACCATAAGTGCCATCATCCAGCTTTTTCGGGATAAGATCCAAGCTAGTCAGATGTAGAGCCTTGGCCTTGACCGCAAGAGCGCATTCGGAAGGCGTCGCATTATTGTGGTGTCCTTGAAACAAAGTTGCTTGCAGCTTGGGGAACCCATATTCGTCCAAGTCAGGCTCAGCGTTGGCTGCTAGAAAAGAATTTTTGCCCTTTTTCCTGTTCTCTGAAATTGTCTCAACTGCCTCCCATGACGCTTTGCCGCTATCTACTAAAACTCTGAAGCTTTCGTAAGAATAATGAACGTAGTGGGAGACGGTCTTGTTCGTAGCAGTATCTCTGATAATTCCCAGATGGCGAAGATGCGGAGGCTGCGAAACCTGCCACTGATTTACGAGCTTTCCGAGCTGATACTCTAAAGGTCTTCTGACCAAATCCCCAAGAGCAAAGCGTTTGATATCCTGAGCAGCCGTGAGTAAGAATCGTACGGGAAACATGTAGAGCTTGAACGAACCATGCTGCTCATGCCCTGAGTACCTGTATTGTCAATAAGGTTGAATAAAAAGTTGTTCAAGCACTGATCTCCACCCCATTGGGCTATGGGTCTTCCAACTTCTCGTAGATCCTTGACCAGTGCACCGGTTTCGTCATTCCTTAGGGACGGCATTCCTACTAGGTCGTCGTCTTCGTCCACTTCGCCGTCCGCGTCCAGATCCTCATCTTCTCCCAGGGTCGTTGTGTTCGGCAGCCCACGATGAGGGGAGAGGAATAACTGCCACTCCTTTTCGTCCGGTTCACGAATCAATTTAATACATCGGAAGTATAATGAAGCGGCTATATTAGAATTTGCTTGGGCCCTGATTTGTTTAACGCAACCTAGAGCCTCGAGTCGTCGTAATGTCCTTGCTAGGACTTTCATTGGCCATCGAAGGCCCCAGACGCCCTATGTAGCTCTTAGTCGAGACCCTAGCCTCACACGCACGGTATACATACCATTTTTTTTTTTAAGTCTATTGTGGTAATAATTTCTAGATCTCTCAGATTGTCAAAGATGCCATGTGTTAACGTAAGCAAGTCGAGAACGCTATCTTTTTGAAGGTGGGGTGAGGATGACCCTTCGGTGGACGTTGAGGCGCCCTCAATGATAAAGGGGGCGGTTACGAATCTTTTCAGGATGCAAAGGCTCGTCCTGCTCCCGCAAACTAAGACAGGTCTCTTTTCAATGTATCCGTTCGTTTGGAGGCGATCGGTTCGTTTAGGGAGAGACCGCTTATCTTGACCGCTGACGGCGACAAGCTCTGGCTGTAAAATACCTTTGGGCCCTCGTGCCGCTATGATTGAAAGGCACGCAAAATCCATAGCGGGGACTTTGCTGTGGTCGGGTGCATGGCCTACTGTCACTTGCCACATGCGGGCCTCGCTGCCATAAAGCCGGAGACCGTTCGAACGTTTCAGTTCTTCTCGGCTCTTTGGTTTCGTTGACGTGCCATTTGACCCTTTCTTCACTGGAATGGAAAGTTCATTCGTCGGGCTACCCAGACGAGTCTGGGTATCGCGAGAGTTTGATGTGGCTACATTGTGGCCTAGGACTGGGCCGTCGTCCACTGGTTGCTTTGAGCGCTCAACGGTTGGATTCGTGGAGTGCAATGCTTCCACCTCGGACAAGCTCAACTCGTTACCCTCCCTGTTCTTGCCAACCCGGATTTCGGGATGACGTGTTAGCCATCGCCAGACCTGCTCCTGGAATGCCCGGTCGATGGTAACGGTTTCACAATTGGGTTCGCCGTCATCGCTGCACGTGGTCGTGTTGTTATTTGATTGCGATTGCTTTCCGTAGTAATTTACGATATGTTGGATACAGTCGGATGGTAAAATTCCTTGTAACAATTAGTATCAACCACAGAAAAAATATTGCGATCTGCACGCTCGGAGCAGGAGCACGAGAGCTGGTGTTGTCCTGTAATTGTGCTTGAGTCTAGTGCTGAGGTCAAGGCACATCCAACCTTAAGATATGGAAGGAAAAGCTCTGCAGCGTTCCTTGTTGTGTAGACTGGCGAGACGCCAGATAATGAACTTGTCGGATTTGTGATGAGAGATCAAAAACTATCTCACCTTCTTCGCCACGGAGTGCGACCTCGTCGACCAAATGCCGAATCAAATCATCCAAACTTTTCACCATCTTCCCATCTCACCATATTTTTATCCCAGCAGAGGGCGTGTCAAAAGCGTCGAATATGTTGTGGACGCCGTGTCTCGAACGCAAACGATGTTGAGTTGGTGGGGGTTTTGGCAGAGTGGTAAAGTGGAGCTAACTTTCGTCGAACTCGCTAAAACGGCGCTAAGCCTGGCTGATGACGAGGAAGTCCGTTCACTGCCATGACTGCGTTCATCTCCAGGGTATTATTACAGTATCATTACAGTATTATTCTGCTAAGTGGCGATGCAAGTTCTATAAGATGATATCGTATTCACCCGTAGTCCTTCTCCTAGAATTTACTAAGTAATCCAAGGCACCTTGAATATCACTAAATGCCTGGCCACAAGGGCATGTACTGAAAGCCTTCAATTCCATCTTCGCTGTGTGGCGCCTTCTAAATTATCAACGTTCAACAAGTCTATCCCTTCTTTAACTAGCACGTCCCAAATATGGTTCCTCAATGTTATCGGCCAAGAAGGTAAGTCCCAGTATCTTGCTTTGAGGCCGTTCTCGTGAGCGCCCGCAATCTGTCCCTTGATCAAGCTCATTTGTTGATTTGTCAATTGGCCTTGCCGTGGGTACCCAATTGCGTCGGCAAAAGAAGTGCTAGCGTAGTAGGAATTCGAGGTGTTATAGAGATCCTGATCTATCAACGGAGGCCTTATTTTCGAGCTCGAGTTAGCCGGAAGCTGTTGTTCTCTTGGGTTTTCCCACATCTGATCTAACGGGGCGTCAAAGAAAACATCAAGATGCGGATTTGTGGACTTTGAAGAAGCTAGCTCGAACGGGGTATTGCCTGTACCAACAACTGTAATGGGGCCGTGGACTATTCCATCAACATCATTGTAATGGGTGAGGTAGTTCCGAGAGCGCAGAGGTTCTAGTGCGGAAATAACATTCCTCCAGAGATCGGAGCCAGATGTTTTAAAATCTATCAAGAGTACAAGCGACTGCTCAGGAGTGGTATCAAAGACCCCGTCGAGACTAGTGTTCCCATTGGGGTGGAATGAGGTAGTGGGATTCTGGTGTGATAGAATATCAAGAAGAGGGTTTATGTAAAGACTGGCAAGAGTACGCTCAATTGTGAGACTTGCTCGAGAATGGCCGACATACAGTTCGTCGTCTATAAGCCAGACATCGGCTTCGACACTCATACATCCTGCCTCAATTGCAGAATACAATGGGACCCGTCGCCAATAGTCGTTGTGAGAATGGCACGGTATGGGTATAATGCCTCGAGAGAAATCTGTTGGCCATGAAGATAGCTCTTCACCAATCTGTCCTGGTTTGCCCCACTGTCTTAGGATACGATGAATACCATCTGAGGGAAATGATGGTGCTAAACCAATCAACAAATTCAGTAGTTGGAGTACGCCACTGATTGGCTGTTAGTAATATTAGCGAGAATACAAAGCAGCTCTGGAGATCTTACAATAATGCAAATATCCAGAACCCAACAGACGTGCACTTGCGCAAGGGCGTCCGTCTACCGGAAGTTTTCTTTCCGCATTGAGCGCAAGACACTGCCTCAGAACGTAACGTACATCCTCTCCGTCCTCTACCCAACAAATTGTTTTTCAATCTCCTCCATAAGGGCACCTCTTCTGTTCTCACCTCCCCAAACTCGAAGTTATGGTGTAGGAGATGCTCTGAAGCTGAAGAGGTAAATGGTGGTTCCTCGTTTTCATTATCATCCGCTAGTGGAATACCCACCGCGACCGACTCCTTATATACCATTGATCAGATTCCCTGCAGTATCAGAGCATGATGAGCACAACCGCTTAATTGGAAGGAATATAGGACTGAGCTCTATTGCCAGGGAGAGTCCAGCTCCACTCAATGTCATGCGTAAAGTAAAAACCGACAGAGTTCGAAAGGGTCGCAGCTCAGCATGGTGAGTAGAGTATCTTAAGGTAGATTAGAAAGGGCGGGATGTGACGCGGAAGTGTTCCGCGGTCCGCAAAAGTGTTTCCATCTCACACCCCTCCATAAGGTAGGCACCAGTATCCATTCTACTGTCAATCCCCGCCACCATGCCTCACAAACACAAGAGAGATAAATCCAAAAATGGCCCTTCGTAACTACCCCTCTTCTTCCACCCCGCCCATGTTTCCCCCCGCCCAAACCAGCCTCGCTAATCCTCACTCTCCAGCTACGACCTTCCCCCTACCTCCCTCGCACACTCCCTCCCAGTCACCAAAGCCCCTCCATCCGTTTCTACTTGCAAGTCATCAGGACCACGCTCTGGTAAACGACACCTCAAATCCACCACCGCAGATGACACCCCTCGCGGCTTCACCCGGCTGATGACCTACACCCTCACCGGCCGCAAACTGCCCTCTGGTCTAGATGACGGTATTCGTCATTCCAAAAAACGAAAGCGTCCTGCTAATTCGTCCGACTCTCCTCCACCCCGCCCTTCATCAGATACCACCATACCTACCACATCCATCACCCAAGACTTTCCAAAAATCCACCCCTCCGAACCCCTCTCCGCCTTCTCCGCGCGAGTCGACGCCGCACTACCCGTCTTGGGACTCACCTCAAAACGTAAAGTAAAATTCGAGGGCGAAAAACCAAGACAAACGAAGACGGAGAAGAAGATGCAGCGGATGCAGCGAGAATGGAGGGAGGAGGAACGGCGGAGGAAGGAAGCGAGGGAGGAGGAGAGTGATGAGGAGTTTGACGGTGATAGGGGTGGAGTGGTCGGGGCGGGCACGGTGGGAACGAAGAAGGGAAAGAAGAGAAGGCAGGGTGATCTTGTGGACGAAGGCGATGATGATTGGGCAGCCATAACCTCCAAACGCACCTTCTCCACCACCGCCACCATCACTAACACCCCAGTATCATCGTTCGGAATTAAAGGTCTCGTCGGCCTCCATGACGTCGTCCTCGCACCGCCTAAACTCGTACGTGTGCGCGAAAAGATGAAAGCGCCCGGTGGAGTTGGACCAGGAACAGGAGGCCTGAAACGACAGGGCGAGCTGAGTGAGGCGAGGGCGAGGGTCGTGGATGGATATAGGGCTTTGATGAAAGAGAGGAGAGGGGTGGGGGTGTCTTGAGGCGGGGCTTACGTGGAAGATGATTAAGAGATGGAAAGAGGTTTGGGGGGCGGATGGGGTGGAGGGTTGGTATGTGAGTGGAGTAAATGAAGGGGTTTTATAGGTAACTAGAATCGTTGTTTAGAAAACAAAAGAATCTAGAGAATCTCCTAGTCATAAGACTCCAAGCCGCCCGAATCTATTCGACTAATACCACAATGATTCGTATCGAACCACCAAATCGATTGACTTCAAAGAAAATCTTCAAATAAGCGTTACGAAAAGTAACGAAATAAACCGAGAATCAAGTAATTATATTCATATCATCATTCAACTTTGTTGAAAACTTGGGTTTTGCATATCAGAAAATCCCACCTTTCCTATCTAGAGGGGCAGGTGGTTCAAGTAGTAGGAAGAGTGTCTACTCTACTACGCGTTGGTCCCTCAACCGATATGTTCTGCGTTCCTTATTGTTCTGCGTGTCATTTTTCTGCGACCTCATTGTCCCGTGCTACCATTCCATTAAATTATCGTGCACGGCGGTATAGATAAGACTGTGCAGCTGCAGTTCCAAGAACATGCCCCTTCACACTGACACAGCAATGCCTTCTCCCACTGACGCTCAACAAGAAACCATGGAAGCCTATCTTACAGGCGCATTATCTCTCTCCGCGGTCGTACTTGCCCTGGCCGAACCCATCGAAACTTCATATACCGCAGGAGAACTCGACTCACCTGATGGCCAAAGCACCGAAGGCCGCCTCTGGACCCTCTGGCTCAGCATTATCGGCTATGCAAAAGACACTCTGCATGATGATTCCTCCACGCAGACCGCGCTCGTCAATCTAATGGCCGCCCTTAAATCACGCCCGAACCCTCCCCCGCCGCAGGGTCGTGAAGACCTGAAAACTGGGTGGGTTTGGAATGGCTCTGGCGAACTTTGGACCGATCTTGTCATTTTTGGCCCTAGCATGCGAGAATCATGGAACGATACACCTACAGGGTGCGGACATGATGCTATTACAGCTAAAGGCTGGACGAATTTGAATGCGTTTGTAGCGAGGCTTACGGCTGCTGGGATTCAGGACTTCTCGTTGTATGCGATTTGGTCTATGAGGGAAACGCTGGAGACAGAGAATGGAGCGGAAACGCTGGAAAAATTGCTGCCTGCGTCAGCAATGTGGGTCCTCTTCGCAGGAAGACAGCTTCACGATAGTGAGCAGGAGTGGCCAGCACACCCGCTCAAGGGCGATCCCGCTATGGGAGGTCCGCATTGGAATGGAAAGAGCGGGTTCTGTAAGGAGAGATGGGTATTATGGAAGACGATGTTTGATTCTATCACGCGGAGAAGCGATACTAATGAGGCAACTAAAGGGTTTGCCGCAGACGCAGTCACAGCGATGGATGCTATTGAGCATAGATTTTAGATTTTAGATATCAGATATATTAGAGAGATGGATGTGAATGATGAGCGCTGATCTACCACGCCATATTTACGCCTTGCCTTCAATCCAACGGAAAAGCCTGACACTCCATGCCTTAAAATCTTAGGATGAGCCTTTCGTCGAACTAAGCTGATAACTAGCTGCACAGGTCGTTCATCATTTTTAATGCAAGAAAATCTGCAAGAAAGTCTTCCAAGTCTAAAGATCTCATGTCTCTTGTATTGTTCCATAATTATTCTCACTCCTGAAGGGTTGAAGATGTCTTCGAGATTGCTCAATTATACCTCCCCCACCACTCGCGCCTTTGCATTTGTCATCGAATGATAATACAATCGTTCCTTAGTTATATGATCATTCTAGGCTTCATTTCGAGATGAAAGTCCGATAGTCAAAGTCAAGTAGTAGGCATCACTATTGGGTACCTTAGTCAAAGCTAAGTTCATAGGGCCAAATTTAGCATAGTTTGTACTCCCTACATAGACAAGTGCAACCCTGATGGCAAGAAACATAATCATGAGAAGCATTCTCAGCGAAGTCGATCAGGGACGTTCGTGCAAACGAGAGGGGAAGGATTCAAGCATAGCTTCCTATGGTGTGGGTAGACTTGCTGACTGAGGAGGCGCTGCCAGGGTTTGTGTCTGTTATTTAAGGAAGACACAGCGAACATGGAAGGCTAGTCCCATGGCGACGACTACGTACACAAGTTCCGCCACGAGAATTATTAGCAAAACATGTAGTTGTTCAACACCTATAAGTGAAAATCGAACTCGAACCCTGCTTCAGAAGGATCCATATCAATCAACATCAGAATACGACAAAGAGACCTAAGGACGGAGCCCACTCCAGCCAATCCCGCCCCTGATGGTAGAGAAGACTCTAGTGGGAATACATAGCTTTTGATAGCTGAACTTGGATGATGTTCAAGTGGGATTGATAGGATGTATGTGTCATTTTCTCTTGCCATATCCAAGGTAAAGGGGAAGACGAAACCTTCGCTCGTTTGTCTACTCGCACTAGACGCCTCAGGCGCCGAAGCGCTCGATTCGTCATTGATCCTTTCGAGATAGCTAGTGACATAAATAATAGAGGTCAATAACGGTTCTACATCCTTGAGTGTATTTCATTGCAATAGATAGTCCTGCTTTCCGGTCACTGTATTTTATTTAGGATCTCTGTATTGATAGATTCGGTGCATTTTCATATGACTGTTCCTGCAAAGTCTGCTGATGGCTTTTGTTCTATTTCTAGCTTCATTCTCTTGAGCCTTTCCCTCTGATCAGAATGAACAACAAAAGTACAAGCAGGGTGCTACAATATACCAGATTTTGTGTTCATCGATGTTCTCGCTACTCATCAAGCTACAGCACCCCTGCAACCGCGGGCGTGTCTGCAGCAGAACTTGAATCAGCAAAAAGATACTGCTTCGATCTTCTTCAGTAAGCGTCATTTCAGATGTACCAACGTCTTATACACTCTAAACCCTTCATAGGAAATACGACTCCCCATCCTACACCCTCCAAACCTTCATTCCCCCTTCCGCCCAACCCGCCCACCTTGCCATCCGTGCCTTCAACATTGAAACCTCCCGCATTGCCGACACTGTCTCCACCCCCACTGTCGGCTCCATGCGCCTCCAATTCTGGCGCGACAACGTTTCCAGGTCCTTTACCGGCTCGCCCCCAAAGCAACCCGTCGCCATACTGCTCTCGCATGTCCTCGAGGACCTCTCTGCCCGCAATGGCGGTACCGCAAGGATGAGTAAATCCTGGTTCCTGCGCATCGTTTCCGCGCGCGAGCAGTATATGAGTAATGCCCCGTATCCGAGTCTTGAAGCGCTTGAGAAGTATGCGGAGAACACCTACTCAACCTTGTTATACCTTACTCTCCAGTCCCTTCCCCTCACATCTCTAACAGCCGATCATATCGCCTCGCACATTGGCAAAGCGGCCGGCATTGTCGCTGTTCTGCGCGGCTTACCGCTCGTCGCGTTTCCGCCGCCACCGAAACACCATTCTAACCGCTCGGGATTAGCAGGGAGTCTAGATTCTCAAAGAAGCAGTCAAGGGGCCGTGACGTTGCCATTAGATGTCATGGCTGAGGCGGGGGTCAGGGAGGAGGACGTTCTAAGGCGGGGTGCCGAGGCTCCTGGTCTCCGAGATGCGGTCTTCGCTGTAGCAACCAGGGCATCGGACCACCTAATCACGGCACGGCAAATGCTCAAGAACGTCCGCGCGGGGGAAGACGTAGGGCATGACTTTGAGCACGAAGCAGAGGAAGAACATCAATACAGCCATCAACGCACCAGCACATCACCTACAAATAAGAACAAACTACAGAACGAAGAAATCGACAAAGCGTTTGGCGTTTTCATGCCAGCGATAGCGACGAGTCTGTGGCTGGGGAAGCTGCAAAAGTACGACTTTGACGTTTTTAGGGAAGAACTGAGGAGAAGGGAATGGAAGTTGCCGTGGAGGGCTTACTGGGGGTTTCGGAGGCGGATGTTTTGATGTAGCGTAAGTTACAAAACCAAAAACCCAAAAAGTCGGAAAACATCATCCTATCCGCTCTTGTCCCAACAATTGTTACTTCTCGAATCAATGCAACATTCCGTACGGCCTCCTCTCAGCACCCTTCCCTTCCCTCAACTCTCTCCATCTCACCAACCCCAACGCATCCCAACTCCCCTTCTCAAAACCCACACAACCACGCGCACCTGAAATCCCTCGCGATCCCCCTCTTCTTCCACCGCATCCCCAAAACACAATCCAAATTTTCTGCACCTTCTTCCCGCGCAAACGCAGCGCAAAGATGCTCGAAAATCTCCTTCTCAAATTCCGCACCTAGCACAGGATAGCAGTAGTTTTCCTAGACAGCATGGAATAGCCCCATCCAAATTTTCAAGTCTACCAACATCCGCAACCCTGCGATCAAGCGCGTGCGTGTATCAGGCACCCGACAGACCCAACTCGCCTCTCAAAATATCTAATCCCCCCCCCCCGAAAAACCAAAAACCAAAAACTCAAGCACAGCCCATCCCAACAACAACATAACAGCCAACAACCGAAAAAACCGAAAACCGAAAAAAAAAACCACCCCCTCGCCCTTCAAACAACCAGACAGAACCCCCACCCATCCATCCATCCATACAAAAGAACCAAAACCCCAGCGAACACCAACCGCCTCGAACCTAGTCCCGCCTGCCAGTAGCCCGAGAGTTCCAGCGGGCGCTGTGGTCGCAGACTGATCATGACGTCCGACCTCGGTGACGTGGAGGGTGTTAGTGTTTGTATATATGTATGTGTCATTGAATGATAAGCTGATTTGATTTGATTTGAGTGTGGAATGGGAAAGAAGCGGATGGGTGAGCGTGAACGAAGAGGCTGTTTTGGGGGGGGTGGTTGGAGAGGAGAATTGGGGCGTGGAGGGGATTGAGATAGGGGGATATATGTATTCTATAACCCCCGCTACCAAAGAACGCAAAACACATCCATTTCTTTCTTCCCGCTGTCGTACCTACATCGAACAGAGCCAGGCTCTCGAACTCGAGGGAGGGATTTTGGGGGGATCCCGATTGGTGTGAGCACGTAGGTGTTTGGGATTGGGGGGGTGTTATATAGTGCGTTACAGTGCTTTAGATATTTTCCAGATCTTGTTATTTGAGGCTGTTGGGTTTTGCTCGAGATGCTTACGCCTATTCGTGGACATAACTGTACAAAAATCATGATAAAAAGCCGCTTTTCCCGGATTAGAATGTCTCTCTGATCGGAAAGCAGCCAATTGAGAGAAGGGTGGTTCAATGCACGTAGCATACGAAAGGCTTGTTCAGGGCTTCGCTGAGACGTAAAGGACAGCTAGAAACAATAAGCGAGAGAAAGAAGGGCGTCGAATGCTCCTTTTCAGTGCGGTGCATGTCATAATCCGCAGCTTTTCCCCGGCGTTGCTACGACAAGGAAACAATATCCCTCCGCACAACGATATATTCATTCCATTTTGCGTTCGTGTACTGTCATGTGTGGGCAAGGGATTGGATTTGGGTGCGGGCGAGGGTATTCTTGAATCGCTACTATGAGTTGTGGAGGCCGTGGGCTTGTTTTAGAGCTGTATGTAAGAGTCAGCGATTTTCTTCTGATTTAGGGGGAGCGGTTTTGGTAGGAAATAACCTTGCAAGACTTCTGCCTGCCCATCAGCGTGTTCACATGAGCACTGCAAAGTACTGCCGTCTTTGAAATCAAGAATAACGCTGTTGGGAAGCTCTTGTCGGTCCTGATCAGGAATGTAGGGGGAATGGAATTCGGCAAGGGGAAAACGCTTGGTTAGGATTTTCGAGTTCTGGGGGGGTTTGGTTATCGTGAGGCTCGAGGTTGTGTGAGGGATTGTAGGCAACTTACGTTGTCCGCTTTGGGTGGAGATAGGACTAGGGTTCCTTGTTCGATGATCATGTGTCGGCGTTTCCATAGCTTGAAGGATGGTTAGTCGGAGAAAATTATGTCAAGACGAGGGGTTGCCTACCAAAGTATCAGGAAATTGGACATTGACATCCCCGATTTCAATTATCGCTTGAAGTGCTTCGTAGACCGGCTCATGATGTTCAGCAATCGGTTCCTCCGTGACCGAAGGACTCAAAGCTTGCACAATACTTCTCCGCGAAGCAGACGAGATATTCGACATGCGTTTGAACAACCTGCTTTTCTTCGACTCTTTCTTTTCCTCTCTCTTACCATCGGTAGTCAGCGTAGCTAGCGAGGTTTCACTTATGGATCGTGGAAGGTCTACATCGCTTCCTCTGCGACTTGACGCTGAGCGCCTACTCATGAAGGAATCGCGTCGTGAAGCCTTGGCGGAGTCGCTATGGTGCTCTGTGCTGGACGAGGACATGGACATGTTGGAGGCCCATCTTCGGGTAGGGGGCTTTAAAGGTGATAAACTCCGTCTTGGCGCATCTTCCCTGGGTTGATGGTCGACTGTAAGAGGGCTTTTATATAGATCTACAGGACATGGTTCGGATGGATTTAGCGGTACTTCAGGAACCTTGTTTCGACCGCCTCGAATTATTCTGGCCGTCACAGATATTGATTCTGGACGTGATTTTCCAGGTCTACCAGAAGTCTCTGGTGGGGTTGGAGTATCCTGATACCTGGTTGGGTCTGCTTCTGGCGACAGTGATGGCGAGGGGTAGGGCACGGATTGACGGCTCTTATGCCCACTATAGTTTGCAAAGTCTGGCGGAGCTGGCGGGCTGCGCAGAGAAGACTTCCGGAGATTGATAAAAGGCGGACTTGTTGCAGGAGACGGAAGCTGAGCGCCCGACGGACTTGGTGGCCGGCTTGATAGCTTTTCCAGAGCCTTGATGCGCTGCGAAATCCCTGATGAGACGCCTACTTTCGTTGGTAATAAAATCTGGGTCGGCTTCACTCCAAAGTTTTGGGATTCAGGGATTGAGAAGGACCGAACAGAAAAGGGTGTTTGTTGGTTTGGGCTTAACAGGTCTTCTCTGCTGGCATGGTGAAGAGGATTAGATACACTTCGAGCTGTTCTCCCCTGTTCACTGCCCTGATCACTGGCCGTTCGGGGAAAGACTGGTGTAATAGGGGATTTTGAAACCGAGATGGGCTTAGCTTCTTGGACTACAGCATATTTGAGCTCTTCCATAAACGAATCATCTGAGAGGAAGTTCTCGTCTGAAGTCTCTGACACTCTCTTTACGCTTGGAGTCAGACCGTGTCGGCGGTACCGATTCTCTGCAATAGTATCGGCTGTGGAAGGCCTTGTGTTTGTCCAAGTATCGTCCTCATCTTTAGGATGGCTAGTAACCTGCGAGTGTGCCACCTGAGGCGATGCGTCTTGCTGTAGGAATGGTAGCAAAACAATTCTCTCGCGGTACGAAAGTCCCAGAGGATTAAGAACTGGATCTTCGTCTTCACTGATAGCTGGTAGCGGCATCTCTTGCTGCGAATTGTCATCACTCGTAGATTTAGGGAGGGAAGAAACCATTTTGGGGGGCAGAACTGCTGGAGCGTGGCTGTTCCAGACGGAATCAGGTCCAACATCAGTTGAGTCTTTCTCTACTGTGGGACCTTCGACTTGTGGGATCTTCGGTTGTGACACTGTCTTTTGCGTACACGGTTGTTCACGTAGAGTTTCATCGACTCGCGGAATCGAGAGAGCGGATGGTATAAGGTTTGTGTCGGATGACTGTACAGAGGACTCTTGGAATATAGTAGACATTGGCTTGACGTCAGTCTGTTTATCCGAGCTATTTTTGATAGAAGCAGCTTTGTCTTGTTTCGCTGTTGCTTCCTCCTCATCGGAGACCGATGAAGCTTGCGTAGAAGGTCCATCAGATGCTTCGGTTATAGAGATCGGAGAAGCTTCCGTATTGACAAGCGTCTCCTTGTCGAAAACATTTGTGCCAAAGTGCACGATGTTGGAGTTTTCATCAACGCTGAATACATCGACTGATGTTCTAATACCGGAGTCCTTGTGTGCAGCTTTGGTAGCCGTTGGATTGTTAAGCACAGCTGGAGCGGCCTCAGCCTCGTAGGTTTCTTGTAAGCTACGAGCAGCCATCTGCTTCTGACGAAGCTGCAAGGCCTTCATCAACCTTCGTTTCTCGGGGGTCATGGTGGGCGACTTTGGTGGGAGACTCTGCACGTGAGCGCTTAGGTCTCCATTAATTCCTGCACTTGGCCGTCGAGGAGTTTTGGCAGGTTGGGCCTTTATTGAGGCTGTCTTAGTCGGCAACGACGGTGTTGATGACACGAATGATGCTGCAGAGTCCATTGTGCTGTGAGGACCTGTTTGACTTTGCTGAGACTTCGGCCTTGGTGCTGCTTTGCGTACTGGCATACGGAGGCCAGCGGGCAACGTCGAAATTGGTCGAGTATCTGTGACGCGCGAAGACGGATCTGTGGCAGTTGGCCGCCCATGCGTGTCAGTGGAGGGACGGGGGCCTAATTTCACTTTCGGATTATATCCGTGCACACTTTGCAAATCTCGTGTAGTAGGGCGGAGCGATTGAGAGGAAGGGCGCCCGTCAAAACTGGGTTTCACTTCGTACTCATCATAATTCGCAGCAGTCTTAGGCTTTTCTGTCTCCTGATTTAGTTCAGCAGGTGTTGGTGGTAGCGCTTTATCCACGTTAGAGGGGGTTCGCGACAAGGGCGCGGGTGACGCGCTCTGCTTGCTGGAACCGGGTCTATGGTTTTCTTTCTCACTGCTTTTATAGTCCGGTAGATCGACGCGACTTGAAGCACGTTGCCCCAACTTTGTACTGGTCATGACCTTGCTAAGGTCCTTGTTATTGGTTGTTGTGGCTTGATTTTCACACACATCTTCCGCAATCTCTGCTAACCCTCGCTGCCGAAGTGAATCATTTGAGGACTTGATTGAGGCCGAAGCTGTGTGTAACGAGCAACTTGCCGAAAAGGCGGTTTCATTTAGCTCGGCTGAGAACGTGAAAGGGAAGATCGTATCGTAGGGCGTGAGCTTTTCAACAACAGCTTGGAAGTGAATAGACATGCGTGCTACAAAAGTTTTGTTTAGCTTTTTGACATCTCAATTCTGGGAACTGTGCATACCCAAAAGCAGTCGTGAAGTCCCTTCTGGTACATGTTTGAGGACCACCTTCCTCCTCCGATATTGCACAAAGCCATACAATGGTGATTGCTCGTCGTATTGGTCGACGGTTTCCTTGACCTCCACGAGACCCCCGACGCCCTTCCCTAATAGACCCACCTCAGCTCGTCCTGTATATTTGAGGAGGAACCTGCATGGGGATTAGCTGCTGGACTTCAACCTGCTTGAAAGGACGCATACCATCCTCCACCTTCTCCAAGTGCGGATGCATATGCCTCGTTGACTTCTCTGGCATCCAGGCCATCGAGTGACATGTTGCTGCCTCATGAAACCTCCAGTCCCCAGCCTGGCTTGTGCTTCCTGGGTAGGGGAAACGTCGGCTAAGGGCACCAATTTGGCGACGGTCGAAATCAGGGGTAGAGATTGCGGCTGGACTGGATTTCGCAATGCAATACAACATCCACAGCCGACCTTTTCCTTGCAATTCTGTACATAAAGGTCAAAGTTTGCTTGAGTTCCGCTCGAATGTAAGTCACTGACGTAGCAAGCTGATCACCTTAGTCCAGTCCACCGTATCTACCTTGTCCCACACGTTTTCGCGGTGATAAACCGAAAATGCTAGTTTTAATCATCCCGTTCCTGCATGAAATTCCGCCGCCCCCTCATCATATCTAAATCCTTCCCGATGACCCTTCCTGTTTCGTCTCTTATTTTCAACATTGTTGCGTGTCCTTCAGCATTTGAATACTGTCTGGTTCTCTACGGTCCAAGAATAGGAGAGACACACTGGAACCGCTGCCGTGGCTCTGATTTGTGTGACTCTTAAAAATCCGAATGTGCTACAACTACAGAAGCGATGACTTCCTACCGATTACCCCCCATCTCATCCGTGCCCACCCTTTCGTCTGCAGCGCGTGCCGCTATCCTGGATCATCTCTTTGAGCCGAGTACACCGCTTCATACGCTCTCCGTCGGGCTTCTACATGACCAGTCGTTTTCATCATACAACGAGCTTCTATCAGCTATCCGCGTGCAGCTTGTGGATTTGGCCGAGTCATCCTCTACGAGCGATACGCAGTGGTTAGATAGCATATTGGGAGCCCATCCAAGATTGGGCGAGAGCAACATTGACAGTACCCAGAGTCAGGGGGAACAGGCACACCTTAAATCAGGTCAAGAGAGCGATAAGAAGACATGGGCGGAACTCAATGCTTCGTACGAAAGCGCTTTTCCAGGTCTAAGATACGTGTGAGTGATCAATAATTGTTGCAAGGTGGCGAAGAACCTGACGTAGAGGTTCAGTGTTTTTGTTAATGGAACATCTCGATCTACCATAGTGGAAGACCTGGAGTCTCGCATCAGCCGTGGGGACATCTTTCTTGAGAGGATACAAGCTATCAAGGTTTGACTTATCTCCTGTGGTTGCAAGGGGAATAGAGAGCACTAATAGTTTGCTAGGCCATGTGTGAAATTGCTACCGATCGTGCTAGAAAGTCGAGCGTGTAGAGCGCGCGTACACAATAATAGCGTTGTGGGTATCTCAAAGCCCCGAACCTTTGCAAACACAAAACGCCATTCTTTTCGCTCGCTGTCAACATAACATTCGAGAGGCAAGGCTTTCGCTTTCAAGGTAATGTATGCACCACCTGCGGCTGGACACAGTAGGAATCATCCTTCGATGGTGTAGTGAAGAAGACCTCACGGGCCAGAGAATGCAACTTCCACCTCATTCTGTTTCTCATTCTCGATGATGAGACCCATTACGTCTTCGCCAAGTCCAATCACTAACTCTCGTTCATTGCCATCGTCGTCGAAGGGACGAAGAGAATCGTAGTCTTCAATATCTGAACTTGCTGGGTCAAGCACACTGAAGTCAGAATAGATTGTGTCGCTCCCAGTCATCTCGTCCGCTTCTTCGTCCAAAGGATCATCTTCCTCATCGAAAGCATCGTAATTCGATAGACCTGGAGGTGAGGGCGGAGGTGGAATAAAATGTTGAGTACAAAATCCAAGATGTCTGATGGATTGGTGAGATCTGCCGCAATCAGCCAGGCTTTCGATTTCGGCTTCGGTGAGATTCTTGTACAAAGAGCTTTGTGTGACGACTTCTGGTCTATGCTCTTCAGCTTCTTTCGCTGCTATCCTTTTGATTCTGATCGAATTGAGAACCGCGACTTTCCGCAGAAGGTCTCGGCCTAGCACTCTCTGCCGAGCCCATACGCCAACCCTCATGGTACCTCTGCTGTTGATGTGCGTTGGAGGAGTGGCATACGGCTTGCTAAGCCTTGACGTTATAAGATAAAGTCTCAATCGTCTTTTCTTCTTTTGCAGATTTCCCGACCCTTCTCCGTCTACGTCGGTTCGTGGCCTTGAGCGCTTCAAGAACTGCGGTGGGGTGCTTTCGGAACCACCCAGTAACGGGAGATGCAAGGCCGTTTCGGTTGCTTGAGGCTCTTTCAAGGAAGACGGAGTATGTATGTCTTGAGAACCGTTAGGCGTGACACATTGCCAATCCACAAGCATCTCACCAGTGCTCGGATGGCGCCATGAAGATACTACCACTTTGTGGTTGGAGTATTGGGCCAAGCGGTTTCCATCGATTGAAAATGAAACAGGGCCGTGTGCCGAATCTGAGTGCATTGCGTGTCACCTGATGAAACATGCTGGAGCCAAAGTAACAAGGGCGTGGTCCCAAGGCGTTGGAGAATGCGGAGAACCCAGTACGAATATGCAGGTAGCGAATGAGATTCGTGCCATAAAGGACTGCAATATCGATCCGTGGCGCGGGCGTGCTACTCCTCACGAAGGGCTTGAAGGCAATAATAATAATATCTACCTTAAGTAAAAAAAGGCCTAGGTTTCGTGCTTCCACGAGATAAAAACAGGATGGGCCTCTATGTTCCGCTGACTTGAGGATCCAACGACTAAGGTTCGAACAATGGGCCGAACTGCCACTGTCATTGCAGACTTTCGCCTAAGATGGCCGGGTATCTACCTTGAGTTGATGCTTGATTGCTTGATGGACGTAGCGTGAGGTAGATCAAATATGTCACTGTCTCGGTCTGTCGGATAGACGTGACTTGGTACTTTATATAGTTTTGTACTAAGGTACTACAAGTAAGGTACTGTACTGCTAGTAGGTATTGGTTAACTTAAAGTACTCCCTCGTCAATGTGGATGTCGTGACTCGTGGTAGTTATTGGTGGATTTAATAAGGGGGTTTCAGATGGTTGATGATCTTCCAAGTCGTGCTTATTCCGTACGTACTGTAGTAACTCGGCTATTCGGTAAGATCAAGTCGCCGATGACCTCGTCGACCTCTTCCTCTCTCCCTTTCTCTTCCTCTCTCTCTTTCTCTTTCTCTTTCTCCTTCTCCTTCTCTTCCTCTTCCACCTCTACAAAGATGCGACTTCTGTTGTTCAGTGTCTTTACAAACACGCCAATAACAGCAATAACCGCAGAAGGATGGGTTATACGGAATACTTACTGACAGACTGCCCATCCACCATCCTACGAACCAACGAAGCACGCGTGGCAATACTAGTGTGAGGCAAGGCTGCTGTGTTTCTTCCGACATTCAACTGCGGTACGGAGTACTGACTACTGAGTGAGTACCTTCCGGGCACCAGTGGTCTCGCTTCCACGTCCCTGGACACCACCGTGCATTATGCATAAAGGCATCCTGAAAATGATCAGCATTCAAGCCGTTCAGCTGCTGCTGCTACTGCTGCTGCTGCTGCGCGGACTTGTTTTCCATGGCGCTGGCGCTTCCCCGGACTGAAAGGCTAAGACTGCAAGCTATGCTGCCGAGGCACATGCATGATGCAGTAAGGTAGTAGTATCGCGACTAGAGAGTACCTTGCCACCTTGCTTTACTTAGGTAGGTGTCGACATCTGCATGGGTCAGCATTAATACAGTCGACGAGTTGAAATTCAACGCGAATTGCTATCATGCAGTGCCTGGTCGTGAGTTGATTGCATTACAATTTACACGCATCATAGATCTTCCGCATCTTTAACTACCACGATGCCCTCGAATCAAGTCTTTCACACCTGGTTGCCTCGTTATACTTTAAGGCAAATTCAGCCTCCACGGCCATGTTCCAGATTTCGATCTGGACTCCGTTTAACATTCTTTCCTATCGATATCGTGTTTCATCATACTTTTTTTCGGAGATCAGCTCTGGGTAAGACGACTGGATTAATACGAACAAGGCACTCTGTGGTTCTAGAAATACATGATCTGTCAATCTCCGATTCGGGTCTCCGCTGGACGAGACATCAAACATCTGTTTTCTAGCCTTTGTAACCCCATTGTTCCACTCTCGAAACCCTAAATTGACCACTGGGTTTCGGAATTCAATTTCAAAGACACCTTTGGATCAGCGACGCAGCCACTCCATCATGGATGGTTTCACGGTAGGCATCGGATACATCGAAACACTTCTACATTTGGCCATTCTCCTCGACTACTGGAGGATCCATGGCCCTATCAGAATCTCGAAAGCGATTGACCCACACAGCGACACATCTGGACATCCTATATGGCATGTCGCTACTTGTCTTTAAACTTTCTCCCTTCCTGTCAGGTGTCCAACTTCTCAGAACCTTTATGGATAGTCAGAACTCCGAGTGTGCGAGGCGTTTGAGAGTTGGTGGGAGGCGCTCAATTGCTCTTATTCGATCCGGCATCATTGCGCGATGCCTTGCATCGAAAGCCAGAGAAACGGGATGTGATCTTCCGCATACCCCATGTGGAGGATCTTTGGCATCCCGTTAACATATAGTTTCTTGAAATCCACCATTCGCATATAGCATCTACTTATGATCTACAACATCTATTTGCCCACTGCTGCCAAAACACCTGCACACACGAAATCGCATATACCTTGAGGTGCCTTAGTATCTATTTATTTATATTATGCTTCACACACTGCCGAGGGTTCTACCTTAGGTACCTAAGGTACCTACCTATTGTGGCTGCATTCGCCTTGCAGCGCTAGTACGTTTCAGTCGTAGACAGACCACCGCTGCCGGATCAATACCGACTATTCGGTAGAGACTCACCCAACATCCGAACAAACACGTCGAGCCCTTCAATCCTTAGAGAGAACCCATGAGCCCCAGTGCAGCACGGCTGTGATACTTGTTGGCCATTGATGGGCCGTGCCGCTCAATGGCAGATACCCTCCCCTCCATTAAGACCAGCCCTCTGAAATCGCATTCCCGAGATGGAACCAAGCCAGACTCACCAGCGCCGTCGCCGACTAGAGACACTGTAGATGGGGCAAAAGATGGGAGACCGAAGACCGGAGGCTCTGAAGGTGGGGTTTCTCATTACCATCCATGACACGGTTGATACCATGCTTTGCCGGAGATGCTAATCAAGGCTTACAGCTCGGTTGGTAATGAATGGCAAGAGCTACCCAAGCAAGCTTATTCGAAACCTATCAAACAACCATGCAGAACCAATCGGGCATAATGTGGAAGGAAGAGCGGACTCACAGACGGCCATTGATCCTTTGTCGCATGTCTGTCTTACCCAACTCAACCCAACAGCCGTACCACAGTATAACTGATTCCACATCCACATACAGTATCTCCTCAAGCGCACTCATACACAAAGCATGATTCCACCCAAATTACGGAATGGATTGGTATCTGACGGTGACTCCGGAGCTCCCGAAGCTGCAGCGCTAGGGACAAGGGACTCGTTGGAGCAAAATATACGTGCCGAAACCTCTGGTTCTAGTTCAAGAGATAAACGGTAAGCTTTGAACGGTTCTTCTGGTGGAAAACTCGCCGTGCATTAGCTTGAGCAGCGCATTGAGCAGTCGTGGGTTTCGGCGTATCGGTAGCGAAGCTGACAAATACTCTTCAATGCAGCAAAGGTGCCTCGTTCCTCAGTCGCATAATTGGTTCGAAGAAAAAAGAGACGCCTCCGGATGTGAATGACGATGACTCCGAACTTGGCGATAAAAGGACCGAAGGCACAGATGCAGACGTCTTTTCGCGGCCCATAGGCTTCACGCCTCGATATCCTGCACCACCAAAGTATATCAAGGTTCGCTCACATGGCAAGAGAGAAAAAGATTTCAACCGGGTGTTCCTGGCGCAGGAGCTTAGAGGAAGAACTGGACTGGAGATCGCTCAAGCTGGAGGGAGGCTGGTCAAGAATGGGGCAGCGCTAAAAGCTGCAGATCCTAAAAAGGAAGGCAATGCAGTCTGGGCGATGGAATTTTCAAAGGATGGAAAATATCTTGCAGCCGGTGGCCAAGACTATGCTGTCCGAGTATGGCAAGCCATCTCTACTGCAGAAGATCGTCGTGCCCACGAGACGGAAGAAGATGCAGCAGGAAAGGAGGGAGAGAGTATGCGTCTGAATGCTCCGGTCTTCAAGACCAAAACGGTACAGGAGTATGGGGGCCACACAGCAAGTATATTGGATCTGAGCTGGAGTAAGGTACGCGGTACCTGATCTGGATTGTTACCATCACGGTTCTAATCGTTCCAGAACAACTTCCTTTTATCTTCCTCGATGGACAAGACTGTGCGGCTTTGGCATGTCTCCCGAACCGAATGTTTATGCTGCTTCAAGCATAGCGATTTCGTCACATCCATCCAGTTTCACCCACGTGACGATCGGTTTTTCCTCGCAGGATCTCTCGATTCAAAGCTCCGTCTATGGAGCATACCAGATAAAAGCGTTGCGTTCTGGAACCAACTCCCTGATCTAATCACTGCCGTTGCCTTTTCTCCAGACGGGAAAACCGCAATCGCAGGTTGTCTCAATGGGCTTTGTCTCTTTTACGAAACCGAAGGATTGAAGTATCAGACACAGATTCATGTCCGATCAGCGCATGGCAAAAACGCAAAGGGGAGCAAAGTCACCGGGATAAAAGCAATAAATTACCCACCGGACGATCCGAACGGTGAGGTCAAATTGTTAATTACCAGTAATGACTCCCGGGTAAGAATTTATAACTTGAGGGACAAAGGCCTGGAAGTTAAGCTCAAAGGCAATGAAAACTCCTGCAGTCAGATACACGCATCATTCAGTGACGATGCTCGGTACGTGATATGCGGCAGCGAAGATCGAAAAGCCTATATCTGGTCCACCGGGCCTCCAGAAACAGACAAAGACAAGCGACCAGTCGAAATGTTCGAAGCCCACTCCGCAATCATCACCACCGCCGTCATGGCGCCAATGAAAACTAGACAGCTTCTCAGCACATCCGGGGACCCCCTCTACGATCTCTGCAACCCTCCTCCGGTTACTCTCATTAGCCGCGCCCAATCTCACACCTCTTCCCAACCTCCAACCGAGAACGACCACACTCCAAACTTAGGCTTCCCTCCAATTACCCCCGCAACCATGGACTTCGACCGCTCCCCAACAAAACCAGAAGAAACCCCCGCCTATATCGCCCGCTGCACGCATCCAGACGGCAACATCATCATTACCGCAGACTATATGGGCCACATCAAGGTCTTCCGCCAGGACTGTGCGTACCAGAAACGCTTTCGCAGCGACCCAGGTTTTTCGAAGAAAATGCTCGGCCGCACCAACTCTACCGCGACGCGCAATAGTAAGAGCTCGAGAAGGAACTCGCTACACTCTCATCAGCCGAGCTCTGACCGCATCTTGAGCTGGCGCCAATCAATCACGAACAACAACAACAGTCTCGACAATATCCGCCTCGCGCCCCGCAGCATGTCTCCTCGCAAATCGCTCGGTCAAGCCTCTGTAGCCTCTTTCAACAAACCCAACGCCCCCGCACCGCCAACTAGCCATCCCAGAGCTTCGGCCCCTAACACCCCGTCCATTTCCACCACCTCCCCGCCACCAAGTCTCGACCGCTCGTCCCCAGACTCAAAAGCCACGTCCGAGCTTGACGCGAATAGAAAACCGTACTCGCAAATCCCGATGCCGGACGCGGACGGCGACCCGCTCATGCTCTATGGCGAACAGTCCTACATGTTCTGGAACAAAGGCCTCTACCGCGCCCAGGCCAACGCTGCCACCGCGCATCTCCAACCCAACGGCAACGACGTGTCGCGCGGCACGAGCATCGATGCCAGCGCCACCACGGCCTCCAGCACCGCCAGCCAACATGGCGACAACGGTAACACCTCCTCCGCCGTCACTGCGGCTGGGGTTGAAAGACTCGGCGTCCCGATTGCGCGCGAGGTCAGTACCGTGTCTGCGCTGAGCAGCGAGGATGGGAGCGAGGGCGAGGAGGTTAGGTGTCGGAGGTGTGGGGGGAGGAGGTTTAAGGTTGTGGGAAGGGGGGTTGGGAGGAGGGTTGAGTGCGGGGAGTGTGGGGAGGGGGTGTGATGTCGCTGGAGGGGAGATGTTGTGGGGTGTGGGGAAAGGGGGGAAGGAGGGGTTTCTGTGTATAAATGGGATTGTGGCGCTCGTGTGGGGTTTGGAGATATATGGGTGGGAACTTTGGGGGGGGGGGGGATAGTGAAATGGGTAGCCTTGGTACAATATGTCTGTATATCTACGGGTGTATCTAGAAATGGCGGTTGGAGACGATGGATTGGATGGTTTCTGGCTATATAGCGATGTAGTAATGTGGGATGGAAGGGTTTGCGGCATGCCCGTCTAGGTTGAGTTGAAGGTTCTTTGTATCTGGGTTTACCTTTTTAAACGGTAGGGTGTGCCTTCAGAGGTGACCTATTCGACTTATTTAAATCGCCATGCCACAAACGCATCTCCGTCTCTGCCTCACCTCACCTCGCCCACCTCCATAATCTCTCCCCCTTAATCTTCCCCCTCCCCCCCCCAAAACTCATCAAACCGGCTTCATCCCCACATGCTCATCCGGCAGCCAAAACACGACCTCGCGATCCCCACTCGCGCACATATTAAACCTCGGATTCCAGCCCCCAACGCTCCACCGCGTCTTGCACGGCAGCCCGCACATGGGCGTCAGGGTCTTCGTGTCCTTGTCCACGGGCGCGTGCGTGTCCCAGACCAGCGCGTCGTGATCGAGGCCTGAGCTACCGAGGATGTAGCGGCCATCGGCGCTGAAGGTGAGGTCGCCTTGGCTGAGGGGGCCGGGAGAACCGGGGGGGGCGCGGGGGGGGTGGTGGGGTTGGTTGGGGTGGGTAGGGGGAAGGGAGAGGTAGACGAGGAGGTCGCCGGAGAAGGCGTCGAGGAGGAGGTGGCCGGTGGGGAGGGCAGTGCCGATGAGGAGGGATTTGCCGTCGTTGCTGAATTCGAGTTTGGTCCAGTCTTTGGAGATGGTGTTTTGGGTTGTTTGGGGGGGAAAGGGGGGCCGGTGCAGGGATTCGAGGCGGCGGGTGTCGAAGGTGGCGAAGGGGGGTTTGTCGTAGTTGCGCAGGTCGTAGAGGAGGATGGAGGCGGTGGAGGCCGAGGCGATGGCGATGACGGTTGCGGAGGGGTCGTAGGCGGCGAGATAGGGGGTGCTGAGGTTTAGGCGGGCGGTTGCGTTGGAGGACGAGAGGTCCCAGAGGCGAACGGTGTTGTCCAGGGAGCAGGAGAGGAAGGTGTCGTTGCTTGGGCAGAGAGTTAGGGTGGTCACGGGGGCGGAATGGCCTTTGAAGTAGCGGAGGAATTGGTTGTCGTGGGTGGAGAGGTAGCGGATGGTATCGTCGACTTTTGTGGAGGCGTAGAGGATGGATTGGGAATGGTGGGTAAAGCGGGCGAGGTGGCAGCCGTACTTTTGCGAGAGGAGGGTTTTGAGGTGTTTGCCTTCTTTGGCATTGTAGAGCTGGAGGGAGTCATCGGAGCAGGCGGCGAGGAGGAATTCGCCCGTGTCGTCGAAGTCGAGGGATGTGACTGTAGTCTCCGGTTTGGAGAGTTTGAAGAGCTAGAGATGGGTTAATAATCTGGAAAATAGTGGGGGGTTTTGAGGGAGGCTACTTTTGTTGGTCTCAGAGTACCAATTACTTCTGAGGTCTTTTGTGTAGGCTGAGGGCCGCCAGGGGCTGGCTTTAGAGTTAGATATCCAATGGCTAGAGCTCGATGCATGTTTGGTTTCTTACGGGGTGGGGGTACAACGAGTGGTCCCGCCATTCTCGTTGAGGTTCTTCAGCCTCCTCTTTCATGTGTTATAGATAGCAAAGATGAATACATAATCATTCATCTCACGCAGCACCGATCATGGGACTGTAGTGAATGTTTTCTGCAGAGATGCGCCCAAGTGGTTCAGGAAATAAGTGGTGGAGCTTTCTGGCTGGAGACCAAAGATCAAATCCGGGGAATCGTTTCTGCGGGAGCTACGGATTACAGTAAGGCTGATAGAGAATAGGTAAGGTAGGGACCGATCGACAGCTAATGCAGGACAAGAGTTAGGCGTTAGGAAGGTTCCGAGAACCGAGAACCGAGAATCGCGAACCGGTTAAGGTCGTGGATAGGGAAAATAAAAATAATCGAAATGTAACCGCGTCAGCTTCTCACTCATTAATCAGCATAGCTGTTGTTGGTCGCACAGAGTACTGAGGAAGACAACCCGTCACTTCAAAGTCATGTTTCTCAAATCTACGTGTAAAATTGTACACAGTCCGAAGGCAGAGCGAAAATCTCTGTGAGCTTGTGATCAGTTGTTCAAGTCTTTCCCGACCAAATCAACAAATATGTCTACAACTCTCGGGTAGATAGCCATCCTCTGACGAAACTGATAGATCGCTAACGGGATGTATTACAGGGCATTCATAGCTGGCGGTATCGCTGCTTGCGGGGCAGTCACAGTCACTCACCCCTTCGAGACGGTAAAGATTCGGTATGTAGAAAGCAACCGCGGATGGCATTGGTGAATAGAGATTGATCCATCGGGATTCTCAGGCTGCAACTTCAGGGCGAATTGCAATCAAAGAAACATACGCCACGGTTGTACAGAGGCGTACTCCATGGAGTGAGCGTTATATTCAAGAATGAAGGGCCAAAGGGGTTGTTCCGCGGTATAGGAGCAGCGGTACGATCTTCTCGCCCAACCTTCTGTTCTAGTAGCTGACTGCGTTGGCAGTATGTGTATCAAATGATTCTCAACGGATGTCGGTTAGGATTCTACGAACCCCTACGAAAGACTGCAAGCACCGCCATCTTCAGAGATGCCAGCGTCCAGTCTTTGGGTGTTAACATCTTCTGTGGTGCCAGTTCTGGGATTCTTGGCGCTGCAGCTGGCTCTCCTTTCTTTCTGGTCAAGACGCGCTTGCAATCATATTCTCCTTTCCTGCCAGTAGGCACTCAGCATGGGTACAAGAACGCATATGACGGGTTACGAAAAATCGGCGGTAATGAAGGTATCAAAGGTCTATATCGAGGTGTAGGTGCGGCTATGGTTAGGACTGGTTTCGGAAGCAGTGTACAATTGCCGACATATTTCTTTGCAAAGAGAAGACTTGTACGACATCTTGGTATGAGCGAAGGACCTGCCTTGCACTTGGCAAGTAGTGCTGCGAGTGGCTTTGTTGTATGTTGCGTGATGCATCCACCAGGTAAGTTGGTCCTATATCATAGTGTGCTTTGATTAGCTGACTCGGTCAATATTAGACACCGTCATGTCAAGGATGTACAATCAAACTGGGAACTTGTACTCTGGAGCGTTTGATTGTCTTATCAGAACAGTAAAGACTGAAGGATTACTGGCCATATACAAGGGCTACTTTGCGCACCTTGCGAGGATATTGCCACACACGATCCTAACCTTAAGTCTGGCAGAGCAGACGAATAAATTGATGCGGCGATTTGAAGATAGAGTATTACCAGAGACTGTAAAGGAAAAGATATAGACTCAGTCCCCCGAGTTAGCGGGAATCCTATAATAATGATCTCGTTGGCGCCAGGCGTTTTGCATAGAAGCCGGTGTTGCCACTCAACTGTGATGCATAGCATGGTGTCTTGAAACGCAGACCTGTAAAGTATGAGAGAATCGTCCAGTGCGTAACCGACGTCGACCCGTCACCGATCGCTGATGGAGCCTGGGGCGTTGGAATCCTTGTCGTCAGATTCAGACACGACCATGAATATTATATAAAAAGGTCAGCAGAATGCCTTGATGATATGAAGAAAATCTTTCATTATTAGACTCGATCACATTTGTCAGCCCAGCATATAAAAATGGCAAAAGAAACACCGGGATGGTGTGAAGAAACTTCTCATTCAATGGTCGACACTGAGAAGTTTACTTCCTGTTACAGGGCTTTTTGGATAGTGGGGATATTGGGAATTTATCAACCGCGGGGGGGGCGGTAGGAATTTATAGACCGCGGGCGGGGCGGTAGGCTACTGTGGACCTTGAGATACTTCGAAAGCACATTTGGACCTCAATCTTACTCTCAATCTTTTCTCTCAAGTGCCTCAACTGGAATCGAACTCGAGACCTAGAGGGTGGCCCCCCTTGTGGTCCGGCGGACCGGCCACCAAGGGGGCTCACGAGGATGTTGGTGTTATTCTCATATATATAGCTAAAAAATGAATAATAACAAAGGAAAAAGGAGGCTAAGGTACTTCCGGTCAAGCTTCTACTTTACAACACCTCACCTCTACTTCGGCAACTCGAAACACCCTCAGGTTGCCCAGGATTCGGCGTGCTGCACTATCGAGTGTATCATTAAAGAGACTAGAGGCTTACTCGATTGTTACGTTTGTAATGCATAGATCAAGTATACTCCAGACACCGCGGAAACTTTTCGAGGGCTTGCAAACATCGATTGCTTGCTACTTCCCACCTGGATGTCTTGAGCATAATATAATGCCATGTCTCTACCTATCTATGAAATCTATGAGGAAGATAGACGGTCTAACAAAGCTGTGTACAGGCCATAGTTCATAGATGTGTTGCCGAATTGTTTTACCTTCTTGTATTGTGATATACGAAAAGGCTCAAAGACGTCCTGAACGTGTGCCATGGAGTATCATTGATGGGGACCAACCTTCGACGTTCATGCCAAGCATTAGGGCTTCCTAATTGCTCACGTGATAGCATGAGTTAACCGCGTTTTTGGGCTAGGGTCCCTTGCATAATTAGCCCGTCACGCTCACTCGTGACGAAAACAACGCGCCGAAAGTCCTTTAAGTACCTTACCCACCACTTCTCATGTCTTTGTCCAACACCGCGCAACAGCTTCCGACAACATCAATTCCTTCTTAGACTTCTTTAATAAGAGCGTTCTACATCATACTTTTATACATCATTAGCAATGGCAACCCAGATCACGCCTTCAAAGCAGGTATGCCATCATCGCCACACCCCACCTTCATCACCGGCACCAGTATCAAAGCTGATCTACGTTCTACACAGGCTGCTTCTGGACTTGACAACCTCAAAATGGCAGACTCACCATTGAAGAAGATCAACTACGATGCGGTTGGCAAAGAAAATATCAAGCAAGACACTCCTGTCGTTGAGGACATTGACTTGAAGAAGCCATGCCTCGACCTCGTTAAGGAGGACGTCAGGAAGGCAGTAGTTGCACCTACGATTAAACTAGAGGAAGCACACGAGCCTCTGTTACAAGAGAACCCCCAACGCTTCGTGCTTTTTCCCATCAGATACCACGAGGTAGGTGTCTCCGACGCGTCACGCGTATAGTACTTTCACTTCACTCCTGCTAACATTTTTACCGTAATAGATCTGGCGCATGTACAAGAAAGCAGAAGCCTCCTTCTGGACTGCCGAAGAAATTGACCTCTCCAAAGACCTCCACGACTGGAACAACCGACTAAATGATGACGAGCGATACTTCATCTCCCACGTCCTCGCCTTCTTCGCCGCCTCGGACGGGATCGTCAATGAGAACCTCGTCGAGCGCTTCAGCGGAGAAGTTCAAGTCCCGGAGGCGCGCTGCTTTTACGGCTTCCAGATTATGATGGAGAATATTCATTCTGAAACCTACTCACTGCTTATCGACACGTATATAAAAGAGCAAAAGCAACGTACATATCTCTTCAACGCCATTGACAACAGTAAGTTCCTTCAATTCCCACCCATTAACGCGCTTCCCCGGAAATAACGCGCATCATCTAGTCCCCTGCATCCGCAAAAAAGCCGACTGGGCCATCAAATGGATCCAAGACAAATCCTCCACCTTTGCCCAACGCCTCGTCGCCTTCGCCGCCGTCGAAGGCATCTTCTTCTCGGGCTCCTTCGCCAGCATCTTCTGGCTCAAAAAACGCGGTCTCATGCCCGGCCTCACCTTCTCCAACGAGCTCATATCCCGCGACGAAGGCCTCCACACCGACTTCGCCTGCCTCCTCTTCTCCCACCTCAACAACCGCCCCAGCAAACAGGCCGTCCAGGACGTCATCACGGAGGCCGTGACCATCGAGCAGGAGTTCCTGACGGATGCTCTGCCCTGCGCGCTGTTGGGTATGAATGCGAATCTGATGAAACAATATATCGAGTTCGTCGCCGACCGTCTGCTGCTCGCGCTTGGTAACACCAAGTTTTACAACTCGAGCAACCCCTTTGATTTCATGGAGTCCATCTCGCTGGCCGGCAAGACGAACTTCTTTGAGAAGCGCGTGGGTGATTATCAGAAGGCGGGCGTCATGGCGAGTACGAAGGAGAAGGAGGTTGGCGTGGACGGGGAGCCCGTGGAGAAGAATAACGGGAATGGCGGCGACTTTAATTTTGACGAGGAATTCTAGATGGGGTTGGGGCAAAAAGGGTGGAGGGGGGTTGTACAGTATTCCGTATGTTGCGAGGGCTAGAGGCTCTGTGTACATTTTATCGGCGGCGTTCGGGTGGGCGTTTTAGGGGAGGGGGTTGGGTTGCATTAGTTGTGATATGGTAGCATAGGTTGAATTAGAGAGCTTTGTGTTCTTGAATGTACGTTCTTGCTGATTAGGTGATTCTGATTCCGTCTAACCCTCAGCTATCAAACGCGAAACCTCTTCCCTCACCACCAGCCGTCCTCACCGACATTAGACGGCATGAGCACCTCACCCCCTCCGCCCCTTCTCCTTCCCAACCAAACTCCTCGCCGTCTCGCACAGCCAGATCTCCGGCCCCGTCCACCCATCCTCCCCATCCCCGTCCTGATGCCCATCCCCATCGTCCTCAGCCTCGACCCCCTCCATCGCTCCCTCAACAATCCCTTCAATCAATTTGGCAACCGTCCGATTCGAGCTCATGGTCGTAATTCCTTGCAGCCAGCCATAAAAAAACACGCTTTGGTTAATCGCCGTTAATTGTTTCGCAACAGCCTGTTTCAGCGGGTCTAGATGCTCGACGTCGATGGTAGCTTTGACGGTGCGGATGGGGATGTTCCAGTCGCTTGGAATGCTGTATTTAGACAGCTCTTGGAATTTTTGCCGTGCAGTTTCGGGGCTTAGGGACGCGTCGTCGCCGAGGAGTATGCAAGTCCGCTGGCGCTCTTCGCCGGTGCCGATGCTGTTGACGATTTCTCGCATTCTGGCCGCTGCTTCCTCCGTGCATACGAGTTCGCGCCCGCTCATTGCCGGCCATAGCACACTCGGGAGGAGTTGTTCCTTGGCTTCGAGGTCGATTTGGCGGCGGATGGCGGCGTGGAACCAGGGTTCTGGCGCAGTGGATTGGTGGGAGAGGTCGGACACGAGGGCGAGGAGGATGGTGCAGTCGATGTTGAGGGTGGGGGTTAGGGGGGCATGGGGGTCAGGAATTAAATGGGGGAATATGTTATCGAGAAGGTAATCAAAATGTGACAGGGAAGTGCCATTGGATTGCTGAGGTTTCGAGCGGCCGCATTGGACTGTCGCGCCGGTAGCGCGGATAGAGGTGAGGGTCTTGTCGATTTCGGCGGTGTGGCCTTCGCTGATTTTTGGGAGGACAAAACGAACGCTTGGGTGCTTGTAGCGGATGCGGACAGCGCGGGAGGCTTTTCGGAGGTCGGAGGCTAAGCGGAGGAGCTCAATTTGGCCACCCTCTTCATCCGAGTCGTTAGAAGCGTTGCTCGGTGGCGAACCGCTGGAGTGAGTCCTGTTGGTCAGGACGATACCATCCTCTTCCCCATCGCTATTCGACGACGAGTCCGCGCCTTCCCACCCAGATTTCGCGAGATCGAACAACAGCCGGGTTTCAGTGATTGTAGAGACTTTGATCCATTCTTCACCGCCTTGGGCGACAATGTCGACCAAGGCGCAATGTTTCTTAGGTCCGCATGATTTTTTAGAGATCCGAGTGGGGGGAGTGTCCCAGTAGAAGCGCTTATTGAAGGATACAATACTGGCGCTGCCTTTAGCGGCGTCCCAGACGGCCGTGTAAAAGGGGAGGTTAGAGGAGCGTAGGGTGTGTATAGTGCGTTCGGCTGTGGGGTCTGCGGAGGAGAGCTGGGAGATTATGAGTCTGGTGAACAATGAGAGGAATAGTCATGGGCTCACGTACCCTCTCCAGTGACTTGAACTCTGCCAAAACAGAGTTGTGGAACTGCCGTATTTCCACTACTTTCGATTTTTGGCTCTTCACCAGGAATGTGCGGAATTGGTCGAGTTCTCTAAGGAGGTCATGGCACCTTTTCAGTAGATCCTCTACAAGAAGCGTGCCGTCTGCCGAAGAGGCCTGAGTCTCGGTAGTAACACTATCCTCTGGGGAAGTCGAGCCTCGCGAGTCGTAGTTCTCAACGTTACTCATGTTCAGGTGCAATTGGCCGTTGTGGAACTTGTGGAGCAGATTGAAATGGTCTGAGGAGGGCTCCGCAAACGAAACTCTAAACTTCGACCCCCCCCCCTCTCCTTTGCGCCTGCATCCTCCCTCCAATCCCCCCTCCACCACAGCGAACGGAAGATGCCCTATCTGCCCACCGCCCAATCATGGCTTGAACAGTCGACCCTTCTCCTCTCCGCCCGCCCCACAACCGTACGTCTCCCCTCACGAAGAAACTCCCAGCCCCACTAACCAACCACCTCTTCAGGCCCGCATAACAACCAAATACACCATCGCTCATCCTTCACCCCCCGCTCCCTCGTCCGTCACTCCCTCGTCCGATTCTCCTGCACAACCTCCGCAACCAAAAGCGCATCTTATCCTCAAGACTTACGATCCCGTGTCCGGAACATGTCTAAAATACCGCACAGATAAGGCAGCCGAGGTTGGACGATTAGTAGCGTCCTTGGGCAGGTGCGGAAGGGTGATGGCTGGGTTACCGGAGAAAGAAGTGGAGGATATGGTGGGATTAGACGGTGGGGAAAAGGAAGTGGAAGAGTTGAAGGAGGCAAAGGCTGTGGGGAAAGATGCAAAGGTAGGCCAGGGGAAAGCAGGTGGAGGGAAGAAAAAGAAGGGGAAAAAATGAGGCGGTGGATTTGTTATCGGTGTATTGCAAGGTGCCATGGAGTTTGCGGAGTTTGACGCCATGCGTGTTTTGCGGGTTGGACAATGCTCTCATTTCGACTTTGGAGACCGGAAACTCGGTCTCGGCGAATCGTGACAGGCAAAGCGTTTCAAAATCTGGTCAATGTGAAGGATGTGAGGTGGCCGTGAATATTGCAGAAGATACCCCATACCTGACGCCGCGGCTAGATGCATGGTATCAAGCAGCCTCTTATAAATAGTACAACGGAAACCTCATTCCACCAAACCAGAATACGCCCTACATTAACACAAGCAGACTCAATCGTTTTTGGTCAATCTTGTCCTCTCTTCGGAATTTCGAGGTGACTCTTCATCGTCAGACCATTTGTCCGCATCTTCCCCGACCGCGAAAATTGTCTCACCATCCAGCGATTGCCGCGGATGTTGGGCCTCATGCACGGGTTTCGGGGGCACCGGGGATAGAGCCCCATTGGCTCCACTGCCGGCATTAGGCGTATGCATATCTGGCGAGCGCGCATCCTCTTCATCGAGAGAGCCCCCAAAGGAGGCGATCTCAAAGCCTTCGTCGTCTTGCGCGAGCTATGTGCCGTGTTAATGTTTTTCGATCAACTAGGAGGGGCAGGATCGTACCTCGTCGCTCATAGCGAACCTGCGGTTGTTGGCCGTTGGTCGCCATAGGTATGCAACGTATGCAATATCAAACAGGTAGACAATATTCAACCACCCGTCTAGAATGAACCACCTCGTTTTCCAATGATTCGGCACAAAGTCCGGATCACTCCTCCCAGCAAAAGTGAAGGAGTTGAGGAAGAAAAAGCCGAAGATGACCATTATGCTGCCTAAAATGCACCACCAGAGCTTTTTGTACATCATTGCTTTGACGCTTTGTTTCCTCTCCAGTAGATCCTTCATCGTGAAATTCAGAGAGTTGAGAGTCCAAACGTAGAAGGCAGTCAGAGTGGCCGCTAAGGGTAGAACAACAAATAGCACAAGGGGTCCAGCGCTGTCTGGCGTAATGGTCAAACTGGCGACAGCGTAGATAACGCCAAAAAGAAAGTGGGCGAGAGCAAGAAAACGGACGTAGATCATTGTTTTGCCTAGAGTGGGTTTCACAACACCGTAGCCCATGCATACAATTAGTAGGAGAAAGAAGGAGAACGAGTTACGGCCAGCGTTGAGAATAGCGACTATGACCATCAGGACTTTGGCGAGGGCGTTGTTGCCATGGAAATTGGAGTAGTCTGATCACGTTAATAAAGTTCGGGAAGTACACTGAGGAGGAATTACCATAGAAGCCCCAGGTCATTAACTGCTCAACAATAAGGAAGATTATAATTGCCGTGATATAGTTCTGGACAGGAACTAATACAGTCAATCAACAGGCTCCCTAGCTTGCGAGAACCAAGACTTACGTATGTCATGGCGGTTTTGTACATATAAAAAGCCCCAGAAACTGACTTGATCTTAGCAATATCTTCCCGCATGGGTTTTTGGGGAACGTACATTCCAATGACCGCATAGACAATTGTAAGACCGCCGTAGAACGGCAGCTTTGCGATTTGGGCAGCAGGAAGCTCACCATATGCGTTCCTAAACTCTACCACCGCTTTGTACTCCGATGCAGTATAGCCATATGTTCCAACACAGTAGTAGCCAGTTCTCTTGATTTCATAACGTAGAGGTTCACCTGGGTCTTTCACGTGCACCGTTTGGGAGACGATAGGGTTCCTCGACTCTGAAGAATTTGTGCTTAGGATGAATTGGCCGATCTGATCATCTTTGCAGAACCCTTCCTTCACGTTCTCGTCGTTACAGATAAACTCTTTCTACGTGTGCCCGAGTGTCAGCCGTGTTTCGAACAGGGGATGAGGACTTTACCTACTTTTGCGGCGTCCGGTGAAGGCCAGACGCCAACCAGATCCTCGTCTCTCCATTCAAATATTACCAAGCTGACTAAAGGATCCGGTGTATCGTCCTCGTGTTCTGGCGTAGCGGTGATGAATTTGGTAAGGATGAATGGATCTACGTCTCCTCCCCAGGATTGTTTACTGTACATGCCATTGCATTGCTGTCGATTCTGATCGTCCTGAGTCTAAACAGAATCGTAAGTCTCCTGACTTCTGCTATGAGAATAAGCTGTAGGCACAATTTCAACTTCACTAGCCAGGGACGATGATGCCGCGAGCGCGAGCGCGAGCGCGAGGAGAGCTTGGGATGTCCTCATTGCGATCCTTGACGTTGCCGATTTTGTTTTATCGATGACAAGGTCCCGGAAACCTGAGTACTCTCGTCTTCGGACGAACGATCATAGATTACACTCAGAAGACAGGCCGTAAGATCTCAGAGGATGCCTTGCCTTGCCGGTAAGGTAGCCTTTAGGAACAGAAAGTCACGAAGTCGAGCACAGCCCTACCGGCTCCGTCAACCCCTGCAATTTGTAGCCGCCAATCAGCCTTGTCCATCTCCCAATGTCGAGGACATAGAACCTCGAGTATAATTTCTAGACTCTCCCTCAATCCTTTATTTTTTATGCTAAAGCTCAGATATACCTGATGAAGGAGAACCAGAAAGGCATGCCAGGAACATTTGTTGAAAGCCTGTCGAAAGGCCAAGTTATGCCTTGTGCAAGATGTCGAGTCTTGGACGCAGTTTTAGTGGTCCGCACTGAGCATCTGTGCCGGTATGTGTATAGCCTTCTCCTGTGATCCCCCGGTTGGCTTGCTCATACCAGGCCAGGGATTGTTTCCTAAAGTACGTGGCTACAAAGGTATCGAAACGAATCGAGACGAACAAATTACGCGGTGCTTTTAAGGAAACGCCGAAGACTTTATTGCTTCCGGTATCACTCGGTGTTTCTTCAGTCAGTCTAATGTGGGTGCTGAATCAACAGCTTGCGTCTCAACATGAGCGTAACGGCAAAACCCTGTTTAAATTGCATGTTCTATTCATTGCTCATCCTCATTCAAGTGGAAATGCACAATGTCACGAAGCTTTCCATCTATTGAAACAAAGATTTCCTTCTCATATGTACTCCTCAATCTCGTTAGAGGATATGTTTGATTATGACATTAACATTGACAATGAGATATTGAACATCCGCGCTGGAAACCCCGAGCTTACCAACCAGGAGTGTTTAGAGCAAGTCCTGTTGTCTCTACCATCAGCGACGTCGAAAGCCGACGTTGAAAGCCTGCTAAGACTAAGGCTTGTTGTTGCTTTCGCAAAGAGAAACAGCTGCGATAGCGTTATATGGGGCGACTCTACAACTCGTTTAGCAGAGAGAACGCTGTCTGAGGCGGCCAAGGGAAGGGGAGGCTCCTTGCCGTGGCTTACTGCTGACGGTCTTTCACCGTATGGCGTGAAACTCAGTTACCCCATGAGAGACTTATTAAAGAAGGAGCTTATGGCATTCGCGACCATGACTTTGCCACCACTGACCGATTTGATTGTTGTTACAAAATCTTCGGCTCAAGTCTCGGCATCTTCAAAGGATACCACTATTGATGATTTGATGAGCCAGTACTTCGAATCAGTAGAGGAAAATTTTCCAAGCATTGTGGCCAATGTAGTCCGGACCTCCAGCAGATTGGTGGCCCCTGCGGTTAAACCTAATGAACCTTCATGCTGCGTCTGTGGATTGCCAATAGTGACGAGGTTTCAGGAATGGGGCGGAAATCAGGAAAGCGTCGTGAACAACGCAGACATGGCAGAGGAGACGGTCGAAGCAGACGGGTCACTTTGCTATGGCTGCGCAAGGTCAGCCTTGAACCCGAGCGGAAACTCGTCGACTACCTAAGTCTCTATGTGAGAGCTGTTCGGCCTACGATGGAAATTCCGCCTCAGCTTTTAGAAGAAGCAGAGTTTTACACCTATCCATTTGCCTGGTCGCAATGAACACGACAGCGCCCTGCTTTTCAATGTCGAATTCATCTTCGCACAAGATGTCAAAGTAGTTTCAACGCTATATACGGTGTCTTTTGACCAAAGAATTAAAGCTTAAAAACGTCTCTTCTCAACTCTGTCTTGGAACGTCAAGCAACCGGAAGGGGCACCCCCTCTAGTACTATCCGAAGATCTCATGACTTACTCGTAGGCCGACCAAGAGGCCTCGAAAGGTCTGCTGTCTAATTAAAGTTTAATCCGTTACATTGCACAATCTTAGTGGATATCGAATCACTATTTAATTGTGCGTCACGAAAGCGCACAACAAAGACGCTTTCGCCAGCTATTCAAAAGTGTCAAAGAATGCCTTTCACAATGAACGGCATGAGGGAGGATCAATCGCTTTGAAATTGTCAAGCTTGCATTAATCTAATCATAATTCATGCAAGCAGAAACACGCTGTTACAAATTTGTACCTGGATTTCCATCGCCTTTTGGGTATCACCACACATGAGCTAAACCATGGGATTCAGACCATCGGCCTCGGTGGCCTGACCGGCGCAACACCCTCGCCTCTTTCCACGTCCCTTTCAGATTCTCCGCGCCCCACCAAGTTTCCAAACCATCCGCGACTTCCTCCGGTTGCTGTTCTGGCGGGTTTAGGTTTAGTGGGCTCTGCCGTCATACTCTCGTTTCGCTGGTAGCCATCTTCGTAGCGTGGTGGCAAGTCAGCTTCATCATTGGCTCCGAGGTAGTGCTGGTCATGTGGACGGCTGGGACGTGAAGCCTGATGCGCCTTCTCGGCGGCTCCGAGTGCTTTGTCGCGTCGTCTGATGAGCATTCGCTCGAGCTCAACGGCGTTTTTGGTATTGCAACGGAAGAAGGCATCTGCGAAATTGTCAGACTTGTTCCCTTGCATGGTGATCTCTGTGGTATTAAAAACCTGCGAAATCTCCGAGGAAGGGAACGAGGCCGATGGCGAAATCGATCATGACGTTCAACCACATTTTACTCTCGACGCTTTTGTCCAGACCTCCCTCGACTTTCTTCGCGCTGTTGATAACCATCCATGCCATGAAGAAGTCGACGAAGTCGCCAGCGGCAGGTATAAATCCAATAATGCTGCTCCAGCCGAATCTAATACCGCAGATACTGATGGCATTATCGAGTTTGTATGCGCGGCGCTTGACCTTGGTGAGAACTTTGGCGTCATGGGCTGAGATGCCTTCAGGAACAGGCTTCTTTTGCTTGCGCTTTTTTCCGTAAGGACGTCCGTCGGCATCTCTGGCTTGAACTGTTTCAAAGTATGGGTCCTGTACAATGTCAGTATGGCCACGTGAGAGACGAACGATGTACGAAAAAACATACCTCTTTTCCAAAGCGGTTTCTAGCGTTTTCATTAAGCACATGCTTGCCGATGAGATTTGCTGCCATGCTTGCCATGATGAAGAGAGTGGATAGGATTAAAGAAGGTATGTATATTAGAAGGTATGAAAGTGTGCGAAGACCGGCTTAAGGATGTTTGAAGTTGCGAAGTCGTGAGTTTAAGTAGACGGCCCTCAGTAAAGGACGTGAGTCTTCAGTCCAAATGAACAAAGGTTTCACGAAATGTGAAACAACAATGACAGAGCTTGAGCGTCTATGAAGACTATTTTCGGGATGTTGCAAGTGAGTGAGCATAGTTGAAGTATTGGGGTGCAATGGGTTATTATTTATTCTTGGTGTCAGAGAAGTGAATGTTGAGCGTGCTTCGACTGGTGAGAATAGTAAAGCTTGTTTATTCGCTACGTCAGAGGAATGCCAAGGGTCTGGCGGCTATCTCACACCTAATCCGGCTACTGCCATTTGCGCCACAGGTGGCAGTGTACGCTAAACCTATTCTACCTTAAACGTTGACAAGCCACACATCTTCACCACATCAATCACGCCGCTCCGTCTATCTTAGCCCCGATTGCTGTCTGTAAACCTCGCATTATCACACTACATTGGTCCATTCATCACTTTTGAAGCCAAGGTAAGAGTACACGTCTCCTTCGTGGCAGTGCGTAGACCTGTCAAATCCAGACTGCCCTTCCAAAACGACAGCTGCCGTGTCCAACTAAGAGGCACCGTATCATATTGTGTAGGTAGCACAGGGCCGGAAATGCTTGTGCACGAAGACCAGGATGACAGAGACAAAGATGCAGCTAGTCGACTGTAAGTATTACCTTCCAGCGTTGTTGTTGTTGTTGTTGTTGTTGTTGTTGTTATGCGCAACTCGCATCTCTCCGATGCTGGATAGTCCATATTGCCTTTTCCCCAAGTCGCCTTTTTGACCTTTTCCCTTGACTCATATCTGGACCTCAGACCTTGGTTGCTGGCGACTGACAATGTGTAGGGCTGGATGACCTATGCGTGCGATTCGTCATCAACCTTCCTCAGGAAGAATTAGAATCAGTTGAGCGGATATGTTTCCAGGTAGAAGAAGCACAATGGTTTTACGAAGACTTTATTCGACCCCTTGATCCAGACCTGCCGTCCCTCAGTCTTCGAGACTTTTGCCTTCGTATTTTCCAGCATTGCCCGCTATTATCGGAATTCTCGTCATATCATCATTCAGCAGCATTCTCGGAGTTCTTGGCGTACAAAACCCGCGTGCCGGTGCGGGGAGCCATCATGATCAATCAAGATATGAGTGAAGTAGTCTTGGTCAAGGGTTGGAAAAAGGGAGCCAGTTGGAGCTTTCCAAGGGGGAAAATAAATAAGGACGAACCGGATCTGGACTGTGCAATTAGAGAGGTATACGAAGAAACAGGATTTGACATCAAAGAAGCTGGGCTCGTGGAAAAGGAAGAGGATATGAAATACATTGATGTGACAATGAGGGAGCAGCACATGCGACTATATGTCTTCCGAGGCGTTCCTATGGACACTCACTTTGAGCCTCGTACGAGAAAGGAGATTAGTAAGATACAGTGGTACAAGCTATCAGAGCTCCCAACCTCGAAGAAAAAGAAGCAGCAGCAAGAAGGCCGAGGCGAAGATTTAGCTACAAACGCCACCAAGTTCTACATGGTTGCTCCGTTCCTCAATCCACTGAATAAATGGATTGTGCAGCAAAGAAAGCTCGACAAGCTAATTGATCAAGGATATCCAAATCTCGCGCCCATACTTGTACAGACTACGCATTCAGTGGTTGACGAGCAGACGTTTGGCAACGATATCTATGACTGTTCAGCAGGTGATGACATGGGAAGACTACTGGCAAATCTTCGGCAGTCGGGACAACCTATTAGCATGAGCGATTTACCCGAAGTATCTGAGCCACCTGATATTGACCAGAACACAAACGCAGAGCTCAATAAACTCCTTTCCGTAGATTCCCAAGCTACCAAAAATACGGTTCTGTCTTCTGCTACGGCATCTGGCGTCCCAACGCAATTGACTGCCAATGGAAATGGTTCCAGTGCGTTGTTAGCTCTTCTACGAGGCAAAGGGGCCACGTGTGACCAAGTACCTCAAACACCGTTCGAGCAGACCGTCGAACATCCAGCAGTACCTCGCCCACCACATCATCACCATCACCACGTGCCTTCGCAGCATGTCCCACCCCTTCCTTCACCATCGAACTTCCCATATCCCGCAATTCACGGTCAACAGCAGCAGTTTCATTCTTCAGATGCTATTCATTCATCAAAGCCTCTTCTTCACATAAGGGACCAGCAAATCGAATTACGTTACCACAGCCGACTTACCACTTCACAACTCTTAACGGCACAACAGAATCATCAGTTCCTTAAATCAACCAACTCTAAACCATCTTCAGCAACCGCAGCAGACTTGAAGCGCCTAGTACCCGCTCCATATCAACGCACCGGCGATCCTGAATTCTCACGACGTTCCCAATATTCAAGCAGTCTTCCACCGTCAATACCGCCAGCCAGCAAGCTACCGCCACCAAAGCTCACAACGCATTCTTCGGCACTCTTGGATCTGTTCAAGACAGATCAGTCGGCTAAAAGTGTGCCAGATACTAAACTAGCCAAGCCGCCGACAGCACTTCTAAGAGTGTTCAGCAACGTTGAAGGGTCGCACGAGCACTTGGAAGTTTCTCCTCTTACAGAGCAGTCAAACGAGCGGGATCTACGTTTTCCAATGGGCCCAGTCGAAGAAGCAGAACAACAGAGGTCCAAACTGGCTGCGTGGAGAAGTTTTCAGGCCACTTCGGCGAGGCAAAACGCAGAGGAGCGCCGTCGAATTGCAGAAACAGATGCAGAACGCCTTGCAGAGGAGGCCCGAACAGGGATACGCTATGAGCCCCAATTACCTACAATGAGTGAGAATTGGCGTAAGGTGAAGATTGACCACCAAGCGAATCAGCGCAGAGTGGTAAGTGTTAACAAACCGGCTGCAACTCCTCAGGAAGCTGATGGGACTGCACGGAAGGAATCGCGTCTTCCCATCTCGAACCTTAGTGAGCTTACGCAGGAGTTTACTGTGGATGAAGCTGGACATCCAAGGAATCCTCCCCAGAAACCGCAAGAATATATGCAGTCCAAGGTTACGCCTGGTCCAAGGCAAACATTCCCGCCTAAATCCCCTATCGAGCCAAAGGAAGCAAGCAGATCAAACCCAGGTCATAAAGCTGCCTTGTTAGATCTATTTCGGCGCCCATCCGTGTCAGCCGTGCAGCCATCGAAGTCTACGGCCTCTCTAGAGCCACCTGGTCCACCTGTCGAACTATCCGCACTGCCCAGTCCTGGCCACTCCCGGGAAACCTCTCAAGCTGAGCACTCTGCACCTCGTCGCCAGTCGCAGAGCACCAAAATTTACCCGGTTGATGTACAAGAGAAACCTAGAAACAATCTGAAGACTAGGAAGTCTCCAATGTCTGCTACGGTCAGCGGCCCTCTGAACGTTCCAAATTTCGACGCGATTGCTCAGAAGCCTGAGGAACTCAAAGGGCCAGCGGAGAATATGGAAATAGAACAGATCCAGGAGGGACCACCGTTGACAATCCCCTCCCGTCCTCGTACTACGCAAGCATCTTCGCAGACGGGACAGCGAAAGGGACCAGTTTCGGTAGAGCCTGCTACTGTAGTGCCTGCAACTGCTGTGTCTACAGTAGGTTCTCACAAAGATGTAAATACCACTCTAGCTCCGTTTCAGCCACAGATACTCCATCGGCCAAGCGAAAAGAGTTTACAATCTCAAGCCACTTCATCTCTTTCACGAGTGCAGCCATCTAATTCTCCAAAACATCCTACGTCCTTTGATCGCCGTACGTCTCAAACTCAAGAACACAAAGAGACTCTCCTTTCACTATTTGGCAAGCCAACTTCTCTTATCCCTGCCACCGACTCCAGCTCTGCAATTTCAATCGGTCCATTGTCGGAGAAGCTCGTCTCCCAGCAAGGAAAGTTGACAGTTGTGTCTCCACTGACGTCAAGATCCAGAATGAGTAGTCTCGTATCGTCCACTGGGGAAGGAACCATCAAAAGTGGAGGACCACAATCACCAGGGTTGTCTGGAGATAAGAAATTTTTGCTTAATTATCTAGAGGGGGTTGCAAAAGAGAGACGATGATAACCTTACGTTAACAATCATGGAACAAAAGCACCGTCATTTGTATCCATGTGGCTAGACGGTCAGTTTGGCGTCATTCTATGTTAGATCAGGAATACCAACCATCTTGGACCTGCTTATTTGAACGTCTGCAGTGCATGCCAATGTGTGCAATTCCTATCATGGATTCTTGCAGTATGATTCAGTATAACTGCAACTTGTACGTGGCTCTTCTCACGGACATATACAATTGGCTCTCTTGTCTCTATCAGGGCTTGAATTTAGTAAGCGTCTGAGACTTCCTGGTCAGACTGTCTCCAAGTGCCCTTCTCTATCGGTCTTACAGTTGTTCCACATCCGCCTCATTCACAACGGCGCCTATTTAAACATGGGTAGGCGCTCAAGATCAACACTCTACATTCTTCTAGATAGGTGCATTCACGTAATATACTCCACACATCCTTTAAAATCTCCAGACTTGGACTTCGACATACACCTGGGCGGCCGAGCAGAAGAAAGCTGAGAGGTTGAGCGGAGTGCTCAAATAATTGTACAGCACAATGATTTGGAATGACGAGCCAAGGGAACCCGACAATAGATTGCAAGGCACGTCGCAGGGAAAACGAACAGACTTCCCTCCTAAGGAGTGGATTCGCAGCGAGCTTGAGCAAGTGGGCGCGCTCGACACTGGCAAAAACTGGAATCCAAATCTCACAGGAAAGTTGCATCCCTTTTTTGACAGGAGGCATTGGCCATCGATCAGTACGAGACGCTTTGACGCCCTAGAGCAGAGCTTTCAGATTTCCACTAGGTTACTCAAAGTTGCCGGTCCTTACCTTTGTAATTTTCTGCCCGACCCTAAGTTCAATGGCAAATGGATCAAAAGGCTCGAGGTCAATGACAGCAGAAGTTTTCAAGAGATCAATGCCGCCAATACAGCCTTGTTAGATATTGTTGATCATCTCCAATGGAGAGAGAGCCCGGATCTAACGCCCAAGGACGGTTTCTTAGGTTTGAGTCATTATGGGCCAGAGGTCAAACATAATAACCTCCATGGAGACGACACGCACGAATTTAATCAAGCAGCTAGACGAGCTAAGCGTGATGGGCTGCGCCATAGGCAGCTCACAATATCGATTACGAGTCAATTCGTTGATAGTTTGCTGGCAGCCAAGAAAGGGAGCCATGCCTACATGGTTGCGGCGTTCGCAGCAGCAATAACGATAGTGCATGAGCTTGGGCATACTATCTTTCTCCATGATATCAGGTAAGTCGCGTATTATCGAGCCAGAAAAACCCAAATCCATACGTTATCGACTAATATCGGTAATAGGTATAGCCCAAAAGCCTTCTGGGTCGGTAACGACCTCGCAAACGAACTAGGACACAGCTTCATAGCCTGGCTGTTCGACGGCTGGATTCCGGAACTGATTCGTTGCGACGACGATCAAGAGTCTGACGAGCTACGTGCTGGTTTCTACTGGCGTAAGCAGCTGCGACAACCAATGTCTCAACCAAAAGAGAAGATCAGCTACTCGGTTCCCATGACGCACATTCAACGTATGCTGGACCATAAAGAATGGTCAAACTTCGATTTCCGTCGAGCTCCCTGTGCAAGTTCTCGAAGATGCCGATCAGCGTTGCTCAGCCCGAAAACTCCCTTCAAGAACGGGGAGCATGCACGGATTGGGACGGTGTTTCATAAGGATCGGTTCAATCTTGATATGAATATCAGAGGTTTTACTGGGGATCAGCAAGCTAGGGTGGATAACGGTACCCCCTACTTCCCGGTAGACCAGGATTGGGATGACGGATCCGAACTACGTAAGTTATCCAATTGCCACCGTTGAAACTCCGTTAACCGGACCCAGCCAGGAGAAGCGATCCTGCGGCTCAACCGCTGGGAAGACTCCTCGAAACTGTTTCTCCCAAGCCTCAATTCATTTACTGGTCGAATGATAACGAAGAGTTGTCAGACACAGGCAATGATAACGAAGAGTCGTCAGACACAGGCGATGACAGTAGGGGCCCCTTCATGAACCGACCCGGCTTCGAATATTTTTCGGAAAACGATTCATACGGCGACTTTGGAGTCCGCTTGGGATTCACAGAACCCGTGACCTCCGACAAAAGCGAACCGCGTCATGAATTCACAGAACAACCAATCAATCCCGCAAACCCTAAAAAGCCCGTCATCAAAGTTAGCGAAACCGACAGCTGTCCAGAAATTGTACCAAAGCCTGACCGAGCTTACCCAGGAGATCCATCGCCTAAGGAGACACAACAACCCCCATTGTTGACTTGGGAAGAACAACCACTCCGAAAGAGTTCGCTCGACACTCCACTGATCCCACATCCGCACCCATCCCCCAGACAAGAGACCGGCGCCCGCCGCGCCCCCATCCGCTTCCCCACTCCCGCCTCCGATGCCGGCAGCGAGCGCTCAACGGCACGCATCACGCGCCCAAAACGTAAAGTCGCAGAGCTGGATAACGACGCGCTTGGGGACACTGAGCGGAAGGGGAGAGGTAGGGGGACCAGAGATGATCCGATTGCTGTAGATAGGTAGTGGAAGGGAAGGGGGGCAGAAGGGGTGTGTACAGGCTCCAAGCCTCTAGGATCTTGTATCTTATATCAGAACGCTTGTAAAGAGAAAATCAGAATGTACATTCACGTCAAAGTCGAAGCTGCGATGAGACTAAGCAGGCCAAAGGATTTCTCAAGGTGATTGTTAATAGCTTTCTTCTTCTGTATAGCTGCGATAAGACTAAGCAGGCCAGAAGGGTTCCTCGAGAATTCGTGTCTAACAAAAAATTTGTTGAGAAGGAGGATTGTGCCATGTATCTATCTATGTTTCCGAAAGGTCAGATGTTTCTCATTAGCGAAACATCTCCCCGAGCTCGTCGTCGGTGCTAGGAATCCAAGTCGATGATAGGTTTATGGGAGATGTCGACCTGAACTCTTTGGGGAGGATTCGAAAACGAACCGGACGCTATTCCACCGCTGGGGCTACTCGTATGGAACTCTTTGTGGCCGAATAAAGTATCCCCCCCCGGCCAGTCTTCATATCTGACATCCGCCCGATCCTACCCGAATACAAGCTGCGTCCGAACTTGTTTACTGATCACGCAGTTCACATACATATACCACCTCCTCCGACGCCACATTACCACCTTCAAGACAGAACAAACGTCGCTACCATTTCCCGCTGCCTATATAATCCCCACCATGCGCCGCCCCCTTACCGCCCCGGACTACGTCTGCACCGCCCAAGGCCTCTTCCTCCTCTTCAACGGCGTCTATATCCTCCTCGACCCCAGCGCCGCAGCCGCGCCCTCGTCGCCTTTGGCCGGAACTACGGCGTCTGTTATGCATGTCATAAGGTTCCCACTCACTTCCTTTCCCTAACCCCCCCCCCAAAGTTCGCCTGTAGCATGCAAATCACTAAGTACCGGCTTCGACAGCATGCTGTCACTCACCCTAGGGTTTTATTACCTGCAAGCTGTTTACCAGCGCAACCGATCTTTTATGCGCGCGATTTTCCCATGGCGCTGTGTTGCGACTGTGGTGTTTGGGGCGCATGGGGGCGCTTGGAGGAAGGTGGCGATTTATGAGGCTGTGATGGGAGTGGTGATGGCTGGGGCGTTGTGGTGGGAGGGTTTGAGAAATTGAGGAGGGCGGAAGTAGGATAGAATTGTGTTGGTGGTGGTATTGACGAGGAAGCTGCGGAAAGGTGGAATAAAGCTGAATCAAGAGTACAGGTCCTTCCTGCAGCGGGCTGGACATTGCTTAAGCGTAAGCTGATCTAGAGCCCAAAAAGCCGTTTCGCCAGAATGAGGGAAATAGGGAAGAGAAATGAAAGGTTTGCTGGCAAATCAGGTACCGAAGTAAGGTAACTTAGCGATAGGGCGTAAGATTGAAGTCACAAAAGTAAAATGCCCTCGTACCTTCTGGCCTTGAGCAGTGCCGACAGCCATGTTGAAGATTTTTCGGCATCAAGCTACGCTTGTGCACTGAATCTGTGAAACGAGTAAATCTGTTAATTCATGCAATTCTTGCATATTCTGAAAGAAGCTTTCTCATTGAACAATTATTTCTTCGTCAACCAGATAGGTATATTTTGCCTCAGGACCTCTGACGTGTGGGGCTAAGCCCCTGCGGGTTAGCTCCCTGCGCTAAGCCCCTACCGGGCTAGCGCTTTGCTTACTACGGAAGCTGCCCGGTAGGTAGGGGCTCAGCGACTGTGGCTAACCCGAAGAGGATTAGCCACGCACGTCTGAGGTGCTGGGGCAAGATATATTGAGAAACATTCAACATAAAAACATTGAAGAATTTTATGATGATCTTAAAGAATGCAAGAAAATCGTTCTTCAATACTGAAAAGACTTCATGACTAATTGATGAAAACAAAATTCAATTATATCTTTTATTATTTATTTAGCTAAATTAGCTACGAGACAAACAGCAAGAGCGAAGAATTGATGTCGTGCCAATATGCACGGCTTGAGAGTGAAACATCGAAAACAGCACAATCACAGTCTACTTTGCGATCAGACGAGCGGAATTACGCATGCCAACAGTGTTGACAGCGATTTTGTTGTCTATACGATGTGTTAGCAGAGCATATGCTCAAATGTGCGGGGCATATGCTATTTTTAAAGTCCACCAGCTGTTTCCACCAGGTGCTACGAGCGCGCATCCGGGACAGCACATATAACCCCTGAGACTTCATGCGGGGCGTTGAAGATAGCTAGCAGCTGCTACATACAATGATACAACCTCAATTGACAGCAGTTTTATACATGCTCGTTTTCTCCCTTCAACTTTTCGGATCTTAGCATTGAGACCGACGTTCGAGGTCGAATTACAGAGGGCATTCGAAGAGACTTCGTGCCATTCCTGAAGGCATTGGGCTTGGTGTGTCAGTCGATTGTGGAGGTAGTACATACCTTGGAGTGTGTGGCGGTCCTTGGCACACCTTTTTCTTCTATTTTGCTTATTGGATGAACCATCGACTTCGCTGCACCACCCCCGCATTCGTTTCTGTTGCTTCTTCGCCAATAACTTGATAAGACGAGGCTGTGCCTTCACCGGGTCACTCTCCAGAATTAGATTTTGAAACACACGCAGCCTTCATGCCACCAAAAAGTCGAGCGCGAACTGGTGGAGGAGAGCCGGTGGAGCCGCCTCGTAAATCATCTCGTATCTCCCGCAAAACCGAAGAAAGACTTTCTCAAGTTACATCAACCGCGCAGAAAGGACCTTCAAGCGAAAGAGTTCAAAAAGAAACCGGAGTGCCATCAGTCGCAAAACCCCATCAACGAACCACTCGGCAAAGGAAGAACGATTCTAGTGCTGTTCTAGGACGGCCAACTGCTCAGGCTCCAAATACCAAGTCTACAAAGAAGGCCAAGAAAGCAGCTCCTATAGCGGTATCAGTCCCTGGAGCACTAATCAGACCTCTCAAGGTAAACGATTCGACATCTTAGTCCTGTATCGGAAACTAAATTTAAGCAGTCCGTTGGTACTCAAACTAGGACCAACGATTTTTCACAGTATCATCTTTCGGATCGCTTATCTGCTGAGCCTAGCGAGAGACTTGACGTCGATTCAGAAACTGTGGAATTTTACCATAGCCTTGGATACGAGATGCCGAGAGAAGTATCGATGGCCTCTACAGTCAAATCTTCAAAAGCGTCCAGCCGAAAACCCAAAAAACCTAAAGACTATGCGGTCAATTATGATAGTGCAGCATTTACAACCACTTTGCAGGAGCACAAAATTTCTTATTTTGCTAGCAAGGACCCGAACATAGCACACTACAAAAGCATAATCTTCGCTGGCAACTTGGATCCAGCTAATTCCAGGAACTCCCTAGAAAGGGAAATTCAGCGCAGGGAAGATGCGCTTTGGGATCTAGACATGGCCAAATGTTTACGTTCGAATGAGGCAAGATTCCAGAGGACTATAATGATGGCAATCGTCAATCGCCAAGAACTTGACGAGAAATTGGAATTTATCTGCGAGGCACTATGGATCTCGGAGCGTTTTCCATGCAAGGACTGCACTCCAAAATTATGCAAGCTTCCTCAAGCAAAGCCAGATACAGCCGTTTCTTTTAAAGCGGAAACGTTACTGCCAAGTGACGGCTTTCATGCGGATTGGGAACGCTTGAAAGAATTCAAATCCCATATCTTCCCAGAAGGGTGTCAAGAATATCAAGACGAGCGCGCTTTTCATTTCTTCTTGATGGAGGCCAAAGGAAAACGCGGAAGCCTTGACAATCAAAAGGCCCAATTTCAAAACCTGAACACAGCTTCTCAAGCTCTATACAACATATACTATTGCATGAAGAGGACGGAAGATCTGGAAACCTTTTTTAAGGAGGTCCGGGTTTTCTCAGCAGTAGCAACCACCGAGGGTCTCTCAATTCGAGTTCACTGGCCAGTCAAGCTCCACCACGAACAATGCTTTAACAAGGAATATCCTATTGGGTTTCAGTTTGACGAACTCGGTCGTCTTAGAGGGGATTACTCAAGAGCTCAGGCAAATAGTATTGTATACAATATACTGCATACTTACGGTGTCTTAAAGCTTCATCCAATTCTGAAGAAGACGATAGCCCAATTGCTAAAACTTTATCCGTGCAAAGCGCCCGCACCTTTGCTGGCAGAACTGGAGCAAGCCGCTAGAACCGAGGCAGAATCAGGTGAAGCCGGTCCCCTACCAGCATCTCAAAGTTCATCTGGCCAGAAAAGACGCGCGTCAGCTTTGGGGCACTCGTTCACTAGTAATTCCAGGAGACGACTTGACAACGTAAACATCAACGACTCCCAAGGATCTGAAGCCAGTGTTGAAGAGTAGTATACTATTCTAAGGAGAAACTTATGAGGGAATTCAACGCAACTCCCTGTATGAATATTCTGAACGGCAAAATCGAAGATTTTTACCGTGTTCACGGGCCATATTATTCTCTTAATCTGGATCCAGGTAAAATGATAGCCTCTTTCGGCATACCTCGACGCCGTTTTACGCAGCCTTTGCACCGGACCCCTGCCAACGTCCACGCCGCCCTGACAGCCGCTAGCTCCGCTGCCATGGGATAGCGTTTGCTAGCTATTTGCCAACGTCAACCCTCTGCACTTCACAAGCATCATTCACACCTTGGGGATGCTCTTCCGTGGTGGGTGGAGGTCCATGGTCGGCTGAGCGCACACGCACCAAGATGCAAGATTGCGACACCAGAAGGATTCCTGAGTGCCCGGGGTTCCCCCAGGGCGCTTACCCATAAGCCAATTCTGGTCCTCTGCCCGCGGCCATAAAGAGGTCAGCACTCTTCCCTCATCTCTCTTCTTCCTTCTTCCTTCTGGCCATCCCCTCCGCACACTCTGATCCCTTGACATACTCCCCCTTCTCTTTTCACACCTCGCAGCCATTCGTGATCTCTGTCTGACTGACCATGGTTCGTCGCAAAGTTCCACGCCACGTCCCCCAGGCGCCCTCCCCGTCAGCCCACTCCCCAACTGCGAAGGAACATGTCTCTGCTCGCGATTATTACAATCGGCGATACGAAGAGGTGGACAAGAAGCGTCGTTGCACAGGTCTGTACGAGGACTTCACAAAATCACATATGAACAGGATGAAAGGTCTGTGGAGAGAGTATGTCAACTGCCCCTCCTGTTGTCGTGGGGTTGCATGCGCATTCCCGAATGCATGTTAGTTGATCAGGGCAGAGGGGGGGGGGTCAGGTGACGATGGAGAACCGGGGGCCTCGACTACATATGTTCTCTTCTGCAGCTAGATAGAGACATACATATAGACCTGACTGTCATATGACGAAACGTGATCCCTATCAGGGATGCTCACCCCCGGCTCAGGGTAAAGCAGCATCGGCTCACCTTCAGAGCTACAAGCGGAAATGGACGAAACTTTTCGTGTTCATGTCTACAAAGGTACGAACACGAAGAGGGAAAGTCCAAGCAATCCGCTGGGAGTAGGCTGTTTATCTCGAGGAGCCTCCTATACTCTAAAGGCTAGATATTGTTGTAAGATGCAGATATGGCATCTTGCGCAGCTTATAGCAACACCTTTCTTTCGCATTGGCACATTGGCTAACTGCAATACCGTCATTTTTATGTAATGCTCCGGCGTTGGAAGAGAATGTGACGTTCATGTAGAATTTATTACCGGGCTAGTGGCATGTTTCGTATCATTGCCGTCTCGATGACATAGCACCAGCAACGAAGCACCACCACGGGATTTGCATTTCCGGCCAAAGGAAGCAGACCCGATATGTTCACCCTCAAACCTCCTGCCCTCTGCGCCCGCTGCCTCTACCGCTCTTTCCGCCCCCTCTCGACCTCCGCACCCACACCTCTCCCCCCCTCCCCACCCCCCCACGGTTTCGCCCACCTAACCTCCCGCCGCCTTGTCGCCCTGCAAGGCCGCGACGCCTCTCATTTCCTCCAAGGCCTCACCACCCGGAACATCCCCTCGAATTCCCTCGAGTTGGCGCTCTACTCCTGTTTCCTCAACGCTGCCGGCCGGGTCTTGTATGACGTCTTTATCTATCCATCGCAGCAAGGCGGTGCTGATTCGGGGTTCTTGATTGATGTGGATTCCGGACAGGCGGAGAAGCTGGCAAGGTATTTGAAGAGGTTTAAATTGCGGGCGGATGTGAAGATTAGAGTCGTGGATGAGGAGGAGATGGGCGTTTGGGCGGTTTGGGATGAGGGAGGGGAGAGTGAGGGCGAGGGGATGGACGAAGGGTATGAAGATTTTAGAGCGCCTGATATGGGGCGAAGGGTGGTTTCGTCCGGGAATAGCAAGACACAGTTCTCGGGGCAAGAAACTACAGTGGGAAGTTATACCATTAGGCGAATGATGAAAGGGGTGGCAGAGGGGCAAGATGAGATTTTGCCGGAGTCGGCGCTGCCGCAGGAGAGCAATATTGATTACATGGGTGGGATTGATTTTAGGAAAGGGTGCTACGTGGGTCAGGAATTGACGATCCGAACACATCATACTGGGGTGGTGAGGAAGAGGATATTGCCGGTACAAATTTACGATGGTAGAGGTATAAAGCCGCCGGAGAGCATGGTGTACGATCCGAACTCGGAGCTGATTCAGCCGCCACCGGGAACGAATATTGCCAGGGTTGGAACTAAGGGAAGGAGTGCTGGGAAGTGGGTCCACGGAGTCGGCAATATAGGATTAGCGCTGTGCAGGTTAGAGACTATGACGGGTTTGTCGGTGACTGGCGAGATGGGCCCGTGGAGCCCTGAACAAGAGTTTAAGGTGTCATGGAGTCCAGACGAAGGCGGAGAACAGGGCGAGGTCAAGGTGAAGGCCTTTGTTCCGAGCTGGCATCTGAATACGGCGAGCCTCCGTGATATACATCGAGAGAAACAAACCATGCAACCGTGAAGATTCTCAGTCCTATATTAATTTCGCTAACAAGAGTACCTGTGCAAAGTAAACATCACCATTGCTGATCACAGCTGGGTATATCCTAACGAGCCAAAACTCCAGCGCTAATGCTCAAAATATCATTATCGCTGGGGAAAGAAAAATGTGCCAGATTCATTTTGCTGCCGCCGTCGCTTCCTCGTCTTGCCTTTGTATCTCGTCGGCCAGTCGTTTCTTCTCTGCATTTTTCAGTCGGATCATCGTCATCTCCTCCAGGCTTGGGCTATTGACTCCGAGGCCCTTACCGAACGGAGAAGCCTTGGGGCTATTGAACGCTGCTGGAGAGAAGGACGAAAAGGACGGCATCTTTCCAAGACCGTCTCCAGCGGCATTGGACGGAGCTGATGGCGTTGAGGGACGATGGTCTTTATTCAAGAAGTCCGAGGGACTCATAGCACGTCCATTACAGCTTGGAGTAAGAGGGCTATATACTGGACTCTCTGCGCCTGATTGATACACAGTCAAGAAAGCCGGCTCCTTGTTTGCTGCCCAGAATACCGAGTCGAAGAGGTCCCATTCCGGACCCTGCTGCTTTTGAAAATCTTCAACGGCAGCGTGAGAACCCACTACTGACGCGAATTGAATCATGCATATAGCAACCAGTTGCTTCTTCTGTTTACCGCCCAATCGCAACATCTTAGGATTCAGCAGATGTACACTTTCAATTTTTCCAAACCTCGAGAAGAGCGTGATGATGCGGTCTTCGCCCAATTTTCCACCTTGTCCCTCTTGAGGCCATCGTAATCTCACAGTTCGATCAAGCTCCGAGACGCCTTGGTTGCCATTTGTAGCTCCGTTGCTAGTATGGAAGCTGCCAGATTCGGGCCCAGCTCCATCGGTAGCGCCTCGCTCGGTCTCTTGCTGCATTTCTTTCCTCAAGAGATCCTCCTTTTCCTTCCGTCGCCTCTTTCCATCTTCTGCCAGTCTTCGGATTTCTCGCTCCAGCTTCTCCTCATCGCCTTCTTCCTCTTCTCTATCCCGCTTGACCCCTCTTTCCCTTGCCTCCAAATCATCCTTCATCTGCCGTCTCCTGCCCTCGAATAAATCATTCTGTCTCTTCTTCTGAAGTCTCGCATTTCTTGTGTTGTCGTAAAGTACTTTAGTGGCCGGATCGGACAGTAGATCGTACCCGATTTGCGCCAGGTGAAATTTCTCTTTCGCTACAGGGTCGTTGCCAACCTTGTCTGGATGGTACTTTAGTGCAGTTTTGCGCCATGCCCGGTCGATATCTCTTTGCGAGGTCTCGAAAGTAATGCCGAGCAGGCTATAGAAGTCTGTGTCAGAGGTGGCGTGATTTTTCAGATCATCCAAAGGCATGCTGAGTTTGTATTATACTGTAGAAGCAACCGTATCAAACCAGCTGCCAGTACCTCACAAAGCTCTATGTTGTTCCTGAGAAAGGAAGGTTTTGTCATAAATCTCTTTGATCATCCTTGGTGCTCGTTGACGGAGTCCGTCGGCAATCGCGCTAAGTAAAACCGCTTCTGCCGGCGCTTACGGAATGGCTGAAGTATCGAGAGAACGCTATTAACTCGTAGATGCACTGATGAATACATTTCTTTTTTGATCGAATTGGCGGAAAGAATGGGTTCATTCAAGGGCGAGTTAGACTGTAATCTCTATCAAATGGCCTCTGACAGAACAGGAATCCTCTCGGAATGTTTCACTTAATCCTCCTTTCCAGCATTCATTCATGTGACCCTCGAATTGTAACCATGTATCCATTTCGACATCTCAAGATTATGGACGGAGAATCAGACTTCCTAGGGTACGAAAGACATGAGTGAACCTCAGCTGCAGTCTCCAGTTTGTTGAGAGGCTACCAAGGATGGCTTTGACGTAGCAACATAGGGGATTGGCCAGCTCGGTCTGCGAAACCCGAAGCTGCGCTTCTCCTTTTTCTCAAAGATTCAATATGCTAATTATCGTTCTCGCAAAAAAACTGATGTGAATTACAACCGATAAAAGTAGCGTTAGTGACTCGGGCTTAAGCTACATTGTTGGTGAAGATGACGCTTGCGAAAGGGCTTCTACTTAGCAAGCAGAGGCAGGAATGGATCATGGGCCGCTTACGGTGATTGCAAAACCATACAGTGAAACTGTTGGAGGATCAGGTAACGGTATGGCCGATTCCTACAAAATATAACGTCTTTAGGCCTGAGTGAAAAGGTTGCATGTGTGTTGGGAGAATCACTGACTCTTGCAATTTTTCCTGGAGACAATGACTGGCAGTTGGCGGGGCGAATGCACAAATCAAACAGAAGGCACGATAATGGCAAGATTTTTGATTGGATAAGTCAGCTGTAAGAGGTATCTAACTAATATCTGAAATCACTATCTCACAGCACATCAATGTATGGCTCCATGAATGTAAGCTGCCATGAATATTCATTACCTCTTGAACACCCGATTCGGAGATTCCCCAGATCAATCAATCTTCACAGTTCAAATTTCAAATTTCTGCATTCTCAATGCTTCAGCTGCCTTCAAGCATCGATGCTCCGTCTATATATTCTACGCTGCCCTCTACTATTTTCCATCAGCAAAAAACAGCATCACAACCTTCTCAGCACATTATCAAGCTATTGGCACTGAGAACAATCCTTCACAGAGCCATCGAATTCCCTATCTCAACCCTCAGGAACTGCTCAACCTTATCGCCAATTATGTCTCAAGCTCCTCGGCGTGATTCTCGGCTTACTATCGGACATATTGCCCCTCAGAGTCAAAGCCAGTTCACGCACCAAGATTCGGCGCAACCTGCTCACGCGTCTTCAAGTCACCAACCTCCACCATGGAAGGGAAAGGCCCCAAAGGAGAAAACGTTCGGAGGGGCAAATCTCACAAAAGAAGAGGCCGATCGTGAGAAAATTTTGTTCAAGGCGAGCAAGCACGGTTGAAGGAGGTGAATAAAAATTTTCACGAAGAACAGGCAATTCTTAGATCCCAGCAACCTGAGATAGACTACAACAATAGTCAGCGCAAGAAATCCCAGGGCAAACCGAAAGGATTCTCCTGAGAAGGACCATTTGACGAGAAAACCGGATAGAGTAGCGGAGGAGTACCAGGCATGTCTAGAGCGGTTCCAACTGGCCTGTTGTACGGAAAGTCTTTTCGGATCCTATTCAATCTACAGGATTTGGGAAAGGGATTTCATGGGTACATAAAAGCGATTGCCTTTAAACATTCTTTTGGAAAAGTTGGGGGCCTGGTGGAGTGTCGGAGTTGCGAGCATGCGAGCAAGTTCTTGATGTATTTGGCGATTGTCAATGGTTTCTGGGGGTTGAAAGGAGATGCAAAAGTTCCTTGAATTCTGTGCAGGTACTGTTCTTTGGGTGGTAATGGCAGGGAGGTGGGTTCGGGGATGTTAGAGGTTATATTTTCGGTTTTTTCGGGTTTTAAATGATATTGAAATCATGAAAATCTCATTGACATTTTGACGAAGACCGATATTTTGAAGTCTTGACATCCCCATTTCGAGATCCACTCATAAAACACCAGCGGTTGCAGAGCGTTGGAGAAGCGAATCTGCATTACTTTCGCGATTCTTGGTGGATAATGGCAGCAGGGTCGTTGGGAGGGTGCTAAAAGTGCTTGAAGTTTGGGAATTTGAATTTTCCGGTGGATAATGGCAGGAGAGTGGTTGAAAGGGTGGCAGTAATCTTGCATCTCGATTAGAATTTCGAGCTGCCTAACTAGATTTCGGTAATCTCATTATTATATCTGAAAGACGCGAGCGATGTCATTACCCATTTGATCGTTGTGCTTTTTGTTCCTACATGAATTTATCATTCGCGCCTTGGGCTCGGCAGCACAAGCGCCGGTCCCTATCGAAGGCGCTCGACATTTTTAGTCACGGGAGGTACAGTACTCGTACCTTAACCTCAGCCATGGCGGCGGTTTGTGTAGGAGTAATCCCTAACAAGCTGTTAATCACAGCACTATGCGACGCGATATCTGTCCTGTCGCCGCGTGACTGGGGAGGAGTCTCGGTTAAATAGGGTGGCACGGGTAACCAGCGCCCCAGTCTTTTTAACTGCGTACAGCGATCCATTTGAACATCGAATAACAATCTTCAGCCATACCTCGCTATCATTGCTACCATGGCTAGTATGACGTCCCAGCTCACTGCTCGTATTCAAGAAGCCGTCTCCAGCGTTCCTCTGGCTCATCGACTATGATTAACTGAAGATAACAACAGTGTAGAAAGCAAGTAGGCCATCCGGGTTCATATAGTCCAGACAATGAGCTCTATCCTCAACCTCCACCCCCTCGAGAGAAGTTGGTTATCTCCGTCGACAGTACCGATTGACAAGTTCAAATCCGTCAAGGTTTGGAGTTGACGTGACTTTAGATCCTTGTCGGTACTGTTGCCGAAAATTGGACGTGTCCGTTAGGATAAACGTGAAGCTATTTTGAAGACGGTTATGCAGGAAGGACTCCCGGGTCGTCAGCCTCGGCTGCATTGACAGCGAGGCTCAGAACAAAGATCAAGCAAAATGGAGAAGAATGCGTTACAGACCATTGAAGCTATTGAACCATCTATGTTACCCGAAAGCGTGGCGCCGGTTCGGCCGATCCTCACCCAATTAATATGGCTTAAATATCAAACGTGCTGTGTCGTCGGTAGGAACGGCTGTTTTGGGCTGTGAGAAAGTAACTGCCCTCGAATGAACCTCACGAAGATGAACAACAGGTAAAATTGACATCAGGAGGGTTCCAAAAGTGAAAAAGAGTTAACAGCAGCTTCAAAGTGTAGGGAGCAGCACAAGGCATGTACTAATCAGCCTACGTCGATCGAAAATTCGGAAACTTCTTTAACTATTTTAATATCGATATCTTCACATCTCATATCGATTTCTTAGCATTCATATCTTGCAATATCGTTGCACTTACCAGAGAGTGAAGCATAAAATCAGATCGCTCCACCTCTCTTTTCCATCGTGCTATTCACATAGCTCTGTTCATGCACGCTGTCTTTCTTTAATGAAAACCTATGAGCTTCATCTCCATGGAACTTCAAATTCATTATGCTTCAGCTTCTGTTGAAGCCTCCTTGCTGTGTCTGTACCTTTCTTGCTATGTCTATAAAAGCCTCACGCCCTTTCTCTGTTATTACTATTAGAAAACAGCATCATCAGCCCCCTTGAATAATTCTTTGATTTTTCAATACTCCACATATCCCATCTCTCAATCCTCACATATCTCCACCTCCTCATCTACGGCCGAAAGTCGGTATCAGTAGATACTTGAACAGGGAATTGAACCAGCCAGCAACATGGATCCTGAAAGATCCAGTTCAAAGGACGTCATTCATACCCGACAACTATTGCCCAAACCACGAAGAGGATCGATCCCCGTAGATAGCAATGACGTCCTCGCTGATTAGGCGCCTAGTACAACTCGCAAGAGAAAAGATTTGAGCGCTCCGACTCCTGGCACAGCTGAGGTAGCGGCTTATGCAGCTCGTGCTGCTAGTGGGTCCAGTGGACCTTCTGCAACTGCTGGGGGAGCCGCAAATTCAGCTGCTGCTTCGATACTACCAACTAGCAGCTACTATGATCTAGGGCCTGCTGTACCCTTCCCACCATCAACAAGAACAAAACGCCGCCAGACTGACAACTACGACGAGGATCCAAGTGGACAACCTACCGGCAGCGAGCAACTTAGCATTATGGGGGATGTAAGTCAAACCATGGGGTAGATCTCTCTCCTGGAACGTGCTAGCCCCGGTGATCAACCGTATCTACAACGACCTCTACCCTCGGTTCATTTCACTACTCCTACATACCAACAGCCGCCCTATCAGTACCAACAGCCTCCTTATCAGTACCAACAGCCGCTGATCCCATACGAAGCAGGAAATCAATCGGCTGTCACAATCCTAAGGGAAAATCTATCTCAAGCTGGACATCAACCCTCTCCGACGTTCACCGGCGTGTACCCTCCCGGACCTGGTAGTAGACTGCCTGCTGCCGAGTACTTTCCCCCAAAATATCACAGTATTCCTGCTACCGCTAATGCCCGTCCGGGAAGTGGAAAGGTTTTTGTATGCGACATTCTCCACAATCCTGTGACGGGGGAACTCTGTGGTCTCGAATTCCCAACAGAGCTTTTTCTCCTGCGCCATCATGATGAAATACACCTGAAGAAGGCAGCGATATGTCCTTTGTGTGAAAAGCCAGAGTATGGATACAAGAAGCCCTTTACTTTGAAGACACACATTGGGCAGGCTCATCAGAAGCAATAAGGCATCAAGCACAAAAGAAATGCGGTAGAAAGAGCATTTGGTTATCAGCCATGTGGGCACGAAGGGTGTGATAGAAACATGGATGGGCACAAACATTGAAGACAACTACAAGTGCTACTGTGGCAAGCGGTGAGACTAGGACCTCACTATCTAGGAGGTCAAAATTCAAGGGTAAGCAAATGAGTGCCCAAGTATGTTCAGAACGGGGATGAGCGTGCGTGTCCGAGGTTTTTTCCCTTTCTTCTTTGAATATCTTGAGCCAATGATGATGTAATACAATTATGATCTTAAGCAAATGAGTTCACACAAATTTTAGAACGATCCTCGAGGAACAACAACAGAAGAGTTGTTACAAAGGTGATAAAAGTCATTGAATCTCGAACGACATTAAGACTAGACACTTATCAAAAAACGTTTACACAAACTTCGATATCATCACGATTACATTCCCCAGTACAACCCTTCCAACCATCTCAAAAAACCCGTTGCCTTCCCTTCTATTCCTCGACTCCATCGCCCAACGTCACACTTCCCTAAATCACAGCAACTAAATAACACATCCTGACCCCTCTACCCCCAACCTACAGTATCCAATCTATCCCAGTACAACAAACCATGATCATAACCAATCTGTTCCTCTCTATTTGCAAAACGCAGACTCGCCTTATTTATCAACTCGAATCATGCATGAGGTTTACACTTTCAAGCGATATACGATACTAAAACCAGTTGCGGACGCTGTCAGGTTCTGCGAGCGCACTTTTGGTTGCTAGAATTAAAGGGAAGTGTATTGGATATCGATCTAAGAGGCTTGGTGGAGGGTACATGGTATGTAATACGTCGCGTAGTTGCCAAGTAAGGTCGAGGATGGTTTGGTTGCTGTGACGTGGGCGTCACTTTTTGATGGCCCGGTTTTATTGAATCTGCTTGGATTTTAATGGGAGTTGCCATGTCGGTGTAGAACTTTGCTCTTTAGATCATTGTGTGGGTTGGCTTCTTGATTTAGAATTTGCTGAAGTTATCTCAGACTCAACTGCCTAACGCTATGTATGTACATCATAGGTCACCATCGGGCTGGGAAAATGGGAGAAGAGAGACGAAAAGAACGGAGCTTTTGACATGCAACTCGTGATCATTCTGATCATACTTCTACATTTACTAGCTTAACATCAGCTGAGGCTCTCGAGTTTGACGGTACCTGTCCTGGTGCCTGCTGTGAGTAATAACGCATGCGAATGTCCATTCCATGCAGCTTCTTTGCACCATGGGTAATCACGCCGATGTTCTCTAACTGCATCTTCCACAATCCCATCTCTTCTCGTTAAAACGGAATCGGAATGCTTCTGGCTCTGATGCCTAACCAACCCTATAGCACCTACATACGTAAATCTCTGTTCATGGCAAAGATGGCACTTCAGGTTTCGCCCAACATGAATGTTAAGATAGTGGTCTTCGATCACGGCCGGTGTCTTAAACAGGAGTCCGCAGTATAGGCCTGTGGAAGCAACAACCTCAAGACATCTGTATTGCCTATATGGTTCATTCCTTGTTTTGGGGATTGGCTCGAAGGGTACTTTGTAGGCTCGATTGGGCCCGTTTGGGAAATTGGGGGTTTTGAGCCTAGTTAACATTAGATACCCTGCTACCTGATAAAAGTTCAA